>Ga0187856_1000281_pt1 | contig 47493 bp, 31 predicted proteins | sample June2016WEW_8_40_FD_132443 | JGI IMG/M metagenome (GOLD analysis project Ga0187856, IMG submission 132443) | Peatland microbial communities from SPRUCE experiment site at the Marcell Experimental Forest, Minnesota, USA - June2016WEW_8_40 | ecosystem: Environmental > Terrestrial > Soil > Wetlands... | reverse complement strand
CCTTCGTCGTAGGCAGATAGAAACTTACGACGCAAATCATCCCCATAGGGTCGCCCCATATCTTCTGCGCCGCGGAGTGTCGCCAATTACCAGTCTATACTATTTCCTAAAATGCTCTAGTAGCCATCTCTCAACTTCAAAACGGCTTGGTTTTCCGATATTGATGTACGTACACAACAGCGCCAACCACGACAACTAAAGCCACCAACGTTGCAATGCCGACCCAAAAGGCCGTCCATCTGGAACCGAGTTGGCCGCCGCGCGCAGTGTGCTCTTTAACAACGTCGCCCTGCTCCTCCTTTGCGATCTGCCACGTACAGATCCACGTAAACGTGAGGAACAGGATCTCAAATGCGTCATATTCCAACCGTCCCAACGGGCCCGACGACGTATTCCGCTGCGCGCGCCGCGAGGCACAATGCCGCAACGCTCATCAAAATGAATATCAGTCTGGCTCCAGCCCAAAACCGTTGTTCCATTCTCCCCCTAGGTAGAAATACTCCCACCCCTACATCGCGTTGCATTCTCTCCTCGCGCACCGTTCCGGGTGCTTTTCGCCCGCAAACCATCGGCAAACCGGGTCAGCTTGCCCGCGGTCGGTGTAGGTGATCTGAACGCGGGCCATGGAGGGGTAGTGGCGACGTCAGGAAAGATCGGTCGCGCGTCACCGCGGTGGCGGATTCAGGTTTGTAGGACCTGAAGGCCGCCTTATAGGTTTCGAGGTGGACGGATAAATCAGGCCGGAAGGATCCGGAACGAGTATGCATATTTACACGGCGGAGAATCCGGTACTTGAATCTCCAGGCCCTGTGTTCCTCGCGTCCACGAAACATTCGACTTCGATCCAAGCAGTTCCACCTTTGCGATCTGACCAGGATAGTTTGCCGAGCCGTTAGCGAGCGATGTGATGAAAAACTTGCCGTCAGACGGCCAGCCCAGCGCGATTGCGTACAAAGCGTCGCCTTTGGTGGCGAATCGAATATCCGTGGCGTCGAACTTAAGGCGATTCAACTGATAGGACCCGATCTTTGGGGCATTTGTCGACGGACCTTCTCCATAGACCTTCCAGGGGCGTGTACCCTTGATCGCTTCGGAGTTGATCTCTTGCCAATCAATAAGTTCGTTCAGGAATGCCATCTCGTCGCTGTCCGGCTCTCCATGACCGGGCAGCGGAATGTTGAGCAGAAGGTTTCCATTCTTGCTCACAATGTCGACGAACATCGGGATGATTAACGAAGCTTTCTGGTACCTGTGGTTCTCGAAGATAGGGCGGCTATAGTGCCAGCCACCGATGCAGGCGTCCGTTTGCCAGGGATCCTCCTGCAGCTTGTCTTCCAGCGCCGCCTCGAAGTCGCGGGTGAGTGTACCCCAGACAGGCTCAGGAACGGTCTTGAGGTTCAGCACGCCGTCGAGGCGGCCGCCGTGCCTCTGAACGTTCTTATTGTAGTAATACGCCATGATTTGGGGCGCCAGGTCCGGAATTCCAAGCCACACCTTCAGATTGAGATTGCCGCCGTCGTCGAAGTCAAACTGCGCGTTGTCGTCGAAGTACAGCAGATCCGGGTTATAAGTATCGATGACATCCTGCACGCGCAGCATGAACTGCTTGACGAACTCCGGGCACGGTGTGTTCTTCCGGTGGGGTTTGCCGTTAATCATCTGAGGGTCCATGCCCTCCCACCATTTGCCCTTCCCATCGGCAATCGTCTGCATGCCATCGTAAGGAACTCCCGCGAGCGGTCCGGTAATGTCGCTCTCGTAGCGCACGGGCAAAAACTCGTCCCACACGCGGCCTGGCGTCCCGTGATAGCTGACGCCAAATCGCAGCCCGTGAGAACGCGCCACCTTGGCCCAGGTCCCTACGATGTCGCGCTTCGGACCTACATTCACGCAGTTCCAAGGCTGGTATTTCGAATTCCAGCAATCAAAGTTGTCATGGTGCGTGGCCAGCGCAACAAAGTATTCGGCTCCCGCGCGCTTATAAAGCTTCACAAGAGCTTCCGGGTCCCATCTCTCGGCTTTCCATAGATGGCAGATGTCCTTGTATCCGAACTTCGACGGATGTCCATACGTCTTTACATGGTACTCATATTGACGCGATCCCTGAACATACATACCTCGCGCGTACCAATCGCCCTGCTCCGGGACGCATTGCGGGCTCCAGTGCGCCCAGATACCGAGTTTTGCATCGCGATACCAATCCGGGCAGCGGTATGACTTGAGCGATTCCCAATCGGGCTCAAAGGGCCCATCGGGGACGCGCCCGCGAAATACCTCCGAATATCCGGGCTTAGCGACTCGAGCCCATGCGAAAATGGCTGCTCCACCTAACAGGAATGATCTGCGCCTCATGATTGCTTTCTCCTGCATCTAGCCTCAAGACCGAGATGCCCCTCTTCCCCAACTCCGCTCCACAGCGCCACGCTATGTTTTATTCCGTTATCGCCTGCTCCATGGAGGAGACTGTGAAGATAAATGGGATGTCGATAGCATTGGAGCCGGTGTTGCCGTGGACCTCAATCGCCCATGGGTTTCCTTTCGGCTGCACCACCACCACGCGCCGCAGCGTCAGCCCGGCCAAAGCGGATTCAAGACATTTCTCTCGGCCCGGCGAGATACCCTGCGCACACGGCTGGCACTCACAAAGAAATTTGGAATCGTAAAAGTTAACGGTAACGTAACTGATGGATCAGATTAGGCCTGGGCGGCAAAGTCTGTCAAGGGAGCTCATCCCCCATTCTGGCAAGGGAGATCAAGAACATAGATCACAAGGACCAGAATTCTCCTCGGCAACTTGAGGAGTTGAGCGCGATACAGGGGCCATAAACGGCAGATGCAACGTCAGCTCCGGCCCAGGCTCATTGTTCCGGCTGCACTGGCGGCATCGGATGCGAAGGATAACGGTAACTCTAACGTTGACAGTTCAAAAAGCGATTGTTATCATTGCCCTTCGCCGGGACAAGCGGTTTGGCGAATTGCCGATTCAGAAATCAGAGGAGCCCGTTGTGCGGCAACGGATTTCTGCAAGTTGCTAAGTATTGCGGCAACATCAAGAGCCGTGCCGCCGCTTGGACGAACTTTATAGCCCAGCCAATCGGATGGTCGAGCGAATTTGGCCGATACAACCCAGAGCTATGCCCGCTTCGCACAATTCCACCCGAGAAGAGGTTCTCTAAGACGTGAGCGGCAAGTGACTGGCTGAAGAAAACACGCCCCGTATTGCGAGCATTACTTCCGCTTCCACCAACGGCCAATGAAATTCTCCATCTGTGACTCAGAAAAGATTCCTGAAGGGATGAAACTATGAATCTCAGCCGGCGCAAAACGCTCTCCGTAATGGCGGGAGCACCCGCGCTCCTTCTATCGCACAAGTCCATGGCACAGGGCTCTCTTCTGACCGAGCTGTTGGGGGGAGGCGAAGAGTGGCCGTCAGCTACCACCACAGACGGACCTTCCAGCCCCGTGCTCGAGATTGCTCCGGGCCCATTCAGGGGCACGCGCGAGTCACTCCGGGAATGGCAGGTTCCCGACTGGTACCGCGACGCCAAGTTTGGCATTTGGGCTCATTGGGGACCGCAATCTGCAGTCGAATACGGCGACTGGTATGCCCGCAACATGTACATCCAGGGAAGCAGGCAGTACGAGTATCACGTCAAAGTCTACGGCCACCCTACGAAAGTCGGATACAAAGATGTGATTCCGATATGGAAGGCCGACAAGTTTGATCCCGATCATCTGTTGGGGCTCTACAAGAAGGCTGGAGCGAAGTACTTCTGCAGCATGGCCGTGCATCACGATAATTTCGACCTCTGGAACTCAAAGTATCAGCCGCGCTGGAACTCGGTCGCCATGGGACCGAACAGGGACATCGTCGGCGATTTCAGAAAGGCTGCCTACAAGCAGGGGCTCCGGTTCGCGGTATACAAGCACCATGCTCTCAGCTCTCACTAACTCTTTACATCCCACATGAGCGATAGAACCGACCCGCTGGCCAGCGTGCCCTACGACGGCTCGGACCCCGCGTACGCCGATCTCTATCACCAGTTGCCGAAAGACTATCCCTATGGCCAGCGGATCAACGATCGTCAGGCGCCGGACGCCTGGAAGATGCACTACTTCAGGCGGATCAAGGACCTGGTCGACAATTATCAACCCGATCTGCTCTACACCGATGGCGATATCTTTTTTGAAGAGTATGGTCTGGCCCTCGTAGCAAACTTGTACAATATCGACGCCAAGCGCCACGGCGGACGCTGCGAAGCCGTGTATTTCAGCAAGCTCCCGAGCGATTGCCAGGTCGGTACATGCGTCCAGGACTGGGAGCGCGGGGTGGCCGCGGGTATTGCGGAGAATCCCTGGCAGACCGACAGCAGTGTCGGGGACTGGCATTACAACATAGACGACAGGTACAAAACACCCAAGTACGTGATCGACTTGCTTGTCGATATCGTCAGCCGCAATGGGAACCTTCTGTTGAACTTCCCTCTTCCGAATAGCGGAGAACTCGATTACGAGGAGTTGGTCATCCTGGACGAGATCACGAAGTGGATGGCCGTCAACGGCGAGGGAATCTACGCGACGAGGCCGTGGAAGACCTTCGGCGATGGGCCGGTGGCGACGGCGCCGCCATCTAGTAGTGGCGCCCGGTTCAACGAAACTGGCCGCACGGATCTTACGGCCGAGGAAGTGCGCTTCACAACCAAGGGCGACACGCTCTACGCATTTGTGATGGGCTGGCCGGACAAGAAGGCCTTCATCGGACCTCTGGCTACGACCAGCACCTTCTCGCCGCCAAATATCCAAAACGTAGAGTTGTTGGGCTATCAGGGCAAGGTGGAGTGGAGACAGGACGAACAGGGCCTAACAGTGGTGATGCCGGAGCAGAAACCCTGCGATTACGCCATCACACTCAAGATCGTGTAGGTGGGGCGGGTCGCGCAAGCGTCCGCACATCGGGTGTTCACATTTGCGCGAAGAGAACAGTCCTTGAAATGGGGATACAGATGCATTATCGGAACATCGGCAGAACACCCTGGGGGAATGCAGCCACATTCAGCATGACAAAACTACACGATTGTATTCTTGCTCTGGTTTTGGGGCTTCTGTGGGGAGCTGGATTTCCGGTCTTGGCGCAAGGCGGGGCGGCAAGCGACGGCTTGTCTAACACGATCCCGGGCCACGGCCTTGCCGGGTCTTTGGAAAAAGCGCTCGCCGGCACGATTACCGCCACAGCCGCTCCCGCCATACCTTGCATTGCCTCGCGCCGCGTTAACGTACTCTCTTTTGCCATTGGATAACTACCTCCACTCACTCAGAAAGTATGCTCTCCATGCGGTTGCGGCAAACTGAATTTGGCGGCGAGCACCGCCTGCGACGAACCACCAACGAACACCGTATATGGCCCTTTCTCCACTTCCCAATGGTGGCTAGTGTCCCAGACGGCAAGCTGTTCGGCTTTCAAATCAAACATCACGGTCTTCGATTCTCCGGGCTTGAGGCGAATACGGGCAAAACCGGCCAGCGCCCTATCAGGCACTTCAACGCTGCTCACGTCGTGGTAAAGATACAACTGAGCGATCTCGTCGCCTTCGACATTTCCGCTGTTGGTTACCACCACAGAAACTGCAACATCCACGACGTTTCCGCCTCCCGTCGCCTTGACCGTAAGTCCGCTGTACGCAAATGTTGTGTAGCTCAATCCAAACCCGAACGGAAACAGAACCGCCCAACGGCCCTCCACATACCGCTTTGTCTTGGATGGATCGGAGTTGTAAAAGTCGGGCAACTGTCCGATGTTGCTCGGGAAGGTGGCCGTCAGCTTGCCGCTGGGGTTATAGTCACCAAACAATACTTCGGCCACAGCCTGGCCGCCGAACTCGCCAGGATACCACGCCTCCAGGATCGCCGGGACATGTTCGGCGGCCCAGCCGATCGTGAGCGGTCGGCCGTTCTCCAGGACAAGGACGACAGGCTTATTCGATGCCACAACTGCTTCAAGCAGCGCCTCCTGGTTTCCCGGTAAGTCGAGGCTCTCGCGGTCATACCATTCTCCGGAAATCCCAAAGTGCTCGCCGAGCGCGAGAATCACGATGTCGGCGGTCTTCGCATGGTCTACGGCGGCGGGGATATCCGAGCCATCATCGACGGTGATTTGGGCCTGGGGCAGCAGCGTCCGCAGCCCGTCCGCAATACTGATCCTCTTCCCGTTCTTCTCCTCCTCATAATCGCCGTAGCGCGCGATCGCCGCGTTTGGCCCGATGAGTGCGATGCGCCGAATGCTCTTCGAAAGCGGCAGCAGGTGCCCCTCGTTCTTGAGCAGGGTCATAGACTCCCGCGCCGATTCGAGCGAGAGCGCAAGGTGCCCCGGGCTGCGCTTCACGCCTGCCATCAACGACGTGTCCGTGTAGGGATGGTCGAAGAGTCCCAGCTCGAACTTCGCCCGCAGCACCGATGTCACCGCGCGATCCAGGGCTTCCTGCCGTAGTGTCCCGTCGCGGGCTCCTGACACGATGGCGCTCTGATATTGGTCGTGCGGAAAATCGTAGAACTCCATGTCCACACCGGCGTTGATCGCCTGCGTGATCGCGTCTTTCGCATCCGCAGCGACGTGATGCTCTTGCCACAGGCGCCGGATCGCACCGTCATCAGCCAAAACGAATCCCCGGAATCCCCACTCATTGCGCAGAATCCCGGTTAGCAGCGCGCGGTCCGCGGCTATCGGTACGCCGTCGATCTCGTGATAGGCGGCCATGACTCCCATCGCGTGTCCTTCGCGTATCGCAGGCTCAAATGACTCCAGCAGGATGCTGCGTAGCTCGCGCTCGCCGGCATGCACCGGCGAGGTGTTCAAGCCGCTCTCCGGCGACCCGTGACCGACGAAATGCTTGGGCTCGGCGATTACGGAATGATCCGAAGCCAATGAGTCACCCTGTGCGCCGCGCACCCAGGCTAATCCCAATTGGCCGGTCAGGTAAGGATCCTCGCCGAAATCCTCTTCCACGCGGCCCCAGCGCGGATCGCGGGCAAGATCGAGCACGGGCGCGAACAGCATGGCTACGCCCGTGGTCCGCGCTTCGCTGGCGATTGCAGCTCCGGTATGCTGGGCCAACTCCCTATCCCAGGTTGCTGCCAAGTTCATAGGTGCAGGAAACACTGTGCCATCGCTAAAGCCGTGCAATCCTTCTCCCGTGAATAGCACCGGAATGCCCAATCGCGAATGCACGATCACCCAACGCTGGATCTCGTTCGCCAAGGCAGGCTGCGCGTACAGGTCGTGGATGGCCCCCACGCCCAGCGCGCCAAACAGCTTCTCCGCTTCCTCAATGCGGAACTTCGCATCGGGTGCCGCGTGAAGATTGTCAGCAGCCTTATCGACGAGGTCCGGCACGCCTGCATAAAAATCGAGCTGCCTGGCCTTCTCTTCCAGCGTCATGCGCCCCAGCAAGTCCCGGACGCGCTCATCAACGGGAAGATTGGAGTTTCTGTACGGAGCCTTCGCATTCGCATCGGCAGCCGGACTCTGCCCTGAACCCGATACTGCCAGCCCCAAAACACCTAGCGCAACCAATCGTGCAACATGGCCCTTCATTCAAGGTTTCCCTTCCCAGAGCTTTCCGGCTGCCTCGCCATCCCCAACGAGTGCCAATCATAACGACCAAACGTTTGAAGTGTCAACGTTACAGTTATCGTTTTCTTGGCGCCTGTGCCTCGCCAAAAAGTTCCATGACGGCAGAATAATCGGCCCAGATATTTCTGAACCATCTTCAATGTCAGTCTTCGGCCAGAACCGGCCTTTTATGGGCGGCGATCTGGGTGATGAAGGGGAGACGGCTTTCCGTGGAGCAGATCGTCGGGTTGTTTAAACAGTCCGAGGTCGGGGTGCCTGTTGCAGAAGTGTTCCATAAGGCCGGAACCAGCGAGCAGATCTTCTGTCGATGGAAAAAGCAATATACAGTCCTGGAATCGGACCAGGTCCGGGAGATGAAGCTGCTGCAAGACGAGAACAGTCGGCTCAAGCAGTTGGTTGTCGAACTGAGCATAAATAAGACGATGCTTCAGGATGTGCTGCGAAAAATGCGGTGCTGCCATCGCGGTGCCGGATACTGCGAGGCCCCTTGTTCAATTCTTACGTCTGCCCACCGGCTCAGGTACTGCACTCCCCTGAATTCCACGGTATTGTTTCGAAGCGCATCCATGTGACTGACCAAGGTCGAGGCGTGCACGTTGGAAGGAGCGACGCACACGGATTCCGTCCACGGAGGACAAGGCTCACGGATGATCCTCCATTTTGCGCTGTATAGCTTGCAGATTTGGATCGCTGGGGAAAATGCTGAGGCCGTTTTTCACGATCTCCTTCGCGTTGGCATTATCTCCAATTGACATGTAGCAAATGGAGAGATCTTCATATGGAGTGGGGATATACGGGAAAAGGGAAACAGCCCGCTTCAAAGTCGTTATGGCTTGCAAGTGCTGACCCGAGTGATAAAGTAATTCAGCCAGAATCATATAGTCTTGGGGGGATTTTGAGCCTCTTTCAACCGCCCTGGATAGGTAACTCACTGCGGCTGAGTTACCTTGAGGGGATCGTTTTGCCAATTCCCGATTCGCGAGTGCACTCAATACCAGGACGTTGTCCGGATCGGACTTGGCCAACCGGTCAAGCAGCGCATTATAACGCGAGCTTATATCGATCCGGCTTGGGCTTCGTGCAAGTACAGACCGATATGCCTGCAAAAGCACCAAGGGAGAGAGCGTGGTCTTGGGCGAGCCTGGAATCCTATCCACAAGGATCAGGCCCGTCGCTGGATCTGGCGCTGCCGACTGTTGCGAGTCTGCGGGGAGAGGTTCTCCTTCATACTTCACAATTCGATGGGATGTGCCTTGTGTGCCCAACATGACAAATCGCGGGGCAACATGTTTCGGCATGTGGCAAAAAACACAGTTATCGGGCGGGTTTGTACTACGGCGCTTGTCAAGCGACTCGCGGCAACTTCCTTCTTGATGACAGTTCAGGCACTTACTCCGATAAAACGCCGGGGTTTCTTGCGCGGTAGGCGTAAAGTGGCCATCATGACAACTACTGCAATTTAGACGCCCGCCCGAGGCGCGATAACATTTGCTCTCCGCCATCTCATCAGACCACTCCATCATGTTCCAACCCATGATGGGGCGGGATTTGAAGATCGTCATAGTGTTGAGAAGCGGAGTCCCAGGACGAAAGTCCTCGAATTTCTTTCCCGGCTGGGGTATCCTCGCCTCGCCAAACTCGTGGCAATACATGCACATGTCATCACTTAGCCGAGGGGAAAGCTGAGCAGGATTGACGATCGAGGTATCGATTTTACCTGAGATCGGTATGTGCTTCAATTGCTCGTCGACATGTAACCCTCCAGGCCCGTGACAGTTCTCACAACCTACCTTCAGTTCGGCAATGGGCGGATTCTTGTAGAGGTTGTTCGCATCGTCGATCACAAGTTCACGCCCCACATGGCAATACATGCATGAACCGACGAGCGGGCGGGCAAAACCGAGGGGGTCTTTTTCGTACCCCGGCGAAAGTCCCCACCCTTTAGGGTATTGATCCTGACTGCCGGCGTAGTACGAAAGAGGCGCTTCGAAAAGGTAATTCCCCCTTCGTATACCATATCCGACACCCGCCATCGGCTCTCCCAGAGCAAAGAAAATCCTTTCGGTCTCTTTAGAGAGTTCCGTACCATTCGGGCCAGGCTCGGACTCATTCATAAAGTACTCGCCATTCTCTCGAAATACCCGGAAACAATGTTGGGAATCCTGCTCGCAAATAGAGACCCCCGCGGCAGGCAGATCGCGAAGCTCGGGACGTTGACTGGGAAGAGTACCTGCCTGTCCATGGGGAGTTCGCATGTAATCCTTGTAGATTTTCAAGTGGCACGGAGCACAAGCTTCGGAGCCCACAAATCGAACTTCGCCGGCGAGATTGCGGTAAACAATGTTCTTCTCCTCTTCGGTGGCCGCTTCGGGTGGGGCTGGGAGTACGGCTGAGGGCGGCGAGGGTTTCTTCTCTTGCGTTGCAGCATTGCCGACTTGTTTATTTTCTTTAACTGCGGGTCGCGATTTGCAACCGATAAGGATAAAAGCTAGCGATAGGCACGCGCCTGCCTTCAAGTAGTTCATCCCGCTGCAGTTGATCGATTTACTCATGCGACACCAGCTTTCGCCTCCAAAGCAATTGAGGAACAGGTCTTCTGATTTCTCTTCAAATCAAACCGGCTCGCCGCACCCAATACTAACCCCAGTTGCAGGATCGGGCGAGTACATCTCGCCGTTCGAGTTCGCCCATCGCGCATTAACGGCTCCTCGCCGTACTCCCACTGTCCGAATCGAAGATCGCCATCGCCTCCATTTCGATCAGGAGGTCGGGCCGGCACAAAATAGCCTGAATGCCCGTGGACGCCGGGAGCGGATCCAGACCTTGCTGCTGGAAGAACTCCGTTCGAATCTCGTTGAAGGCTGCGTAATCACGTTCGATATCGCGAAGGTAGCAGGTGGTCCGAACGACATCCTTCCAGGACGCGCCCTCCGATTCCAGCAGCGCGGTGATGTTATGGTAGGTTCGCCAGGCTTGGGCTCGAAAATCGCCCTCATGAACGGTACGGCCCTGCTCATCTACACTAGCCGTCCCGGAAATCAGCAGGATGGTCACGCCCTTGATGTCCAGGCGCAATCCGCGTGAAAAGGAAGATGGACGCTCATAAGCGTACGCCTCATTCAGTACTTGAGGCGCGCGGATGGCCTTTCTCGAAACCCTTTTGTGAGTCTCTTTCACTGCGACGGCATTAGGGTCGGTCTTTGACTGGCTCATGGTTCTTCCCTCATCATATTTATTTTCGTGCGCTCGTCCGCTAGCACCGCGAGGACCTTTCTCAGATATGGCGTCAGGAATTTCAGGGTCCGCCAACGCCCCCAGGCCCCCAAGGCGATATCTCATTCTGCTTACGTTCCTCCAACTTTGCGGCGATCGACTCTTGATTTTGGGCGTCCTCCACTCTCTTTTGTCGAAAGTAAACCTGCGCCAAAGCTACATGCGCAGCGCGAAAATCAGGGTCCCTGGTAACCACGGCCTCAAGCAATGCCTGGGCATCGGCCAGCTTCCCTTGTGTTTGATAACAGGAGGCGAGGAGGAGCTTGACATCCTCGTTATCGGGGCTTAAGCCTAACGCCTTCTCACTCAGGCGAACAGGCTCCGTAAGATCTGCCGGATGAACTTTCTTAAGAAGGGAAGCGAGGCTCAGATAATACGATGCCTCGTCTGGCTTGAGTGCAATCGCTTTCCGATAACAATCCTCCGCTTTATCCAAATCTCCCAATTCCTGATAAGTTCCGCCCAGAAGGTATTGAACGCGACTGGATTTCGGTTGCTCTTGGGCAACGCTCTCGAATTCCTGAAGTGCCTCCTGGAACCGAGTCAAATAGAAATACGCCAGCCCCAACTCGAATTTATAAAGCGGGAGATCTCCGAACTTAGCGCGGATGGCCAGCAGATATTGCAGGGCGACGGGATCATGCCTCCAGCGCAGCAAAGCCTCCCCAAGACCCAACGAGTATTCCGCAGAATTGGGATCGAGTTGAGCGGCGTGCCCCAACTCACTGACCGCGGCTTCAAACTGCTGTCCCTGAAGGAGAAGCATGCCGAGGTCTCCGTGCGGTTCAGCAGCTTCAGGCCAAGTTGCCGCAGCGTGTTCAAGAACTTTTGCAGCCGCCCTGCCTGCGCCATCTGCGAGCAGCAGCTTGGCCACCGACAACTCTTCCTTCATGCTGGCGATATTGGCATTCAGGAGCTGATTGATTTCATCTTCCCCTTCATTCTTCATCCCCGCTTTCAGATAGGCCTCGATGAGGGTCGCCCGCGTCGATACGTTCTCGGGCTGCAGACTCTTCAATCTCTTGAGAGGTTCGACTGCATCTCGAAAATCGCCATTCTGGGTCAGCAGGAAAGCGTAATTCTGATTCGCCACGACATCGTTCGGATCCCGAGCAAGTCCGCCTCGGTACGCTTCTAGTGCCTTCACGAGATCACCCGTCTTCATGAATGCAATTCCCAGACCAAAATAGGGGGGAGCCTGCTGAGGAGCCAGTCGGCGCGCCCTTTCAAACGCCTTGATTGCCAACTCGCTCTCGCCCAGCTGGACCCGCACAACACCGAGGTCGTACCAGAGCTGCCATTTCGTTGCATCCGCCTCGACGGCGCGGGACAGGTCCTCCTCCGCCTGGGGGTATCGCCCCGCCTTGATATCTTCCTGTGCTCGACTGGCATACACTCCAGAAGATTGGCCGAGCAGTGCCACGCCCAACAACAGCGGACAGACTCCGAGAATCGTTACACGCCACATCTTTTCTCGATTCATTGCTTGTAGGGTCACTCTTTGTTCAGAGGCGCTGGATCGCAATTGGACTTGCAGATCAGTCGGGGTATTCTCAGGGTCCGCCAGCAGATTTGGGACCCCAGATGTCCCATTCCTTCGTGATCTTCTCTTCCTCTAACTTAGCCGCAATCGATTGCTGCTGTTCGGCCTGGGCCAGCTTCTGCTGACGGCGATAAACCTCTGCCAGCGCCGAGTGAGCACGACGCGAAGCGGGCTCGTTTACGACGGCTTGCTCAAGCAATGAAGCGGCCTCGTCCAGTTCTCCCTGTTTTTCGAGGCAACGTGCTAGAACGATCTTGCTTTCGGCATCGGTGGGGTCGAGGGCCAGTGCCTTCCGCAAAAGCTGGATGGATTCGGCGAGTTCCTCGGGACCTTGTTTTTGCAACAAAGATGCGAGGACCCGGTAGTATTTGGGCTCCTGGGGTACAAGCCGGATGGCGCTTCGATAATGATCCTCTGCCGTTTGCAACTCGCCCGAGAGCTCGTAAGCCCCGCCCAGCAGGAACTGCACCTTACCTGAGTCCGGCCGTTCGCGCGCAAGGGAATCGAGCACAGAGATCGCATCCGAAAATCGCTGCAGACATATGTCCGTGATGGCCAACTGATATGGAAAGTTGGGCTGGTTCACAAACCTTTTCTGAGCGCCCAGAAGAAACGGGAGAGCGACGGGATACTGCTCGGAGCTCATCAGGGCTTCCCCATAACCCAGACTGTACTTCTCGGAATCAGGGTCGAGCTGCACTGCGCGCCAAAGCTCCATAGCAGCGTCTCTGAACTTTTCCTTTTCGGTAAGGATCAATCCAAGCTCGCCGTGCGCCTCAGCCGAGTTGGGCCAGGAGCTTTTCAGGGATTCGAGAACCCGCTGAGCAGCATCCGTCTCCTGGTTATCGTGGAGAAGTTTGGCTAGCGCCAACCCTTGCGGCAGGATAACAACGTGAGCGCTCAGGAGTTCGTCAATCTCGTTCTCGCCCTTGTCCTTTAGACCCGACTTCAGATATGCCTCGATCAGAGTGGCTCGCACTGAAACGTCGTTTGGCGTGATTTTCTTCAGCCGCTCAAGCGGTATGGACGCTTCGCGGTATTCCCCTCGCTGCATCAGCAGGAGCGCATAGTTCTGATTGGCCGGAACGTTGGAGGGATCCAGGGTGAGTCCGCGGCCATACGCCTCCTCCGCGTTGGAAACGTCGTTCTTCTCCATATAGAGGAGGCCAAGATCGAAATAAACCGGAGCCTTATCGGGAGCTAAACGCAGAGCCTTTTCGAAGGCTTCGATGGCAGGATCCGTCTTCTTGAGTTGTGCCCGGGTTACCCCAAGCAAAAACCAAAGAGAACCATCTTGAGGATCTCTTTTTAGTGCGTTCAGCAACTCCGCTTCGGCACGGGGGTATTGGCCGGCCCTCATATCCCGCTCCGCCTGACTCACGGCCGCGACTGGAGACTGGGCAAGCACAATGGGTTCGAACAGGCACAATCCCACTGCTGCGCTCACCAGTTTCCTTTTGAGCAACCTCATCTCCTCCTCGCCAGCAAATTGAAGGCCCGGGAGGATATCCCGGGCCCCCATCTCTTGCACTATGTTAACTCGTAGGCGTGCGGTTACCAGACGAACTTCAAAGCAAACTGCATGACCCTTGGCGGACCTTGCGTGCCGGTGATTTTGGTGTAGTTCCCGTCTGTCGGGTTACTATCCGGAGTTCCGAACCATGGGGTATTGGTCGCGTTGTACATCTCCCATCGGAACTGGAAATGATATTGTTCCTTGTCAAATGGGAAGTTCTTCATGAAACCCACATCCAGATCGTCGTACGCAGGCCCTCTCATGATATTCTTGGGCGAGTTCCCGCGGGTTCCCAGAGCATTTGGCACGAATGCCGCGGGATTGAAGTACCCATTCAGCCATTGCGATTCCGACCCCGGGTGCACTTTCAGGGACTGGCCCGAAACCCTGTCCGCCAAGTCGTTGCCGTCCTGATCGTAGGAGTTGCCGCTTCCGTTTTGTCCTCCAACAACGCTGAACGGCACGCCAGCTTGCATGGTGAAGATCCCCGACACTTCCCAGTTTCCGAGCGCCCCTTCCGCGAGCGGGCCATGCCCCCTGAAGGCGGGCAAATCCCAAACGCCCGTTGTGTTCCAGACATAAGGCACGTTCAGGGTTGAGATGCCATGGTCTATCCCGGGATCGTATGCATCGCGCAGGAGCGGGCCGCTGGAAAGATCGCTCTGCGAGAGCAGGTCGAGCGATTTGGACCAAGCCCAGTTGGTGGAGAACTGCAAACCGTGAGACATCCGCTTTTCAGCGCTGAGCTGCAGACCCTCATAGCTGGCGGTACCCCATGGCTCGTAGACGTCAACGTTTTGAAAATTGGGAAAGAGGGTGCGCGGTCCGCAGGGGGGTGAGCCCCCGCACGCCGCCGACGAGGTGGTGTAAAAGCCGGGATTCACATCGGCGCCTTGCGTGATATCGTACGTCTCGCTTCCCACGTAAGCCGCGGTGACCAGCAGGTTCCCCGCGAATTGGTGCTGAATCGAGAGGTTCCAGTTCTGCGACCAGCCCAACTTGTAGTTTTGCGGGAAGATGGCCCCAATGGACAACGGCAGAGCGAACGCTGCGTTCTTGGGGGGCATCGCACCGGTTTTGTATGGGAAAGAAGCGGGGGTGGGAAAAGGAGTCGTATGGTTCGTCCCAGCAAAGACGGACCAGGGATTCTCAACGGGTATGCGCACGCCCGGGATACTCTGCGGGGTGAGATCGTAGGTCGGACTGAAAGGCGCAACGGTGCCGCCGACGTGGTTGTAGAACGTTGTGTAGTACGGCAAAGTGAATCTTCCGCCGGCCGCGCGAATGGAGGTGTTGGGCAGGAATTTGGGCTGCCAGGTTAGTCCAATGCGCGGGCTGACGCGATCAAGTTCACTGCTATACCCGCAGCAGGGAACACCGGGGTCGCCAGGATACACAAGGCCCGCAGGTGCGTTCGGATAGACCTGGCTCTGGTGGCCCGGCCACCAGTCGGCTTCGCGGTTCGCCGGAATTGGCGCCATCGCATTCCAGGGCTCCCATCGAACGCCGAGATCCAAGGTCAAGTTCGGCTTCAACTTGATCGTGTCCTCGGCAAAGCCAACAAACTCAGGCTCTGAGTAGACGTTGTACTCTCCCCCTCCCTGCTCGAAATTCCCGATATCGCCGAGCAGGAAGTCCGAAAAGAAGGCGCCGGTCACGGCTCCGTTGTAATTGACCAATGGATCGGCGAGCCAGGACGCCTGCTCCAGCGAGTATTCCGTCATGACGTTGACGCCGGCCACAACCAGGTTCTTTCCCTTGCTCCAGGACACCTGGTCGGCGATGTCGAAGTCGTGGCGTTTCTGGGTGACATTCTGATCGGCCCAGCCGAAGCCGGTGCTCCCCCAGCTCACCAGGATGGTGGCATTCGGATCCGGCGTTGTGAAGGTGGCTCCCAGTTGTTGCCAGCTCTGGTCAATGCAGCTCAGGGTGGCGCTGTTCAGCCGGTCGTAACCGAAAGAAAAGCTATTGAGGAGCGTTGGGCTGAAGGTGTGCGTCCAGTTCGCGGCGTAATTCTGGTTCCGCGCCGGCCAGCTATTGGAGCAGGCATTCCAATTCGCGTCGTTGGCAATAGCGGGCTGGTTATAGTTGTCGTAAAACACCCGCCCCATGACGTGATCCTTCGAGCTGAGGTTCCAATCGTACTTGACTGTGAATTCCGTAGTGGTCGCCTTGGTGGGCGTTCCCGCGGCGTATACCAGTCCAGTCGGACTCGTTGTTTGCGGAATGTGTGTTTCCACAGCCTGAGCGACCGCGTCCACTTTGCTGCTCGACCAGCCCGGAATTACGTTGCACGGAAATTTAGTTCCGTTCCAGTCGTGCAGTTGCGATCCGCCGCCGGGGGTGGTCGACGCATTCGGGCAACCGGAACCGTAAGGGGGCGGGATAGCCGCGCTGAAATCGCCATTGTTGATCATGGCTTCGGTGGGGAAATAGCTTGCGCCCCCATTATTCTGCTGGCTTGACTTCTCAATCTGAACGTTGCCGAAGATGAAGTGTTTGTCACTCTGGATCGGTCCTCCCTGTGACCCGCCAAAGATGTTGCGCGAGTAGCCATCCTTCACCTTGGAAAACCAATTCGGCGCGTTGAAGTACTGATTTCGGGCGAACTCGAAGGCGTCCCCATGCCATTCGTTGGTTCCCGACTTGGTGACCACGCTGACCACCGCGGTCGAGCCGCCGCCATACTCGGCAGAGAAGTTGTTGGTGAGGATGCGAAACTCCTGCGTGGCGTCGGTGTTGGGGAAGGGGTTTCCCGACGACAGGTAGTTGTCCATGTTGTAGATGCCATCCAACTGGTAGTAGATGCCTCCCATACGGCTGGAGTTGATCGAGGTCCCGGCCTCGCCGGGCATCCCGCTGCCGTTTCCGGAAATGGTAATTGTGCCCGTCCTCGCGGTGCCATTCACCCCGCCGGGAGCTAGGTTGGCAAACGATGCTGGATCCCGTGTATCCACCGGAAGCTCCTGGATCGAAGTGTTATTCACGACTTCGCCGAGAGCTGCCGATGTGGTTTCGAGCATGACTTGGCTGCTCGACACCTCGACACTTTGATTCACCTCGCCGACGGCGAGCGTAATGTTCACACCCGCGACTTGACCAGTGGTCAAGGTGATGCCGGGCTGTGTTGTTGTTTTGAAGCCCGGATGCGAGACGGTCACCGAATAATGTCCAGGCGGCAAATAGGGCTCTGCGTATTCGCCACCGCTCCCTGTGACGGTATCCCTCTTCGATCCGGTATCGGTGTTGGTGATCGTGACGTTTGCGCCCGCGACCACAGCACCTGTTGGGTCCGTGACGGTCCCGTTGATGGTCGCATAGCCTGACACCTGGGCATAGCTCGGCTGCACGCAAGCGACAAAAACTGCGGCGAGCATCAGCAAGACCAACGAGGTGAGCAACGGGAACGTCGGCCTCGGATAGTTCCGATTCGCTTTGAACACGGTCTGCCTCCCTCTTTTCATTCGAAGCCTTCTGTGGAACGTTTACATCGGCGCCACGCACCATCCATCGATTACTTAAGCGCTAACGAAAACTTGCGAGCCAACGTAATCTATTCGCTTCATGTTTGTCAACCAAAAAGCCGAGACTTTTTCAAGAGGCGAATAGGAGGCGAACGGACCGCACGGCCGACAACATGCAAGTTAAACAAAAAATCGATTTGTTCAACCTGCGAGTTGCCGGTTTCGAACCTCTGGAGTGCCAATCTGCGAGAGTTTCCCACAGGGGAGAATCCTCATTTCCCCGCTACTTTTGCCCACCTCCCGTTATTTTTGCCGAGATTGACTCGGGATAACGATGGTTCCAGGCAACTCTCGCCAGGCAGCCAGCGATTGCGGAATCTGCCGTTTGTTCGCGTTCACGCCAAGGTCATGTGAGTCCAAGGATCTCGTCTCCAGCCGGGGCCTGAAGGCGAGGTTTGCCACCTCGATCTCAAACAGCAAGACTGTGCCGCTCCCTTGACGCATAAAGTAAACGTAATCTATTGTACGTTTGATCACGGAGACAAAGTCGTCCGTTTGACTTCGCGACGTTTCGACTTCGCGTTTGGTAGATTGAAATCTCGCACTTTTGAATCTTCGAATTCGCTTGATGTTTGCAAACACCGGCCGTAAATCTTCTCGCCTACGATTGGTGTTCTAAGTGGTGCCAGCTCTGGAGGCACCTGAGGTAATTCCCTATGAGGCGCCTGAGGCTACTTCCTTTCCCCCTAAAAGTCATGTTGGCGGCAATTTTCGGCATTGGATCGGCCATCCTGGTTGGCGGAGCCACCCTGCTGCGATCTACCGACCAGCAGCAAGCTCCAGTAGCCGTCCCGCCGGCCAAGTTCACCATCGACTACCCGCTCAACGGCTCTGTCTTTCCCCCGGAAATCACCTCACCTACTTTTCTTTGGCACGATTCCAGCGAGGCCGCTCAACGCTGGATAGTTGAGGTTTCCTTTGCGGACCACTCCAGCGAAATTCGCGTGGAGGCGGCGGGCGAGCACCTGCAAATGGGCGAAATCGACCAACAAGCGGGTGAGCCCGTGCCACTCACCCCAGAACAGGCGGCCACGAGAACCTGGAAGCCAGACGCAGCCACATGGGCAAAGATCAAACGGAGATCTGTGAATTCTCCGGCAACGATCACGATCAGCGGTTATGCGGATGACAATTCAACATTTCCGGTCTCACGCGGCACGGTGACAATTTCCACGTCGCCAGATCCCGTTGGCGCCCCGATTTTCTACCGCGATGTCCCATTGATGACGGTGCCTCACTCCGAGAAAGGCTCGATCCAGCCGTTGCCGACCTCCGCCCTTCCCCTCATTAAATGGCGGGTGCGGGACATTTCCCAGCCCCAGAGCAGTGTGGTCATGGAGAACCTCCACACTTGCGCCAACTGCCACTCATTTTCGTTTGACGGCAAGACGATGGGGCTGGATGTCGACGGACCCCGCAACGACAAAGGCTTGTACGCACTCGTTCCCGTGGCCAAAAATATGACGATTCGCAACCAGGATGTCATCCGCTGGAGCTCCTTTCAAGAGGACCTTGGGGAGAAGAGCTCCGAGCCCGCCTTGAAGCGCTTCGGGTTCATGTCACAGGTTTCGCCGGACGGCTGGAATGTGATCACGTCGATCGGGCCTCCCGCCGGGGGTAACACCCATCAAAACGAAAATCCCGGGTTTGCGCCAGGGCTCTCGGATCGCCTTTTTAGCACGAACTATAACCATCTGGGCTTCAACCAGGTTTTTTACCCGACCCGGGGCATCCTCGCCTGGTACGACCGGAAGGAAAAGAAATTGAGGCCTCTTCCGGGCGCGGACGACCCGCGGTTCGTGCATACCAGCGCATTTTGGTCGCCGGACGGAAAGTATCTGATCTTTAGCCGGGCTGAGGCCCGCGATCCCTATCCGCAAAGTGGTGAGAAGCCCGAATACGCCAATGATCCGAGGGAACCGCAGATCCAATACGACCTTTACCGCATTCCCTTTAATGAGGGCAGAGGCGGCAAGGCGGTGCCGGTCGTCGGGGCTTCCGGGAACGGCATGAGCAACGACTTCCCCAAGGTGTCTCCAGACGGCCGCTGGATCGTGTTCGTGGAGAACCATAACGGGTTGCTGATGCGCCCGGACAGCAAGCTGTACATCGTGCCTTTCTCGGGTGGCAAAGCCCGGCTGATGAAATGCAACCTGTCCGTGATGAATTCCTGGCACTCCTTTTCGCCGAACGGGCGATGGCTGGCATTCTCGTCGAAGGGTCGCTCCATTTACACGCAGTTGATGCTGACTCACATCGATGCCAACGGCAACGACACGCCTGCGATTATGGTGGAGAACGCCACGGCCGCCAATCGCGCGGTGAATATCCCCGAGTTCGTAAATATCCCGCCCGACGGCCTGCAACGGATCGACCTGCAGGCGGCGGAGGTCTACCGCGTGGCCGACCGGGGTTTCGAATTAATGGGGAACGGACAGATGGCCGAAGCGGTTCAAGAGTGGCGCAAGGCCTTGCAAATGGATCCCGACGATGCTAACTGGCATTTCAACCTTGCCGTATCGCTGCGGGAAAGTAACCAGGAACCTGAAGCCGTGGAGGAGTTCCGTAAGGCTTGCGATCTCGACGGTAATGAGCCGAAATGGTTTGCCGACCTCGCGGCGTTGTTGTCGCAAACCGGCGATTTGGACGGGGCCGTCCTCAACTATCGAAAATCGCTCTCACTCGATCCGTCCAAGGCCGAAGTGGAGGCGGACTTGGGGGTGGCGCTGTTCAAGGACGGACAAGCTCAGGAGGGGTACGAGCAATTGCAGAAAGCGGTCGAGATGGACCCCGGCTTCGCCGATGGCTACAATGACCTCGCAACAGCGTTGGCAAAGATGGAACGGGTGGACGAGGCAGTCGTCGAAGTGCAAAAGGCAATTGCCCTCTCCCCCACCTCCGCTGATTATCGCTACAATCTCGGCTTTGCCTTGGAATTGCGCGGAGACGTGGCTGGCGCAGTGGGGGCTTTTCAGAAGGCTGTGGAGCTTAGCGATGGCAAGGACGTGCGGTGCCTCGCGGCGCTGGCAGACGCCTATGACAAGGCTGGCCGATTCCCCGAGGCCATACAATCCGCCCGTCAGGCGGTCGATCTGGCTGTCCAGGAACATGACCAGCAACTCGAGCAAGACTTGCGGAACGACCTCGAGCGCTACCAGCGCGAGGGCGCGCAAACACAGCCCTAGCAGCGCCCCGGTTGCGTCCATGTAAAGAGCTTCCCGAGCCCAACTTCCTGCCCAGTTTGCAGCTTGATTTCTGCCCGGTGACTCAGTGTCGTGACCACATCGAGAAAGAAATTCGCAGCCAGCGATAACCGGTTCGCCTCCAGATGAACGCCTGCTAGGCTGGCCGATCGTGGTTTATAGTGAGGTAGAGTTGCGCGTCATGGAATCCACCGCTTCCCTCCATCACAGTGATCGACGGTCAGGCGTTGGAAGCAACCATCGAAACACGCGTCGTGGACTGCAAAGTTTTCGCACTGCTGCCGCCGGAGCACACAGTCAACAAGCCTCGCCGCTGCCCGATGCGATGTGCTTTGCACTGCATGTTCATCGGCGCCGGGCAAAGGACGCAAACAATATATATGTCTCAAACAATTGGGGGAGGCTTCGCTATTCAATATGAACTTCTCGCGCCGCCAAATCCTCCAATTCTCCGCGACGCTTCTGGGCCCGGGCATTCTCCATTTTCTTCGCACGCCAACATGGCGGTGGTCGAGCTTGCCGATTTTACAGGCCTCGACGATTTCCCCCGCACCAGCGCAAGGCGCAGCTCCAAAGGTGCAGTTTGTGGACGTGGCGCGTGAGGCCGGACTCACGACACCGAATGTTTGGGGCGGCGTTGACAGCAAGAGTTACATCATTGAGGCCAAAGGCAGCGGCATTGCGTTCTTTGACTATGATCAGGACGGCTGGCTTGACATCTACCTCACCAACGGAACTCGCCTGAACACCACCTGGCCGCCAGGCCAGGCGCCGACCACTCAGCTCTATCACAACAACCGCGACGGAACGTTCACCGACGTGACGGCCAAATCCGGCCTCGCTCGCACCGGCTGGCAGACCGGCGTCTGCGTCGGCGATTTCGATAACGACGGCTGGGACGACTTGTTTTGCACTTTTTGGGGGCACAACATCCTATTCCGCAACAATGGCGACGGCACCTTCACCGACGTAACGAAACAGGCAGGGCTCTGGAAAGACGAGGTCCGCTGGGGATCGGGATGCACCTGGCTCGACTACGACCGCGACGGATCTCTCGATCTCTTTGTGGCCAACTACATCCAGCTGGATATCTCCAAGGTGCCGGCTCCAGGTGAAACGTTGAATTGCCAATACAAGGGCAATCCGGTCATGTGCGGCCCGCGCGGGCTTCCCGGGGGAATGAATATCCTTTACCGCAACAATGGAGACGGTACGTTTAGCGACGTCTCCGAAAAGGCAGGAATTGTCAAGCCCGGGCCTCGCTACTCGATTACCGCGGTGTCGTACGACTTTGACAATGACGGCTGGCCAGACATTTACGTCGCAGTGGACTCCGAGCCCAGCATCCTATTTCACAACAATCACGATGGGACGTTCTCGGACATCGCCGTGATGGCCGGTTGCGGTTACAGCCAGGACGGAAACGAGCAAGCTGGAATGGGCGTGGCCGTCGGGGATTACGATTGCGACGGCTCGTTCGATATCTTCAAGACGAATTTCGCCGACGACACATCGAACCTCTATCACAACAATGGCGACGGAACCTTTACGGAAGTGACGTTCGAGGCAGGTGTGGGACAAGATACCCAGGACGTGAAATGGGGCTGCGGCTTTATTGACTATGATAATGATGGTTGGCTGGACATTCTCCAGGTGGACGGCCATGTTTATCCAAGCATTGATCAGCACGGTGTGGGCCAGACTTTTATGGAACCGCGCATCGTCTATCGCAATCTCGGGAATGGCAAATTCCAGGACGTTTCGAAGGTAATGGGACCGGGGATTACGGCGCGGCACTCGAGCCGCGGATGCGCCTTTGGAGACTACGACAACGATGGCGACATAGACGTTGTCGCGAACAACATGAATGAGATCCCTTCGCTGCTGCGCAACGACGGCGGAAATAACAACAATTGGATCAAGGTGAAACTGATCGGAACCAAGTGCAACCGGACGGCGATTGGCGCGCGCGTGCACCTTGTGACCGGAAAACATTCGCAGATGGATGAGGTCCATTGTGGGACCAGCGTGATGTCCCAGAGCGATCTTAGGCTGCACTTCGGCGTCGGCCAAGCCAAGAAGATAGACCGCCTCGACGTGAATTGGCCAACAACTCAGAAAGTCGAAACGTTCACGGATCTCGACACCAACCAGATTCTGGTTATAAAGGAAGGATCGGGCATTATCCAAAGGATAATGCCCAACCTGAAGATGAATGGACGCCACTGAAAATGAAGATTGGTAAGTTCCGAGAAAACCGCCGCGGGGGTTACGTCGGAAACTTACTATCGAGCCAATTCATCGGACTTGATCGTGGCCGGAGATCTCAAGTCTACAAAGCCAGCCGATTCACCATAGGGGAACTAAGTCGCGCTCCAAGCGTTCAGGCCTGGTCCTACCTGTATTCATGCTGCTTGGGTTCACGTACAACTTCGCGGACAATGGGCTCCGATTCTGGACGATGCAAACGTCGAGAGCCGGATCGCATAGTTGTGTGGCCCTCGCCGCTTGCCTCGAATTCAAGCGGAACAAATAGGCTTTCGGGTTGGTTCGATAACCCACTTTCCACTCTCACGAACCGACAGGCCAGCCAGACGTGAAGTTACCCGTGATTGGCAGATCGATGGATTACTGAATTAGATCTGCTTGCTGCGGACCGAGAATGACAGCTACTTCATACTCGTGATTGGTGATCATCTCCTTCCTGGTACCCGCGATGGGAATCCTCTTCTCTTCTTGAGTCGTGTTCACATAGAGCGTTCGGCCATCAACAACTCTGGCATACACTCCGTCGGGAGTTTGCGGCCCCGGTTGAATACCCGCAAGTTTGTAAACATGATTCAGGACGGGTCCAATTGCGGACGCCTTGGATCCCGTGGCAAGGTAGATCGCATACCCTTTACCGTACTTGTTGATTGTGACCGCCGGAGAATGGTCTGCCGTGTTGGTGAATCGCGAGAGAACCGCGGCGGTCGAAGGTTCGAGCACTTCATACCAGCGCACGCCAGTGTCGATGCTTTCACCGTCCAATTCGAATCTCAATGCCGAGTCGACCGGATAGAACGCGTTCGTCTTTAGACCAAACACATCAGTCAGGCGCCCGGGCAGTGGCGTATCGAACCATTGACCGTGCTCGTCGACTTTGGCCGAAAAAGCCGTCATCAGAACAGTACCGCCGGCACTTACATACTCCCGGAGTGCATTTGCGCTGGCGGCGTCCATGACGTAATCGGCCGGCACAACAACCAGCCTGTACGGCGAAAGACTGTCATGTCCGATATTGATGATGGCTGTGTCGATGTTGGCGCGGAACAAAGGCTCAAAGGCGCCCTGAACCTGTTCAGTATAGGAAGGTTTGAAGTATTGAAGCGTCGTATTGGAGGGGCCATTCGGGTGCGAATCGATAAAGGAATCGAAGGAGTAGGCAATGGCGACTTCTGGATGCGTGTATCGCGGGAATCCGAACTTCGAAAGTTGTTTGAATTCCGACGCAATGCGTGCGAACTCGTCGATCTTCCACGAAGGTGTGCCGTCGTGATCGACAAGTCCGAAGAGCGCCTGCTCCTCTCCGCCAAGATGGCTGTTAAATGTCCATGCGAGGAATCCCTGCGCGCCTATCATGGCTCCCAGGTAAGCGTACATCCGGCTCCGTCCTGGCGTTCCGTAGTTTCCTCCCCCTCCCGCGGTAAACTCGTTGAACCAAATCGGAGTTGCTAAATCACCTTTCATCATCAGCGCACCAAACGTGCCACTGATCGGGTCACTCGGATAGAAGCCTTCCGCTCCATATGTCACATAGGACTTGTAGGTGCTGAGGTAATCAAAGCCTCGCCTCGATGCGGTATCCCAGAGATTCGAGATCGTAGGCGTGTTTGGCAGATTGTGACGGCGAATCGCGTCGAGTTCCTCGAGTCGCGCTACGGTAACGTCGGACCAGTAGCGATGCAAATCCAAATAACGCTCGGGAGGTCCGGGCCCCTCCGCGAGAGGCAAATCCACGTCATCGAAGCTATTCAACCGGCGTGACCACCGCTGCGTAGCCCAGACCTTGTTCAGGTTCTCGATCGTTCCGTATTTCTTCTTGAGCCATGTGATGAAGCGCTCACGGTCGGCCGCCGAATACGACATGAACCCGTTTCCGATCTCGTTGTCGTAACCAATGGCAATGACAGCTGGGTGATGCGCATAGCGTTTCGTCATTGCATCGGCAAGAATTCCAACCTCACGGATGTAATTCGGATCGCTAATGTCATCCATATAGCGCTCCGCGGGAGGGAGCCGTGTACCGTTCTGGGCGATGATATCGACGCCCGGATACGTGCGATGCAGCCAGATCGGCGCCGGCGTGCCGGGAATATCCAAGATGACCCTGATTCCATTGGCATGCATCTTATCCATGATCTTGTCGAACCACTCAAAACTGAACTTGCCTTGCGAGGGTTCGAATGAATCCCAGGACAGGTCCCCCATCCGCACAACATTGAATCCCGCGTGTTTCATGATGGCAATGTCGCGATCGATCTGCTCAGGCGAGCGGTCGACGGGCTGATAACACGTGCCTACAAATAGCTGTCCAGGGCCCGGCCAGCCGGGATGTGTCGCCGCGTCCTGAGCGGTGGAAACAGGGATCAGGATGCCCATGAAAATGAGAAGCAGCGCGAACTGCCTGAGTGACATGGACCCACCTTTTATGGCACTCGCTGGACGGAGCCTTTTCCGCATGAAATCCTTTTGTGCCAAAAACAGACCGGAGTGTTGGTCTTTCATTTGCTCTCCTGACGGTGCAAAGGCTTGATGGGCACAATGTCATTGCTGTTCATCGGGACCATATTCTCGACGGTTCCTGTGTGCCCGCTTCGTACCATTTTATCTGTCCCCGGTAGACCCCGCGTAAGCTCGTTTAGGTGCGCGATCTGGCCTGGGTTCAGATTTTCCGGGGGCAGATCGCGGCGCGAACGGCAAAATCGAGAAATGAGACTAACGAGTAGCCTCAGCAGGCACAGCATCAGGCCCAGTCTTGCGCAGGATCAGGCCAATTGGATTATTCAGTTTGATTGTTTGAATCGACGGCAGATCGGAGTCTTGGCGCGGCACAACTCGTCTTGAACGGGGTTCCTCAACCCCTCGCAGGTGAGGTATGATTCAGTTCGCAGAGTCGGAAACGGTTGTTCGTCCCCTCGCGATCTCGTTACGCTGGCCTCAATGCATGCGACTGGGCGCCCTATTCCGAAGGAGAGGCCAGAGTCCGAGGATGGGGACTGAGCATTCGCCGACCTGACCATCGAAGTTGCGGTTTTACACGAAGACGAGAGATGGAGTTCGCGGAAAAGAGTTCCCAAGACCAAAATATGATGAAGCCCATGAAAACGCGAAGCACAAGAATTGAAAACGTATTCGCGGCAGCCTTATTCAGTATTCTTTCCCTTGCTCACGGACAATCGCCTGCGAACACGAATGGGCCTGCGCCGGCTGCGATTGAGTTTTCCACGCTGCAATACATTACCAGCAACGATTCCAGCGCGGTAATTGCCGAAAAAGCCGCGAAGGTCTTGCCTCGCCCCAATCAGACGGAATGGATGCGGCTGGAGCGGACGTTCTTTATCCACTTCGGCCCGAATACGTTCAGGGACGTGGAGTGGGGCAATGGTCGTGAAGATCCATCTGTATTTAACCCTACGGCACTCGATGCGGACCAATGGGTCCGCGCCGTCAAAGATGGCGGCGGCAAAATGGTGATCCTGGTTTGCAAGCACCACGACGGGTTTACCTTGTGGCCTACTCGCTACTCGAATCATTCGGTTGCGGCCAGCCCATGGCGGGGAGGGAAGGGTAACCTGGTCCGGGAGGTTGCCAATGCAGCCCACAAATACGGCATCGAGTTGGGAGTTTACCTTTCGCCCGCCGACCTTTACCAGTTGCGAACGAACCCCAGGAATCCTGGTGGCTACTACGGAGACGGAAGTGAAAAGGTCCGTTCTGTCATTCCTACCGATCCGGCTAGCTTCAAGACGGACCCTTCCCGGGGGCGCAAGCCAACACCGGGTTTCAAAAGCTTCACTTATGAAGTAGATGACTACAATCGCTACTTCCTCAATCAGCTTTACGAATTGCTGACCGAATACGGGCCGATTCGCGAAGTCTGGTTCGATGGCGCGAATCCGGACCCAAGTGTTTCTGAAACTTATGACTATGCCGCATGGTACAACTTGATCCGTGAGCTGCAACCGCACGCAGTCATTTTTGGCAAAGGGCCGGACGCACGTTGGGTTGGCAACGAAAACGGGATTGGCCGCACCACCGAGTGGAGCGTTGTTCCCTTGCCTTTAAAACCTGATTCCTTCAGATGGCCGGACATGACGGCCCGGGATCTCGGCAGCCTCTCTAAGCTCACACCTGGTTCGTATCTTTGGTGGTATCCAGCGGAAGTCAACGTTCCCATTCTCCATGGCTGGTTCTGGGCCCCCACGAAACCTTCGCGAACTGCTGCGGAGCTGATTAACCTCTACTACACATCCGTAGGCCGCAATGGCAACTGGCTGTTGAATCTCTCGCCGGACACGCGTGGCTTGATACCGGACGAACAGCTTGCCCATGTGCGTCTCATGGCGGAGGTGATCAAGGAAACGTTCGCCAGGAATCTCGCGGTCGGCGGCAAACTCACTGCCGATACCTCCAACCAGGCGCACAAGCCATCACTCGCGCTGGATGGGAATCTCGACACATGGTGGGAAGCTGCTCCCGGACAGACGACGGCCACGCTGGTCTTGAAACTGCCGGTCGCCGTCACCTTTGACGTCGTTTCGTTGCAGGAAGCGGTGGATCACCGTGGTCAACGTATCGAGTCCTTTAGCATCGACGTTTGGGACGGCTCAAAGTGGAACCAGATGGACGAGCAGACAACGGTAGGCCACAAGCGGCTGCTGCGCTGGGACTCGCCCGTTACGACGGACCAGGTGCGCATCCGCATCACGGCTTCGCGTCTCGAACCGGCGCTGGCCGAAGTGGGGCTTTTCAAGCAGGCCGAGCTTGTTCAGCCCCCAGTCATCTCTGAGCGCGACCTCAACGGTTCTGTGACGATCAGCAGCTTGAAGGGCCTCCCCGTGGTTTACACGTTGGATGGCACAATGCCGACTCCCAGGTCCACCGTTTACAGCTCGCCCATCTCTCTTCCGCGCGGCGGCAGGGTGTACGCCGCCTGCCTGGCGTCGGATGGGCGAATCGGCATGATGGCTTCAAAATACTTCTCAGGTTTAGCACCGCTTGGCTGGAAGGTCGTGAGCACGGACAGTGAGGAAGCCAACGGTCCCGCAGTCAATGCGATTGACGGCAATCCCTCCACAATCTGGCAATCTCATCCGAGTGCGGATCTGGCATTGCCGCACCAACTTACCGTTGATATGGGAAGTCTGCACCGCATTGCCGGCTTCAGTTATCTCCCAAGCCGGGACGGAACCCGCATCGGAGTCGTTCAAAGTTACCGTTTTGAAACGAGCGTGGATGGACTCAACTGGACAACAGATGTTGACTCGGGCCATTTTGAGAACATCCGAAATAACCCCGAGCTTCAGGAAGTTACATTTGCTCCTGTCGATGCCCGATTTTTCCGTTTCACGGCCTTGCAGGAGCACGGCGCCAACGGCTCGGCGAGCGCGGCGGAGATTTCCGTTCTGCCCGCCGAGGGCGAAGGCGGCCGTTAACACGCCTCATGAAGGCGAGCGGCTCCGAGTAAGTCAAACGAGAACCGGAACGCCTGAACAAGGCAGTGTAATGTAGCCTGTCGGAGCCACTGGGAAGAGACCCACCGTTCCAACAAGTCAGGTGGTAGCTCAAGCTGTCGGCGAAGATCAACTCGTAACAGAATGGTCCGCTGTTGTAATCGAGACGCTGCGAGCTCTGGGGAACCCCTGAGTAAGTCCATGTTTTGAAGCTAAGCCGCCCTGAGACTTCATGCTGCCAAAACAATCACGATTCTCGCGTTAGAGGAACGGAGGGCCGCGATTCGACCTGTCTGGTGGTGATCACCAGCTTCGCGGGCGTCAGTTCCGGTCCTTCCCATCCATCCTTCACTGCCTCGACATGAATCTCGCCAGGGCGTTTCGTGCTTCGGATAATCACTTGAGCGAGCCCGTTAAAGAGCGAGCGTTTCGGATCCTTATCGCTCTCCTGGCAATTGGGATTACCGTTCCCCACACCAATGAGCGTTCCAGGACCCGAGATATTGAACGCAATGTTGTTGTCTGCGGTCGGCACCGGCCTTCCCTCATCATCGAGAGCCTCCACCTGCAAAATGGCCACGTCCTCGCCGTCCGCGTTGATCTCGGTACGATCCGCTGTTAGCCGGATGGAAGCCGTCGGCCCGGTCGTCTCCCGCTTGTCTGTCAGAACGATCTTGCCGTCCTTCAAACCGTGCGCCTCTATCACGCCCGGCTCGTACCTCACCTTCCATTCCACGTGTCCAAGGTGTGGAACCTTCTGGCGGCCAACACTCTTGCCGTTCACCACGAGTTCCACTTCGTCCAGATTGGAGTAAACCCAGACTGGAATCTCGTCGCCTTCCCTGCCGTGCCAGTTCCAGTGCGGGAATAGATGCAGCGAGGGCTCTTTGCGCCACCATGCTTTGTAGTAATAGAAGTAGTCCTTCGGGAAACCGCACATGTCCACAATGCCGAACTGGGAGTTAATCGAGGGCCAGCCATACGGGGTTGGCTCACCACGATAGTCAAAACCAGTCCAGGCGAACCCGCCCGCCTCCCAATCCTGCGTGCCGTAGAACGTCCACCATCCCTCCGGCGTCTCGCCCCACGGCACCACGCCGTTATAGCAGTTCACGGTGTTGCGCAGTCGGTCGGTCGTGTACTCGCCGCGCGTACTGATTGCACTCGACGTCTCCGATCCGTAAATCGGCCGCTTGGGATACTTCCTGTGAAACGGCTCGGGATACTTCCGGCTGTTGTAGTTAAAACCAATGATGTCGAGGGGCACGGAGAGGCCCTTTTCGTTATCTCCGTTGACGGGGGCGGAAACGACGCGCGTCGGATCGAGCTTATGGCATAGGTTCACCATGTCGGCCGCGATCCGTGCGCCCTGCTCTGCCATTGTGTCTTGCAGCAGCCACTCTTCGTTGCCAATGGACCAGATGATGATAGAGGGTGAGTTGCGATAGCGCTTCACCATCAGTTCGAGTTGTTGCATGCCCTCGGAACTCGAACTCATTTGGCGGGTCTCGCACATCATCATCACGCCCATGCGGTCGCAGGCATCCACCCATTCGGGCGTGGGCGCGTTGTGCGAGGTGCGCACGGCGTTGCAGCCCATCTCGCGCAGTACGGCAAGTCGGAACGATTGCACCCGGTCAGGCAGCGCCGCCCCCACGCCTGCGTGATCCTGGTGGTTGCATGTGCCCTGAATCTTGAGCAATTTGCCATTCAGAAAAAAGCCCTTGTCGGCATCGAAGACCGCCGTGCGAACCCCGAACGTGATACGCTCCGCATCGCGCACATTGCCGTCAGCCTCGACGGTCACGATCGCCGAGTACAGATTCGGCTCATCGACCGACCACAGCGCGGGGTTCGCAAGCCTCGCAGTAGCCGGGTAGGTCGATGATCCACCAACGGGGATGGATTGCGCTGGCGATTCGGCAGCGGCGACCGTCGCACCGCTGGCATCGAGGATTTTCCAGCTTACTCTGGCGCTTACGGCTTGCGTGCTCTCGTTCTGCACCACCGTAGAAAGAGATAGCTCGGCCGAGTCTTCATTCACCGTCGAGCGAACTACGCTTTCCCACTTGCCCAGATGGACAGCGTCGGTCTTGGTGAGCCAAACGTGCCGGTAAATTCCTGCACCCTCGTAAAACCAGCCGTCGCCGAAACTGGCATCGACCCGGAGGACGATATAGTTCTTCGCGCCGTAGGCAAGGAAGTCCGTGAGATCGAACCGGAAGGGAGCGTAGCCATTGTCGTTTCGGCCGATGAAACAGCCGTTGACGAAGACAAGCACGTCGCGAAAACCGCCGTCGAACTCAACCCAAATGCGGCGGCCCAGGTCGCTTGCGGGAATCTCGAATTCGCGACGGTACCAACCTACGCTGGTTTCAGGATAGCGGCGGCCGAGTGGCTTGTACCCGTGCGAGCGCAACGAACTGTCTCCGTTCCCTCCATCGTCATGCACGAACGGGAGTTCCACCGCCCAGTCGTGCGGAAGATCGAGTGCGCGCCACCCGGAATCGTCGAAACCGGCCTTTGCAAACTTGAAGTCGCCGGTCTTGGAAAAGTCGCTCTGGCCAAAACCGAATCCCAGGTCTTTTGAGGGATCCGTGCCATGACCGAATGTGAACTTCCAGCCGAAGTCGAAGAGCAGTTGTTCTCTCGGCGCAACGGCTGGAACAGCCTCGGCCGAGCCTTCCGGCGCATCGCCTCCTAGCAGCGCGGCAGTTCGGGCCCAGGTGGAGCGGGCGACGATGGAAGAGGTGGAAAGTGCGAGTCCGGAAGCAAGCAGGTCACGACGAGAGATGCGCGGCATAAGAGTCTCCAATGATTAAAGGTTAGGTCTCTGCGATAAGAATCGCGCAGATTGAACACGAAAGCTGATTGTGTGGCTGTCGACGGCTGTCAGCTCCAAGTTGCAATACACACGGCCGATTATTCCGCTAGGGGCCCATTGGAACGCAGCACGCCTGCGCAAGATTCGATGGTTGCGGCGGGAAACAGAACTCTCTTTCAAGAACAGAAACCTTGCCGGTACGTCCAGGCGCCGGATTTCCGGTTCGATCAAAGTCCGAGAACCATGATCGGCAATCGCGTTGTGCGCTTTCAATCTCGTCAGCATAAGGACTCCACCGTTTCATGCACCGCCTCGGTCCGCATTTAGCCGGCCAGGTCATGGTTGGCGAATGGTCAGCGTGGAGCCGGTATATTCAATGACACGATCCGGCGACGATTCCACCGCTTCTCCGGTTCCATGGCCCTCTCGTACCCAGACGATGTGGAACGTAATCGAGCTTGGCATGCCAGGGTAGCTACCGACACGGGCGCCTATAAACAGGGTCTTGTCCGCTTGGGACCACGTAATCGGGATGAGTGAATGTTCGCTTTTCTCGTAGTCGTAGTTGTCCCCTTCATCTCCATAAAGTTGAAATCGCCCATCCGCCCCGGGGTAAATGCGGAGCTCGATTGGATCCTCCGGCTTCTGCTCTGCATACTCGATTTCCGGGCCAAGCGGGAGAATCGATCCTGCGCGGATATAAAGCGGCATTCGATCCAGCGGAGCATCCGCCTGGAACTCCCGACTTCCCTGAACGGAAGCCCCCGTCCAGAAGTCGTACCAATCAGGTGAGTCGGGCAAGTAGACTGTGCGTTGTCTCGCCCCTTGTTCTAAGACAGGATTAACAAGGATGGCGGGACCGAACATAAACTCGTCTCCGCTATTCCAGGTCTTTGGGTCGTCGCGCCAATCCATCACGAGGGGTCTTTGGATCGTGTAGTCGTCGTCGTGGACGCGCCAGGCAAGCGAATAGATGTAGGGCATCAATCGATAGCGCAGCTTGTCGTAAGTCAATAGAACGGGTTCGACCTTGTCGTAGGTCCACAGCTCGTTATGATCCCTGTGGCCGTGGGTCCTGAAGATCGGGCAAAATGTTCCGTACTCAAACCAGCGAGCGTAGAGCTCCTGATAATCAGGATCGTCCAGGATTTTCATGTTGGGAGGCCAGTAGCCGCCAATGTCGGTTGTCCAGTAGGGATAACCGGACAATGCAAAATTCAGTCCTGCCGGAACCTGGTGACTCAGCGCCCAATAGGTAGTGTAGACATCTCCCGACCACACGGCCGCGCCGACGCGTTGTTGGCCGAGAAATGCCGACCGCGTCAGCAGGAAGACGCGCTTGCGATCGGTTGTATTCCTCCAATGTTCCTGCACTCCAAGTGTATGCAAAAAGGGAAACACGTTTGTGTATTCCGCGCCGTTGCCGATCGCGAGACTTTTGTTACGCAAAATCGCATCGCCCATGTGCGGCCAATACTCTTCCGGCTCCGCACTATCGAGCCAAAATGCATCCCATCCTTCTTTCAGGAGCTTGCCTGGCAAGCGCTTCCAGTAGATGTCGCGTGCGACAGGATTACTTGCATCGTAGACGTGCGCGTTCGGAACCAGCAGATTTCTTGCTTCAAGCTCCTTGTACGTTTCGGATGCGGGATCAAGCAAACCCCAGACGGAGATCATGGCGTGTACGTTCTCGTTGTGTAGAGTTTCGAGATCCTTCGCCACGTCATGATAATTCGCATTGAACTCTGGATCGCCCTCCGTCTTCCACCAAAACCAATCCTGCACCACTGCATCCATCGGGATGTGTTCCTCACGGTACCGTTGCGCGATGTTCTGAATCTCATCGAGCGACATGTAACGGTCTTTCGACTGGAAGAATCCATACGCCCACTTCGGCAACATGGGAACATGGCCGGTCATAGTGCGGTACTTGCGAATGATTGTGTCCATCTCCGGACCGTAGATCAGGAAGTAATCGATCGAATTGCCGGCGATGGAACTGAACTTGAGCTCGCTTGGAAAACGATTATCGACGTAGGTCAAAGCGGCCGTGTTCCACATCAGCGCGTATCCCTTATTCGAAACCAGGAGTGGAATCGCTACATCCGTGTTGTTCTGTCCGAGCTCTACGGTGGCGCCCCTGTAGTTGAACATTCCGCTCTGGTGCTGGCCTAGCCCGTAAAAAGCATCGGTAACCGATGGAGAAAAGCGGTCCGTAATCTGGAATGTGTGATCGCCGTTCTGCTCCACAGGCTCATAAGTGCGCGGCACGCTCCCACCCTCATTCAGCAGGACGCTTCCCGCAGCGGTACGAAACGAAAGATTGCCGCGCTCAACATTAAAATGCACTTCGAGTTCCGCCGTCTTGACGCTTGCTGATCTTGCATCCTCTGCAAACACGAATGGAGCACCAGGGCACGATTGACTTGCATCGAGCATCCACGGGTGCTGCTCAGGTGCAGTAGTTTCAGCATTCGGCTTCACCACGACGTGAATCACCGCATCGGTGCATACAGTAATCTGGATGACTTCATTGCCAACGGTGGCATGGATGCCATGCGCCGTTTGCTGAGCCGCAACCGGCGGCAACTGAGGCATATTTTGGCCTGGCATCTGTGACCAGCCGCTCTGCGCCCCTGAGAACAGGATGAAAATCAACAGAAGTCGAGACCTAACATCTGGCAGAATACGCAACAGATTATCTGCAGCGAGCCGAAACATATTTGATTTCACCTTTCTCCTCGCCCTTTTGTTCCTTCTCTTTCATTTGCGGCACCAGTCTCCACATGTGATGCCCTGCAAGTTATCATCCGGCCGATGGCAGTTGTTGCGCCTTCGTGATCCATGGACAGGACAACAAGAGTCTTCAACATCGGTCCTGAGGCACGTGCTATGAAGCCCTACCGGTCTTCTTTCTCGCCTGGACTACGTCAGAAGCAAGCAGCCCATCCTTGTCCGGGGAAAATCGACAACCAGTTGATGTTCCTCCTGTGTCAGATTGATCCCAAGCTCAGTCGGGAAGAGGATTCGCGGCTGCTTCAAAACGATCGGGATTGTCACACGAGAGGGTCCATCCAGCCGCCACACTGCAATCCAGGTCAATTCGGGGGCCCGCATTCCCAGTGAAATTGGAGAGTTCGAATCCGTAACATCCGGCATTCCCAGTGGGTAAAAAGGCATAGCCTTAGGAACGTGCTTGCGCAGTATGTTCTTATACAGCTCAATTCCCGTGCGAACCTGCTGGAATGCATCACTTGATATCTCGTCCAATCTTCCACTTTGGTGAATCCGGCATACCATGCCGGTTACCATGTTGAAGCTCGCGCTGTCAGAGTCGCCGTTCGCGGTTGGATAAGACCAAATGGCCGCCTGTTCCGGCAAGATACCCGCTGAAGCCCCAGTCAGGATCGCCGGCATCCTGAGGTAGTCCTCCTGATCGGTGACGGACTGAATCTGAAAATGGGAAAGCTGGGCATAGTCCATCCGCCCTCCGCCGCTCCCGCAATTCTCCAGAATCAGGTCGGGATACCGTTCGAGAATTCGATCAATCCACGCTAGATAGGCTCGGTCATGCTCCAGTAATCCTTGCCCGACACTGTCTGCGTGAAGGTCAGTTCCCAGGAGCGAGTCCGTGTTGTAATCCATCTTGATGTAGCCCACGCCGTAATCATGTACGACTCGCTCAATGACCTGATCGAGGTAGGATCGAACATCCGGATTCCGAAAATCCAGCAGATACCGCGAGTTCTTCAAAACCCTTTTGCCGTGCCGCATGAAGAACCAGTCGTCGGGCTTCGATGCCAAGGTTGAGCGAGCCCCCGCCACCTCAGGTTCCAGCCAGAGTCCTGGCGTCATCCCGGAATCCCTGATTTTATCGAGCACATACTTGAGCCCATGCGACCAGCGCGTTTGAGAAGGCTCCCAGGCGCCAGTGGTCTGGCTCCAATCCTCATTGAGCTCGGCGTACCAGCCTGCATCGATCACGTAGTACTCGCAACCCGCTGAGGCTGCCGCCTCGATCATCGGCAGTTCTTTGGCTTCAGTAGGATCGCCCCAAAGGCAATTCATGTAATCGTTAAAGATGACCGGGCACCGATCGCCGTCCTTGCGAGAGCGCTTGCAGGCAAGCCTGCGATAAATTGTGAGGGCATCCACCGCATCCGTGAAGTCCCCCTTAACGCATCCAATGGCAACCGGTACGGTTTCATAGCTCTGCCCAGGTTGCAGGTTCTTCCAGGCATCTGCATGCAAGTCGTCGGGACCGCCAAGATAGGCATATACATCGTTGGCACTATTTCCACGTGCAGACACATTCGAGATTTCCCAATACCAAGACCCATCGTGTTCGATCTGCCAGAACCAGACCAGTCCGAGATGCGTGTTTTCCACGATGGCCATCGGCAAGTACTTCTCCGTCGACCAGGATCCAACACTGTCTGCCGACGCTTCAGACCAACTCGTCCGCTCATTCTCAACAAAGCCCAGTTCCGACGGCCTGAACGTATGCCACTGCCCTTCGGCCATCCAACTGTTCACTGCCAGATGGATTCTTAGCTCGCTATCGAAATGCTGAGGATCCGCCAGCCCATGCAGCATCGCCGAACTCAAAAAGTCAATGCCGACGGGAGCCTTCCCGTCGTTGGTAATCTTCGTTTGGCGCCGCACCATGGGCGCATTCGTAAATGCCTCGTAGACCGACTCAACACGGAGAGAGAGAGTAGAGTCTTTGTGTGAGAGAGTCAAACGCTGACCGTTCGGTGTGGGTTCCTCCCGTTTGCCGACGAATTGTAAACGGATGCCCGGCATTCCCACGGCTGATTTCATGCCCGGGTCTGGCCAACTCTCCCCGGTACACTGGAGCGCCACCTCAACTCCGTTGGAAGCGCTCGCGCCCTGCCCAAGTGGAATGCCCATCGGCACACAACGTCCTTGGCGCAGCCGGCCAGCCGACGGCGTAAACGAGAACTTCAGGAACTCCGTTGACCAGTCAAATGGACTGTATGGAGCGAGTTCGGCGGCCTCAGCGATACTGCTAATGCCGGGCAGAAATGAGCCCAGCATGACCCCGCCGGCGTGCAAAAACCTGCGACGGTCCATAATCCCATTCTCAAATCTGATTGAACGGACAATTGTCTTCTTGACTCACACAGCATGCCCGAAAGCAATCGCTAACTTTATCGTGCAGCGTATAATCGAGGTGGCCAAGATGTCAAGAACACAGGACACTAGACTTGCCGAGACCCCCGATGTTCTGGTGGACGCGCGGCGCCAGCGGACGTGTGTGCCGGTGCTCGATTTTGTCGTCGGCGGCGTAGAGTTCGTCACCATGGCGGGGCCGTGTTCGGTGGAAACCGAGTCTCAGCTCATGGCCACGGCCCATCATGTTCGCCGCGCCGGAGCGCGCATTCTGCGCGGAGGCGCCTTCAAGCCGCGTAGTTCTCCCTATGCGTTTCAAGGTCTGGGCCTGGAAGGCCTGAAGCTGCTTGCCGCGGCGCGCGAAGAGACCGGTCTTGCCGTCGTCACTGAGGTGATGTCGGAGTGCGACGTTCCGCTGGTCGCCGAGTATGCCGACATTTTGCAGATCGGCTCGCGCAGCATGGAGAATTACACGCTGCTGGAAGCGGCGGCACGATCGGGTAAGCCGATCCTCCTGAAGCGCGGTATGGTGGCCACCATCGCCGACTTGCTGCGCTCGGCGCAGTTGATCCTAGGCAACGGCAACCCCAACGTCATCCTGTGCGAGCGCGGCATCCGCACCTTTGAAACAACCATGCGCAATACCTTCGATGCCGCCGCCATTGCGTTCCTCAAGCAGGTTACTCACCTGCCGGTGATCGCCGATCCCAGCCACGCGGCGGGATATCGCGACCTGGTTCCAGGGCTGGCGCGGATCGCCATCGCCGCCGGCGCAGACGGCCTTCTCGTCGAGGTGCACCCCAATCCCGACCAGGCATGGAGCGATGGCGAGCAGTCGCTGGACTTCGCGGAATTCGACGCCATGATGACCGCGCTTCAGCCCTGGATCGAACTGCGCGCAATGGCGTCGGGCGAAGAGGGGCTGGAACAGGGTGAATTTGCTTTGAAACGCACTGGCGATGGCGCGATTTAAATGCAGCAGACCGTTACTTTACCCGCAAATATTGCACACTCGCCAATCCGGCGAAATTGGCTGCAGACAACGATTCAGATATCGCATACTTCACATTAACCATGATATAAGGAGCTATGCCCACGAGGATGAAGGACATCGCGCGTGACCTCGGGGTGTCCGTGGTCACAGTTTCGAAGGTGCTACGGAACCACGAAGACATTAGCGAAGCGACCCGGAAGCGAGTTCTGGACCGTGTTAAGGAACTTGACTACACCCCGAATCTAACTGCACGTGGCTTGGTCACCGGAAAGACATATCTGGTTGGTCTTGTGGTGCCCGACCTGTTGCACCCGTTCTTTGCCCAAGTAGCAAAATCACTTTCGAGGGCGCTTCTAAAGAAGGGTTACTGCCTCACAATTTCGACCTCGGAAGAGGATGCCGAGCTGGAAAAGCATGAGATCAACCGACTCTTGGGCCGCCGGTTGGATGCTCTCGTCATCGCATCCTCATCCACCGACCCATCTGTATTCGAGCGTATCCAAAGGCAAGGGCTGCCATTGGTTTTGATAGACCGCAATCTTCCGGAGCTGAACGCCAACTATGTTGGTAACGACGACGAGGCGATCGGGTTATTGGCCACAGAACATCTCATTGAAATGGGGTGCAAGAGGATTGCTCACTTACGTGGGCCTGACAATAGCCCAGGCGCCGGGCGTCTCAAGGGATATCAAAATGCCCTGGCCAAACACAAGTTGAAGTCCCTTTCAGGTTATGTGTCCATGCCGAGGCTGGTGGACGTGCAAAGCAGGGAAAGCGGAGCGGAATTGATGCGGCAGCTGCTGGCCCTGAATCCTCGTCCCGATGGAGTATTTTGCTATAACGATCCCATGGCAATTGGAGCAATTCATGCCATTCTCGATGCAGGCTTAAGAGTGCCGGGGGACATCGCTGTCATAGGATCTGGGAATCTCCATTATGATACTGAACTCCGCATCCCTCTATCGAGCATCGATCAACAGACCGACATGATCGGCGAGCGCGCTGGGCGTTTGACCTTGTCGTTACTGGAATCAAAGACTCGTCCACGCAACAAGACCATCATCATACAACCTCAACTTGTGGTTCGGGCTTCGACAGATAAGAATGCGGTGATCGAGCAGGTAGCCTTGCCATTGAATGCGACGCCGGGCACGAACAGGCATGCATGAATCTCGGGCTCCTGCCGGCCAATGCCAGACTGCCTGGACTGCCGTCAACGTATCGCGCCGTAGCCGGGGCATTCAGCGAAGGCCGGAGGCGGCAGGTCGTTCTTTGGACCGGTGCAAGGGCGCGCAAGATCATCGGGCTGGATAAGCGATCCACCGCTGGAACTCCGGGCGAAACTGGAGTGATTCTTCTTAGCGTGCCGGACGCAGCGAGGCGGGCAAAGCCGGGTTTCTTGCTGGCAATGTGATCCCGGCTATCGATAGCAAGCCGGTCAGGGACACCCAGGTTTTGATGCGGAATTCGGGGCAAGTCCATTCCGGTGGGAGGGAGAGCGTGACGATCATCCGCTTTCAGCAAGAGTCCACGGCTAAAATTCAATGGAAATCACTTCGGGAGATAGCGCTGCATGGTGAATTCAGGAATCCTAAACCCGAAAATCAACTTGTTGCTTAGCCTTGTCCGGCATACCAATACCCTGGTCATTGCTGACCGGGGGTTTCCTTTTTGGAAGGAAGTTGAGACGGTAGATATTTCCTTGGTCGATGACATGCCTCGAGTTCTCGATGTGTTGGCAGCCATTCGCAGCAACTTCAGTGTGGCCCGAGCTTTCATGGCTCAGGAGTTTAACGAGGCAAATAGCCCTGAGACGATCCTGAAATTTAAGCGCGCGTTGGATGGTATTGCACTTGAATTCGAGCCTCACATCAACCTCAAGAAACGAGTGCCGCATGCCATCGGGATCATTCGCACCGGTGACACGATTCAGTATGCAAACCTAGTGCTGGAGTCCGGCTAGGCTTCTCTCCGAATACTCTCGCACAGCAAGGCTGGCTTTGTTGCAGAGGGTTGGATCACGCAATTCGATCACGTACAGGCTCAGAGTCCGGCTTGCAAACTACCCTCGCCCGCGCCTGCGACAAGCCCCGGCCCGCCAGTCGCCAGGGTAGGCCCCTTCAGCCAGTATCCAATCGGCCAAAAGAAGAAGGCAGGTTGACACTCGATCATTGCAGGTGTATTCTCCCGTAAAGTTAGCGGTAACTCTATTCTGGCGCAAAGGCAGATCGCATGTCCAATCCCGCCGCAACCGTTCCCGTCAATCCGGCGGGAATCCCGCAACGTACTCTCTATACTGGGGCAATCATGCCGGCCATCGGCCTGGGCACCTTTGGATCCGACCACGTCTCCGCGGCCGAGATCGCCGAGGTGGTGAAGGGCGCTGCCGCGGCAGGCTACCGGCACTTCGACTGCGCTTCGGTTTACGGCAACGAGGCCGAGATCGGCGCGTCGATTGAGGAAATTCTCCGCGGCGGAATCCGGCGCGAAGATCTTTGGATCACCTCGAAGCTTTGGAACGACAAGCATGGCGAGGACGATGTGATCGCCTCCTGCCGCCAGTCGCTTTCCGATCTGCGCCTCGACTACCTTGATCTTTACCTGGTGCATTGGCCGTTCCCGAATTTTCATCCTCCAGGCTGCGACGTCACCTCGCGCTCTCCTGACGCCAAGCCCTATATCCACGCGAACTACATGAAGACCTGGCGCAAGATGGAAGAACTGGTGGACATGGGCCTGGTGCGGCACATTGGCACCTCGAACATGACCATCCCAAAACTGAAGCTAGTTCTGCGCGACGCCCGCATCAAGCCCGTGGTGAACGAAATGGAGCTGCACCCGCATTTTCAGCAGCCGAAGCTGTTCAAATTCGTGGTCGTGAACGGCATAAAGCCCGTCGGTTACTGCCCCATCGGCTCGCCGGGACGGCCGGAGCGCGACCGCACCCCGGAGGACACCGCGCCCACCGAGGATCCCGTGGTCCTTCGCATCGCCGAGCGCCATGGGATTCATCCCGCGGTGGTATGCATCAAGTGGGCGGTGCAGCGCGGGCAAACACCCATTCCTTTTTCTGTCCATCATTACCGCGCCAATCTCGAGGGCGTCGTGGGAGATCCGCTGACCGACGAGGAGATGCGCTCCATCGCCGGCCTCGATCGCAACTGCCGCTTGATCAAAGGCCAGGTCTTCCTGTGGAAAGAGGGCCAGACCTGGGAAGATCTTTGGGACGTAAACGGAGAGATCACGCCGCCGTAAACCGCGTGAGGCTTTTCGAGCACCGCTTAAGATCGATCGGGAGCGATCCAGATGAAAGCCACGATGACCGCAGCGTTCCTTCCGGGCGACTCAACCGTTGAGATGCGCACGGTGCCTGTTCCGGAGCCGGGCCACGGTGAAGCTCTATTGCGCGTGAAGGCGTCGACGATCTGCGGCTCCGATATTCGCTGCATTTACCACGAGCACCTGGGCAAAGGCCCGGAAGGCTACCAGGGCGTGATTGCCGGGCATGAGCCCGCGGGCCAGATCGTCGCCACGGGCCCGGGCTGCCGCCGCTTCAAATCCGGCGACCGGGTGATTGTCTATCACATCTCGGGCTGCGGCGTCTGCAACGACTGCCGGCGCGGCTACATGATCTCCTGCACCAGCGAAAAATATCGCCGCGCCTACGGCTGGCAGCGCGACGGAGGCATGGCCGAGTACATGGTGGCCGAGGCAAAAGACCTCATCGCCCTGCCCGACGAACTCTCTTACGGCGATGGCGCGCAGGTTGCGTGCGGATTCGGCACCGTCTACGAGGGACTGGAAAAGATCGGCATTAACGGCAATCACGCTGTGCTCATTACTGGCCTGGGCCCTGTAGGTCTGGCCACCGGCGCGCTTTGCCGCAAGCTCGGCGCGCAGAAAATCATCGGCATCGACGTGGTGCTCGAGCGCATGGAGATCGCGCTCAATCTCGGCCTCTGCGACGTGGTTCTCGCGTCCGGCCCCGACAATGTCGCCGAAGTCAGGCGTCTCACCGGAGGCATGGGCGTGGAGCGCGCCGTCGACTGCTCGGCGAATGACGCCGCGCGGGCCACGGCGATTCGCGCCACCCGCAAGTGGGGCCGGATTGTTTTTCTCGGCGAAGGTGGGCGCGTCGAATTCAATCCCTCACCCGACATGATTCATGACCAAAAGACGCTCTACGGCTCGTGGGTTACATCCACCTGGCTGATGGAAGAGCTTGTGGAGCGGCTCGTGCGCTGGAACCTGCATCCGGCTGAAATCATCACGCATCGCTTTCCGCTGGAGCGCGCCGCCGAGGCGTATGCGCTGATGGCCTCAGGGAAATGCGGCAAAGTCGCCGTTTGCGCGGACGAAGAACTGAAGTAAACCGGGATCGAGGACAGAAACCATGACCGTCGCGCCGGGGATCACGAAACCGGACTGGAAACGCCAACTGAAAGCGTTTTTGCCGCTCTTCGGCCATCGCAATTGGATCGTGGTTGCGGATTCGGCTTATCCGGCGCAGTCCAGGGCCGGCATCGATACCTTCGTCTCCGGCGCCGGCCAGGTTGAAGTCGCTCGCACCGTGCTCAGCGCCATCGCGGCCAGCAAACACGTCCGCGCCAACATTTATCTCGACCAGGAATTGCAATTCATCCCGGAAAGTGATGCGCCGGGCGTTTCCCGCTACCGCACCCAACTTGCGGAGCTGCTTAAGTCCGCAAAGACAACCACTCTGCCCCACGAGCAGATCATTGCCAAGCTCGACCAGACCGCTCAAACATTCCGCGTCTTCATCATCAAGACCGAACTCGCGATTCCTTACACCTCAATCTTTTTCGAACTCGACTGTGGTTATTGGAGCACCGACGCGGAACAGCGCCTCCGTCGGGCGATGGCTGCTTCTGCCGCAAAGTAGGAAGGGCACTTGTGGCTGGTGTCGTGCGGAACTCAATTTGCTTGCTCGAACCAACGCAGGAAAGGAATGTCTTCTCATGAAAGTGAATCGCAGGGAAATGCTGCAATGGATGGGCGGCGCATGCTCCGCCCTGGCTTTGTCGAAGTTTGCGCGTTCGCAACAGGCGGCGCCGAGCGGCCCCTTCCTGCCAACCAGAGAATCTCTACAGGCGTACAGGATTCCTGACTGGTTTCGCGATGCCAAATTCGGCATCTGGGCGCACTGGGGGCCGCAGTCGGCGATTGAAGATGGCGACTGGTACGCCCGCAACATGTACGTGCAGGGCCAGCCGCAGTATTTGTACCACTGCGAAACGTATGGCCATCCTTCCAAGGTTGGTTACAAAGACCTGGTGAACATCTGGAAAGCGGAGAAATGGGATCCGGATCATCTGATGGGCCTCTACAAAAAGGCAGGTGCAAAGTACTTCTTCTCGATGGGCGTGCATCACGACAACTTCGACCTGTGGAACTCGAAGTACACGCGCTGGAACGCGGTGAACATGGGGCCGAAGAAGGACGTGGTGGGTCTGTGGCAGAAAGCTGCGCGCAATCACGGCCTGCGCTTCGGCGTAAGCGAGCACTTGTGGATCAGCTACAAATGGTTCGCCGTGAGCCATGGCGCCGACAAGACCGGGCCACTTGCCGGCGTTCCCTACGATGGCGTCGATTCGCACTACGCCGACTTGTATCACGACGCGGGCTGCGTTCCGTTCATCGACAAGCTGGACTGGAACGACGACGGCATTCCCGATTCGTGGCGGCAGGAATATCTCAATCGCATGACCGATCTCATCGACAAGTATCACCCCGACATTCTCTACACCGACGGCCACCTTCCCTTCGAGGAATATGGCCTGAAGATGGTGTCGCACCTTTACAACGAAAGCGCGCGGTTGAATGGAGGCACTGTCGAAGCGGTCTACACCAGCAAAGAGGCGACGGATTGCGCAGTCGGTACCTGTGCTCTCGACCACGAGCGCGGCGTGGCGGATGGCATCGCGGAAAATCCCTGGCAAACCGATACATGCATCGGACAGTGGCACTATAAACGTGGGATCAAGTACAAAACGCCCAAGAAGGTGATCGATCTGCTGACCGATATCGTGAGCAAGAACGGCAACCTGCTGCTGAACTTCCCGTTGCCCAGCTCGGGCCAACTGGACTTTGAGGAGATGGAGGTGCTGGAAGGCGTCACCGATTGGATGCAGATCAACAGCGAAGGCATCTACGCGACGCGCCCCTGGAAGATCTACGGCGAAGGTCCCTCTACGCAAGTGAAAATCGTCACCGGGAATTTCAACGAAGATAAGCAGAACGACCTCACCGCCGAGGATGTGCGCTTCACAACGAAGGGCAGCACGCTTTACGCCTTCGTCATGGGATGGCCTGAGAAGGAAGCCAAAGTGCAGGCTCTTGGCCTCGCAAGCTCACAGCAGCCGGGCAAGATTCTCAAGGTGGAACTGCTAGGGTATACAGGCAATCTGAATTGGAAGCAGGACGATACTGCGTTAAAGGTCCAGATGCCTGCAGAAAAGATCTCCGATATCGGCATCACGCTGAAAATCGTTTTGGCGTAAAGGGAGCATCCGCTCCAGCGCATCGTTCACCCCTCGTTCCAGGAGGAAGAAATCACCGTGAGCAACTCCGTCGGGCCAGGCAACTCGCCCTCGCTGAACAAGAACGAAGACATTGAGGCCCCATTAATTCCCGCAGGGAGGCTGTTGCCGTTTCTCGTGATCACGCCCCTATTCTTTTTGTGGGCAATTCCCAATAACCTGACCGATTTTCTGATTCGGCAGTTCATGAAGTCATTTGAGATCAACCGATCGGGAGCTGCGGAAATCCAGATCGCGAATTTCGTCGGTTATTTTTTGATGGCAATCCCGGCGGGATTCGTTATGCGGCGCCTTGGCTATAAGCTTGGCCTCGTGATTGGCCTGCTTCTGCTGTTTGCGGGGTGCTGGCTCTTCTGGCCGGCGGCTCGTGCGGAAAGCTATCCCTTTTTCATCGCTGCACAAGGAGTAATTGGGTGCGGCCTTTCGTTCCTTGAGACCGGGGCAAATCCCTTCATCGCCCAGTTGGGATCGTCGGCCTCAAGCGAGCGGCGGCTGAATTTCTCACAGGCGTTTAATCCGCTGGGGTCAATCTCTGCGGGCTTTATCGGGACCATCTTCATCTTTTCCGGAGTGGAGCTGAACGCCGGGCAGAAGGCTGTCCAGCAGGCCGCTGGAACCTATCAAATGTATCTGCATTCTGAGATCATGCGTGTGGTTCCCACATATTTGGCGCTTGGATCGGTAGCGCTCGTGTGGGCGGTCCTGATCCTGCTCATAAAGTTCCCGGACCTGAGCAGCGAAGATACTTCGGAGAGCTCGCCGAGCGGCCAGATGCACGTGCGGTTATTTCAGAGGCATTATGTGTGCGCCATCGTGGCGCAGTTCCTTTACGTGGGCGCGCAGGTGGGAACATGGAGCTACTTCATCCTCTACGTACGTTCCGCGACGGGAGTGGGTGACAAGTCCGCCGGCTACATGCTCACCGGAACGCTTGCGGCGTTTGCCGTGGGGCGATTCAGCTCCGCGTGGCTGATGCGCCGCTTCCACGCGCGGCAGATGCTGGCGTTATACTCGGCCGCGAATGTGGCGCTGTGCCTGATTGCCGTCGTGTATCCAAGCTGGTTCGGCGTGGGCTGCCTGCTTACGACGAGCCTGTTCATGTCGATCATGTTCCCGACCATCTTCGCCCTTGGTTTGAAAGGGATGGGCGATAAGACCAAGACTGCGGGATCCGGGCTGGTGATGGCAATTCTGGGGGGTGCAGCGCTGACCAAGCTGATGGGCATCGTGGCAGATCGCAGTGGATTGCAGGCAGCCTACGTGGTTCCTCTCGTCTGCTACATCTGCGTGGCCGTGTATGCGTGGCTGTTCGCCGAGGCGAAGGTCGGCGAGGCGTTGGGATAAGGGTAGAGAGTCTGATCGGCCCCGGCTATTTGAACCGCCTCGAACGTTATTCTTCGACCAGACGGCGCACGGGTGGTCCTACGACATTTTGACCGGGCGCATTGAGGAGCACGACGAGCACCAACGGAAGTTCTTGCCTCTGGTGCGATGAGTGCCCGTCCGTCAATGCGAAACTTCGTCACTTACAGGCACTGTACTCCGCGCCGTTTTGTCCCCGGCCGCGAGGCGGTCACGCTCCGTTTTCACGAAAGCGTGGACCAACTCGATGTGCGCTTCCTGCGCCGATAGAATCTCGCGAATGGACGTAGGGAGGTAGGTCTCCAAGGCTTTGATGTAGACTTCGTTGACGGCTTCTTCGCCCTGCTCGGCCGTGATCAGCAGCGTGTGATCGCCGCCCATGAACCTGGACTTGATGCGAGCCCATGTGCGATGAAGGGCCGCTACCGCGCTGCCCTTCTCTCGGAATCGGCTCACGCCTCGCTGGCGGAGGGTCGTCTCCAGTTGGTCGATAAATTGCGCGCGCAGCAGTGACTCAGTGAAGAAATATCGCGTGAGGGTTTGATCCTGAAGCCTTTCGCCCACAGTGGCAAGCGCGCACTGGAAGATTTCGCCTATTTCGCAGGTTTCACCTGTTTCGCATTTTCTTGGGACAGATTTAGGGACAGCGGGTATTAAATAACATGAGCATCTTCAGCCCGGACAAGATTCTTAACCTGCATTCGATACCCCTCAGCATTGATTACCATCAAGGTCGCAAGCCCGACCTCCGCAAGGTGGGCAGAGACATCTACGAAGTGCTCACGAACACTGGACGCCATGGATACAAGCAGCGGATGCGCAAGCGGACGATCAAGATTGAGCCAGAGCAAAACTACGCGCCCAGCGAGGTCGCAGCGATCCTGAACGTGAGCTACGATGCTGCATTGCGGCTCATGCAGAAGATGAAGGGCGTGGTCGATTTGGGGACGCCGGCGCGACGATACAAGCGGGGCAAGAAGAAGCTGCGCATCAGCGGCAAGAATCTGTTGGCGTTCCTCAGACGTAAGACGAGAGACTAAGGTCTGCCCCTCCTTTACTTCCGTAATGCGAGGCGGCTTCTTTACCTAATTCTGTAAGTCTCGCTGTACGCCGAGCAGCGCAAACTGCGGAGCTCTAGAGTCAATGTCGTACTCAAGGACCACCAAAAACCACGTGGCACTGTACGCGCCCGTCGCTCCTTCGAGGCGTCGGGGAACGTTCTTGCTGAACTCGCATCCCAAGTGGCTGGGGACAGTTGGTCAACTACGGAACTAAAGGACAAATTAGAGTCGTTCCACGTGAACCATCCGCGCCTCTACAGGCTCCTTGAGCAAAAGCTCACCGAACTGCATAGGTTCGCCGCCAGATAGACTCTGGCTTTCAATGACAGGTAGAGAGGGTTTGAACCTCCGACCCCCTGGTCCCGAACTGGCGATGTCTTGTATAATCAACAACTTATGAATCTAGAGTATGGTGCTTCAGTCGCAAAAGCCATTCAGATTCCTTTAGGTAGCTTTCACTCATTTTCAATTGGGAACCCCAGTGTGGGAACCCCCTCCGATGATGTGTCGGAGAGATTCTCATCAGTTGGGAGACCGGTGGATTTTGAGCAGACCCTTGTCTACGGCGGACCTAAGGACACAAAGGGCTATTCGGCGAGGGCCCCAACATGGTGACAGCCGGCAAGTTTCAGGGAAATAGCACTGCCAAGCTCGGGGCCAAAGACATTCGATTCACGCGGACAAAAAATAATAAAGTCGTCTACGCGATTATCATTGGACTTCCGAACGAAGAGATGACCATCGAAGCTCTTGGGCTCTCGAGCTCGAACGCTCCTGGCAGAATTGCCAAAGTCGACGTGCTGGGATCGAACCAAACCCCAGTGTGGAGACAATCCAATGATGGCCTGACGATCAAACTGCCCGAAGGGATTGTTGGAATTCCTGAGTGCGCGGTCACGGTAAAGACCTACTTGTCCTGAGCTTCTGTTCGCCGCATGAATCTTCCGATCAGGATCGGGCTTCACCAAATTCGCTGAAGAGGTTCAGGGAAGAAGAATACGGTAAAGGGAGGTGCGCGTGCTAAACTCACTTTCCTTATTGCGTTTGCTTGCTACAATTTGTGCGCGAGCTTCTCGCAGTTGCAAACATATGAAAACGCGAATCAGTTTTGCACTTATGCTCCCACTGGCGCTCACTGCTGTGGGTACCACGTTG
>Ga0187856_1000277_pt1 | contig 47999 bp, 40 predicted proteins | sample June2016WEW_8_40_FD_132443 | JGI IMG/M metagenome (GOLD analysis project Ga0187856, IMG submission 132443) | Peatland microbial communities from SPRUCE experiment site at the Marcell Experimental Forest, Minnesota, USA - June2016WEW_8_40 | ecosystem: Environmental > Terrestrial > Soil > Wetlands... | reverse complement strand
CTCCAACCGTGTGTTTCGGGGAAAAGCAGTACTGAACGTATGCCTCGAAGAGTGCCTGATTAGGAATGCCGCGCTTCAAGACATCGGCATGATGCTGTTTGTACAGGCTCATGAGCGCTTCGGACGTGATGGTGTAGGATCTGCGCTTGCCGCGACAGGCGATTGATGCCTGAAGCCATCCCTGTTCGATCCAAAAGACGACCTCCGCCTTTCGAACGCGGAGGGCGCTTGCAAGGCTCTCCACCGAAAACAAATCACACCGGATCTCGCGCAAACTGAGCTGATTTCTCTTCAGCATGTTGCGGATCGCTTTGGGTGTCCGATTGACCCTTTTCGCGACTTCTTCGATCGATCGCTTCACCAGTTCTTCACGGACCGTCTCGAATTCGGCTTCCGTCCATCGTCGGTAATCTTGCCGTCCTTTGATTCCGTGCTGAATGATCAAGCGCCAGCACGCTTCCTTTGGGCGCCCGCTGTGGCGCTGAAGACGAACTGCGAGCTGTTCGAGTTTGTGGCCGGAAAGCACTTTGGCCTGCGCAGCCATAGCGATAGCGTCAGCACTCCATTGCGGGGACCGCTCCGGCAATTGAGGAAGGGTTGCCATGTGCGCCTTTACATCATCAAAGCCAGCGACAAGGGTGAAATCGAATGTTGAAAACCACTTTGCAGGCTTGGAAAACGCGAGTTGCCGCAGTTTGCCGACCTGTGGCCCTGCAATCTCCCCTCGGCGTACCACGCGCTGAAACATCCACAGACGAGCGCCCAGAGACTCTACTGGTTAGTGGCGGCCGATCCGTCGCCTACGAGGTTCAGTCATGATTGACAGGTTTGGATCCGATGAAACAACCGACCGATTTATTTCCGACCGGCTGTTGCTCCGTGCAACCATTCCTGAGCGAGTGGTACGAGAGCCGTCAAATGGCGACTAAATTCTCGCTAGAATGAGGTGAAAGTAGTTGGCTCTGGAGCGGCCCGACCGGCCGCACTGTTGAAAACAGGATTCTATTTCGAATTACCGGTGTCCAATTCATTTTCTGTAAGCTCTTATTACTAATTGGAATAAGAGAGTCCCGGACGTCACGCAAAAGCAGCTAAGTTCCATCCAATTGCGTCTAAAATAGAGCACCTTGCGATGGGATGGGGATGGCCTTCGTCGCCAACTGAGCGAACAACTACTTTCTCGATTGTTTGCTGCATTTCCCATGAAAGCTTCTTGTCGAGAGTGGATTTGCAAAGCCACCGGAAGGTCGAGGGCGCCGACGAATCATTCTGCCATTCCCATCCCACGGGATCGCTCAGCAGAAGCCGGGAGGGACTATGGCACGCAATGAAATAAAATACATGGAATCTGTAATCGCACTGTCCGAGGAGCTGCATTTTACTCGCGCGGCACAGAAGATTCACATCAGCCAACCCATGCTCACGCGGAATATCGCTGAGTTGGAAGAAGGTCTCGGATTTAGACTTTTTGAGCGCGACCGCAGGAACGTAAGTCTGAACGATGCAGGTCGAGCCTACGTCGAACATGCGCGCCTGGCGCTCCTTTATGGCGAGCGGGCCTTGCAGGCGGCTCGTACAGTCAAGCAGAATGCGGGTGTCGTGGTGAATGTGGGCAAATCGCCGTACACTGACCCCTTCCTGGTCTCCACTTTGCTTTCGATCCAATTACCGCTGTTCCGGCGGTTGCGGATTGAATTATGCAGCCAGTTCTCCTATGACCTCGTTCACGACCTGCTTGCAGGTAAGCTGGACTTGGCGATTACGACAGAACCGCCCGAATCCCCGCTTCTGACAATGGTCAAAGTGGCCGAGTCCCCTTTCTACATTGCGATGTCAGAAGATGATGAACTGGCGGGAAACGCTTCCGTTACGCTCGAAGAGATGGCCGATCGGTGCTGGATTTTATTTGAACGCCGGCTCCACCCGCCTCTCTATGATTCCGTGATGCAACTCGCGGAGGAGCGAAAGGTACGTCCCGCCAATATTCAACACATCACAACCCCAGAGGAGGCTTTCCCATTCGTGGCCGATGGTTCCTGTATCGCATTTCTTGTGAAAGCGGGTGCATTGCGGATCGCTCGCAACGGCGTCACCGTCCGGCCGCTCATTGAGAGGTCCCTTTCCTTGAAAACCTATTTAGCATCCCGCGCGGATAACAGATCCAAGGTCGTGAGTGAATTGGTGAGAGCCTTCATGCGGAAGATTTCCAGCCTGAGCAAGGCCAAGCATCTCCCTCTTCTCACAGCAGTGTGAGGTTTACACCTCCGGCTTCCCGCTTTCGATGATCTCGATATCGATCGGCCCCGACCAGTCGCAATTGGGACAGGTGACAATCCCAGTTGTGACGGTCTTAAGGTCAAAATCTGCCAATCTGAGGGCATGGCAACACCGCGGGCATTTGTGTGCGGCATCCCACCGCTTTATTACGCTCGTGTCTCTCTGTTGGGCATCCATTTTGAGTGTCCTTGTTACGATGCTATCCCAGTGTTGCGGCAACAGCAGCATTGGACCGACGGTCTCTTGAAGAGCCGGCCTGACGACACGAGGCGTGATCATCATTGCTAGCTCCATCATGCCTTTCGTGTCCCGTCGGTTCATTGTTCCAAAAAATTGTGAAGGGCTGGTGAATCGCTCGGCCACTCCAGAGGGGCGTATTTCATCCCGCAGAACCGACGTCTGGCCTGACGCGGCCTGCACGTAGCCGGCGTCAACGACTCTCATCCTTGATTGCGCGTGATCAAGACCGACGAAGGGTAACCCTCCTGCTTGTGCAGAAGCCATGCGAAAAGGCGGCCATCTTCAGCGCGGAAACGCCGGGCAGGAGTAGTCCTGAAGGACGCGCGGTTCTCCACCTTCATCCCGAATGCACTTCGCCTCGATGGAAACATTTGTCTTCAGACAAGCGGAGAAGACGGTGCCATCGGTGAATTCAATGTGCACCTCTGGACCATAGGTGCCGTCTTCGTAGATGGTGACGACGCGGACCACTTTGCCGCTGAGCTCTTTGCATGGAATCATTGCTTTTCCCAACCTTTAAGCAGATCACGACGTGTAGGCATAGTCCTGCTTCTCCCTGAGGAAATCGTCAGATTTTTATCAGCAACGGAAATCCGTCCGCTGCCGGTGCGTTGCAGGAGGCAACCTGGTCGGTGGCAAGAGCGGAATCCTGTACGCAACTTGAAGTTCGCGAGAAAGAGTGCATCCACTAAATATAGTGTTTCCGCTAAGTCAATGCTGGATGAATGGCCCCAGATGTATGTGTCCAGCTCGGCAAACGAATTCGAGAGCTTCGAAAGAAGCGGGGCTGGAGACAAATCGACTTGGCCCAACAGTCCGGGATTCATGAGGTTCACGTCTCCGATCTTGAACGGGGGGTGCGCGAAGTAGGACTACGGCATTTGGCGGCGCTGTCGGCAGCCTTCGAACTGTCACTAAGCGAATTTCTGAAAGGGATTGACGGCAGATGAAATTCTGCAAGGGTGATTAATTCGCACCGGTGACGAAAAATAAGTCTTGCATCGTGCCGTCGCGACCGCTCTATCGAGCCGCGTCGAACAACCGCCTCGAAAACGCGAATCATCTTGCAGTTCGCCAAGGCGTACTGATGTGGGTGGTGACTCTTTTGCCGGCGCACCGGTGCCGAACTGTTGCTCTGTGCTGCAGATTGCGTCGAGGAGATGCCCGTTGGCGGTCGATTCGTCGGTATTGAGCAGTTGCAGATTCAGCTTCCGTCAGGTCTCCGCCGGGGCATTCAATTCTCGATGACACCCAGCAGGATGGCCAGCGGCAACCCGCAAGCGATGCGAAGGGTGGGGGCGACGGCGATTCGCACGGCGGTCCGTTCACTTTGACCTCCATATCGCCAAATCACCCTTGCCAGATCAACGCACGTCGCGCTAAACCATTAAAATTGTTAAGCTTAGATCCTTCTGATGTTTTCGCCGTGATTTTACTTGGCTCTGACCAGTGAAATCCACATTAGAATTTCGCCTTTTATTCTCCTATACTGACCCTCGTGTTCAATCTTCCGCCAATTCGGCATTGCGATTTCACAATCCGCTGCAAGAAATGCGGTGAAAACATCCCGGCGCCAGTTGGCACGATGCCGGATACCTGGATTGCCGCACAGTGTCCGCTCTGCGACGAGAAGAGGAACTATCTTCCATCCGAGATCTTTCGAGGCAAGCTCTCGTACAAACTTGGTTCTAAGCCCGTGCGGCCAGTGGTGCATCGATGGGTGAAATGAAGCGAGCAATTGCGCGGGAGCGGGAGGCCTGGGTGGAGAAGATGCAAGAGCAGATGCGAATGAAGTCGACGTTGGTCATTGCCGCCGCTATCATAGCGGCCGTTCGTCTGGCCCGGGACCCTGATATAAGCCGGCCGTCTCCTCGTCTGACAACTGTAGTGTCCGAGAGCGTGAGCCTGGCGCGAATGATTTTGGATCGAGTGGGTCGATAGTGAGGTGGTAGCCTCGGTTTATGTGCGGGCGGTACGGGCGGAGAGCGGACAAGCAGCGAATCGCGGAGTGGTTCCATACCCACAACACAGATGTGTTTAACGACGAGTATTACGAAATCAACAGCACCCGCCTTGCGCCGTCTTATAACATTGCCCCGGAAAGCATTCAGCCGGTAGTCCGACTCGACCGCGACACCGGCGAACGCGTTCTTGCCCTCATGAAGTGGGGTCTCGTTCCTTACTGGTCGAAGACTCCAAAGGCCAATTTCAGTTCCATCAATGCGCGCTCCGACAAACTCGAGAGCAGCGGCGCTTGGCGCGAACCGTGGAAGCACCGTCGTTGCCTTATCCCAGCCAACTTCTTCTACGAATGGGAGCCACTGACTAAGGAAGACGAGAAGAAGAAGCTCAGCAAGCCGTGGGCAGTATCGCTTTCAGATGATCACCTCTTCGCGTTCGGAGGGATATGGGATCGATGGAAAGGGCAGGACGAAAACAAAAACGAAATCGTCGTCGAGAGCTTCAGCATCATTACGACGGATCCGAATGAAGTTCTGGAGCCTTTCCACAACCGTTGTCCGCTCATCATCGAGCCGGAGGACTATGAGCGGTGGCTCACCCCGGCGGAACCGTCGCATCTGCCGATTGATCTGGTTCGAACATATCCGGCAGAAGGAATGAAAGCTTGGCGAGTGGCCAAGCTACAGGGAAATGGCCCGCATCTGTTGGAACCTTTTTCTAATTCCTCGGAACTCTCTCAAACAAGCTCTGCAAAGTAGTGATTCTGAATTGCGCTTCCGATCACCTACAGGCATTATCGGATCCGCGGCCGATTACGCACCGACCCGAAGTCATCGTCTGCTTGACCCCTTTTCCACGTTGCACCACCAGTGGACAACCCGAGTCTTGGCGATTCCGAGATCAGTGATTCTCGTTGCGCCCCCGCCGTGCTGGACGGATATATCATCATTTCAAGGTGGTGGTCCTCGTGCGTGAGACGTTCGTTATACATTCACGGCTATCGAGGCGTCAGGTTCGCGGAGCGGCTGCTGCCAAGCGGCAGCACGGACTACAGGCAATTGCGATCGAGCACCTAGTCGCACGGCTAGCGGGCGGATTTCTACAGCCGATCGATTCCGACTCCCTCAAGGAGACAATTGGCGAAGCTGTCGCTTTGGACCTTGGAGAACTAAATGAGATCAAAACTCTCCCGGGCTTTCCAAGAGCGGCGGCGTCGACACTTGAGAAAGCTTGGGCCGCTGGCCTTAAATTCAATGAACTCGCCAACACGTCGGATGCTCTAGTTCGCGCGCGCATTGACGCAGTCACCAAACTCGAGGCGCGTGTGCTGGAACGGTTACCCGCTTTCATGCGCAGGCCGGCGGACTTGGTCGCCCTTGCGCTTCAGCGCCTACAATACGCGAGGGCTCTATTCGGAGCAATCCGTGTAATAGGCAGAACAGAAATGTCGCCGGTTTGGCGTCCATTTCTTGCAGCGCTGAAGGACGTGACGGACGTGCAATGGGTCGCGGGGCCACGCCAAGTGCCTGCTTGGGTGCGCACATTCGGAATTGCTGTCGTTGAGACAGCGCCAGAAAATCCTGAAATTAAGACCGAATCCTGCGCAAGCCCACGCCACGAAGCTCTGGAAGCAATGCGGTGGGCACGGGCTCTTCTTGCTAGTGGGCAAGCCGAACCAGAAGAGATTGCGATCGCCGCCGCATGGCCGGCAGAGTGGGACGATCACTTTCAGGCCTTAAGTGATATGGCTGGGATCGATCTGCACTTCGTCCATGGTCGCAAAGCAGTATCAACACAGGAGGGCCAGCTCGCGGCCGCGATTGGCGAGGTGCTCTTGCGGGGCTTCAGCCAGGCACGTATGACACGCTTGATCGCATTATTGCGTTCACAGAATCCCGATTTTAAGGTCGTCAACGGAGACTGGTGGCGAGCACTTCCGGAGGACGCACCATTGCTTGACGCAGCCTCATGGCGCGGCGTTCTGGCCGCGATGGTGAAACCGGATGACGCAAGTTCTGAAGCTGAGGTTAGGGTTCTTAGCCACCTCGTCGAAACACTGGCACTCGGACTAAGGAAAGCAGGTGAAATCGGTGACATCCTCTTAAGTGGCCGCAGCCTTGCAATTTGGGAGAAAGCACTGACAGAGGGCCCTCCCGAAGCACTCGATGTAACACTCGTATCTCTCAGATTGCCTGACCAGGTGGCTCAAGAGGCAAATATCATCTGGGCTCCAGCGGCGTGGCTCGCGGCTGCCCCTCGACTGTGGGTACGGCTCGTTGGGCTCACTTCGCGCGCTTGGCCACGTCACCAGGCCGAGGATGCACTTCTGCCAAACCATATCGTGGATTCATCTCTTCTTGATCCTCTGCCGGTACATCAAGCCGATAGGCGCGATTTCGATACGATTCTCAAGACAACATCCCGACAAGTCGTGTGTTCACGCGCGCGACGCGATACGCTAGGGCGCATAAACGGAGTTTCACCACTGTATCCAAAGGTGCAAAATGAGATCTACCGCCAACGCGCCCGAATCCCGGAGCACGCAGCCGGTTGGTCTGATCGCTTGTTCGCGCGACCAGCTGAGTTCGACGGCTTGCCATTAGCTCGTTCAGCGCGCTCCTGTTGGATCGATTGGCAGACAGAACGACTGACGGCCCATGACGGCCTGATGAGAGCCAATCACCCTCTCATCGTTGCCTCACTCAATCGACGGCAATCTGCCACATCACTGACAAAGTTATTGCGCGATCCGCTCGGGTATCTGTGGACCTACGGTTTTCGATGGCAGGAACCCGGCGAGACAGAAGAGCCGCTACAGCTTGATCCGTTAGCTATTGGAGGCATTCTCCATGCAACGTTAGAACGTGCAGTTTCGGACCTTGAGTTGGCGAAGCCTGGAGGATTTCGCAATGCTGACGAATCTTCGATTGCTGACGCGGTTGGCAAGGCTCTCGATGCAGTTGCGCGGAAATGGGAGCGCACGCGCCCCGTACCGCCGCCGGTAATATGGGAACGCAAGCTACACGACATTCGCACTCTTGCAGTTGCAGCCTTGGGATACCGAGAGGAATCACTACCGGGGCAGCGAAGTTGGGCCGAAATCCCATTTGGCGGAGATTTGAGTGTGGAGGATCTGACCGAAGACCGCCGCGCCTTGTTGCCGTGGGACCCGACGACCCCAGTGGTTATTCCCGAAACGACGGTTGTGATCGGCGGATCAATCGATCGACTTGACCTCGATGAAGCCGGCACAGTTGCGCGCGTAACCGACTATAAGTCGGGGAGGCCGCCAGGGAAAAAACAACCGGTCCTCAAGGGTGGAGCCGAATTGCAGCGTTGCCTCTACGCCTATGCGGTTCGCTCACTCGTCCCTGCTGCAAAAGACATTCAAACGCGGCTTCTTTTCCCTAGGGCGGAACCTGAGGGCCTCTACGCACTCGCAGACTCCACGGCAGTCCTCGCAAATTTGGCCAGATTTGTGACCGCCGCCCATCGCTACGTAGAGGCAGGAAATGTGTTACCTGGGGCGGGGGCGCAGGATGATTACAATGATCTCGCCTTTGCGCTACCGGGCGGCGCGAAGGAGAACTACTTCGAAGTGAAGGGTTATCTGATTGCTGAACGTCTCGCCGATCTCTCGGTTTTATGGGGGATGGAGTGATGTCCAAGGCTGCTGCTCTCCCCGACCTGCCCGCTCGGCGTCGTGCGCTGCTCGACCACGACACAACACTGCTCGTTGAAGCGGGAGCAGGGAGCGGTAAGACAGCGCTGATGGCGGGACGTGTGGCGCTGGTTCTTGCGGCCGGCGTTCCCTCGCGAGAAATTGTCGCCATTACCTTCACCGAAGCCGCTGCATCCGAGTTGCGCGAGCGCATTGAGGGATTTGTTGACCGTCTAGCGCGAGCTGACATCCCGGATGAATTAGATGTCGCTCTGCCCGAAGGTCTCTCCGACGAGCAATCAGCAGCGATATCCGTGGCCAGCCAAACCCTTGATGAACTGACCTGCACAACGATTCACGGGTTCTGTCAGCAGCTCGTCATACCATATCCGGTTGAAGCTGGTATCGACCCAGGAGCCACAATCATCGATCCCGAGGCAGCCGATCTTGCTTATCAGGATTTGGTGCAAGCGTGGTTGTCGGCCCGCTTTGGACGCGATCGCGGTGCAGAGGGTCTCGGCCGGCTTCCTCCGTTGCCAGCGCTCGGCGAGCAGGACTTCTTCGCAGAACTCCTGGTGGATGAGCCCGATCAGGTCATAAAGCGCATTCAAGAGACTGCGGCGTTTCTAAGGAAGGCCCGAACGGCCACGGCGCTTCCTGCGGAAATTGACCTTGGCATTCTCGACGGTCTCTCACGTGAAATCGAAGCGTTCGCGCGATGGTACGCACAATGTGGCGTCGAGGAAGAGGAGACTGCGAAGGTCATCGACGATCTACATAAATTCAAGGGTCTTCTCGATGAAGCGACGAGAGGCCCGCTTACTGGAAGGGGTCTAGCGAAGCTCCTTCTTCACGTTCCCCCGGATTGCAAGCACGGAATCGAAGCTCGTTTCACTGCTTGGAGGAAAAAAGGAAAATGGGAAAGTGCAGCGGCAGTTAGGGGCCTCGGCAAACCACGCGGAGCACAGCTCTCTAATGCTGCGCAGGTATATTACGACCGGTGCAGTGATGCATATACCGCCTTCGTAGCTGCGGTAGCTTCAAGTGCGTTCGCACGATTCGTCGCCGAATTCGAACCGCTTGCAGAACTGTACGCCGACTATAAGCGGCAGGCAGCGCTTCTGGACTTTGACGATCTGCTTTATCATGCGCGGAATCTGCTGGCAGGCAACGAGCATGTGCGAAAAGCGCTAGCGAAGCGTTATCCGCGCATCCTTGTTGACGAATTTCAGGACACCGATCCGCTGCAGGCAGAGATTCTGTGGCGCCTTTGCGGGGAGGCGGACCAGGGTGCGCCGTGGATAGAGCGAAAGCTGCGGGCTGGCAGTCTGTTTGTCGTCGGTGACCCGAAGCAGGCAATCTATCGTTTTCGTGGCGCTGACGTTGACACGTACCTCAGCGCCAAACGCGCAATCATCGCACAAGATCCCGCTGCCGTGCTTGAAATTGTCGCCAACTTTCGCTCTCTGAAGCAGATCATCGAATTCGCGAACGATCAGTTTCGAGGACTGCTATCCCCTGAAAACGGGCAGCCAGGGTTCACGGCATTGCAGCCGACGAGGCTTCCGCAAGATGGACGGCCTGCGGTCGCTTGTTTCGACGTGACCATCGGTGATGCTCACAAGAGCGACAGGGGAAAGATTGTGGTTGATCTCGTGCGGCGTGAGGAAGCGCGCATTGTCGCAGACCTTGTTAGCCGCTTGATCGGTTCGTATCAGGTCTGGGACAAGAGATTGAAGGCCATGAGGCCTTGCCGGGCCGGCGATATTGCGCTACTCGCCCCTACGGGCACGAATCTATGGATTTATGAGCGCGCGTTAGAACAGCGCGAAATATCGATAGCCTCGCAAGCTGGAAAGAGTTTCTACACGCGCCAGGAAGTCCAGGACATGATCGCGGTTGCACGCGCACTTGCCGATAGACGCGATACGCTAGCGCTCGGAGCCTTGATCCGCGGCCCGCTAGTTGGGCTAACGGAAGAGGAGATCGCCGATGCCATCACCGAACTGCCTCCCCGCGATGACCGCCACCCTCCGCATCTTCACCTTTGGACAGATTGCCAGATAATCACCAACCCCGTCCTCAAACGCACTCTTGAAGTCCTGCAAAATCTCGCACGAAAAGCGCGCCAGACAACACCCTATCACTTGCTGGCCGAGGCCATTGAGGAGCTACACATTCGGCCGATCTTGCGAGCCCGCTACCGCCGCAGCGCCGAGCGAGCGCTAGCAAATGTAGAGATGGTTCTGGAGATGGCCCGCGCCTATGAAACCCGAGGTCTTGTTGCTTTTGCGGATGCCCTCCGGACGAACTGGGACGACACACAGAAGCACATTGAGGGCCGCCCCGACGCCGATGCGGAAGCCGTCTCGCTTTCGACAATGCATTCGGCCAAGGGGCTCGAATGGCCAATCGTGATCCCGATAAATTCGCCGACTGAGCTCGATGAGTCGATGGATTTTTTGCATCGGCGGTCGGATAACACGGTTCACTTCAAGCTCATGGGTTTCGCTGGACCCGACTATGATGTTGTCAAAACCGAAGAGAGGGGTCAGCTTCGTAGAGAACGTGTCAGGCTTTGGTATGTTGCACTCACGCGCGCATGTGACCTGCTACTGTTGCCGCGGCAGAGTGAACGTGTTCAAAACGACTGGTTCAGTCTCTTAAGCCCTAACCTAACTCAGATTCCCACCTTCGATGCTGAGGCACTTGTCGTTCCGACAATAACCGCAGCGGACGAGTTCACCAACAGTCAGGTTCAGGCTACATGGGATGCAGAGGCGGCAGTGATCGCGGCAACCCGGCGTTCGATTGTTTGGAGGAGTCCAAGCCGTCACGACGGGCCGGTGGGCAATGAGCCAGTGCTGCTAGACGAAGATGTGTTTGTTCTTGAAGGCGCGTCGAGTGAAAGTACCCCAGCAACGACAAAGCGAGATGACGGGCGCATTGCGATCAAGGGCGGCAGAGAGCGCGGGCTTGTGGTACACAAGCTGCTTGAGGAAGTGTTAACGGGCGAGATTGGAGAAGACGCTGGTGCATTAGAGAGCCGAGCAAGAACACTGCTTTCCGAACTTGGTGTTCCTGAAACACAGCGCGCCGACGAAGGACCACATCCTCCCGAAATTGCAGCGTCTGTGAAGCGCGGGTTGGAGATCCCAGAGGTCGCCGCTTTGAGACCCCGGTTGCTGGCAGAGGTAACGGTATTTGCCGCAGATCAAATCGAGAAGGGCATGACCTTCGTTGGTGGTGTCGCGGATGCCTTGGCACTCGACGAGGACAAGAGAATTGATGTCGTTGTCGATTGGAAAAGTGACATCGAGCCAAGCGCGGCGACCGTAGATGTCTATCGTGAGCAGGTGCGCGACTACCTTGCTGTGACGGGCGGGCACGTAGGCCTCTTGGTGTTTGTAACGACCGGTCGAATTGAACGAGTGCTTTCCCTTAATTGCGAGGCCCTTGTTTAGCCGTATGAGCACAAACTTCGGCGCGTGATAATTCCACTTAGCCTGTAGATGCGGAGTTTGGTTCGCGATACACTGCCCTGCTCGGAGAAGTGCTATGAAGCGTTTCAATGTTCTGATACCTAAAGAGGACGGTGGGGTTGAAGTCTACCCGATGAAGGAGTGGCTGCGCCAGCATCCCGACCATATGCCTCCCGGACTTGACGGCGCGTCCAGTACCTCGCATGAACTGCGGATCGGACTGAAGAAAAGGGGCTGGTCAGTGGCGCTCATGCCGATCGCTGCTACCGGTTCAACCAGGCCAACCAGCGTTGTATATTGCCTCTATGCTGCCCACCCCTACAGTCGACCTCGTAAAAGAGGAGTGCCGCTTATACGACGAGGACCCTTTCAACCAACTGGGCGACAAAGCGCTCAAGGAACTTCTTGAGCAGTTCCCTAAGAATACCGTCGTCTCTCACGTCCTTTTGAAGGTTTTGGTACTCGATAGGCTCTACCACACTCGGATCCTCGAAATTCACGTAGAGCCCCTCGCTCGGCACATAGCCGGGCTTGAGATCGACCTGCTTCTCGAACAGAGCTCGCTCCGCGCCGTCGATCGAATCTTCGTTTGTCCCGGACTGAACAGAAAATACTATTCTTTTGCCACCAAGTTTTGCAGCTGGCACAAACCCGCGGCTTACCCCATCTACGACAGATATGCCGTTAAATGTCTTTGGTCCTACAAGGAACAGGAGACGGCCGCAAAACAAGAGCCGTTCAAAGAATTTACCCTCGAGGATCTTTGGTACTACGATAAATTCGTCGCGACGGTAACCGCCTTTCGTGAGTATTATGGCCTAGATTGCCTGACCTTCAGGCAAATAGATAAGTTCTTATGGCGTTCAGGAGAGCGGATCCTCCGTGCGCTAGGACAGAAAAGACAGGATCCGTGATTGATGTTGATTTCAACGCCCTGTCGGAGCGAGAGCCGACGGAACCGTCGCATCTGCCGATTGATCTGGTTCGAACGTTTTCGTCAGAAGGAATGAAAGCTCGGCGGGTGGCAAAGCTGCAAGGGAATGGCCCCCATCTTCTCGAACCGCTAATTGATTCCTCGCAGTCTCCATGACATTTCATTGCAGAGCAGTGGCGAGGAGACGCTTTGGTAGGACCCGCATTGTCTGTCATAAGCCATAACCCGGCTCACAGTTAGTGACCTACATGGTCAGGTGTACCAGCGGGTAAGCGAAGCGTCTCTACACCGTCAGGCCACGGAAACCGAGACTCGGACACTCCCTCGCACGATCATCTCCAAGCAAGTCGAATATCCATTGGCGCTCGCTTGGTGCAACCCTCATCCGGGCATAGCGCAAGGCTAGATACACGACATCGGCAATAGCATCGCGACCATTCTGTAGTAGCAAATCACGTGAGGTGAGCAGATCAAGTGAATTTAGAAGCGCAACTCCAGGAAAATGTAGTCCTGCGATGCGCGTTGCTTTTCGTTCATCGATTACTGCGACATAATTGCCAAAGGCCGCTTGCGCGAGTGTTGCCGCCTCGCCATCATCAAGGTCATCCGGAGGGTCCCCTCCAGTGAGGCCAATGAACAAATCGTAAGCTTCACTTTCCATGCTGATGACTTCAATGAGTCCGTTCTTACGTAGGCCAAAGAGTACTTCAGCCGGATCCTTCCGACTGAAGGGGTCGATCGTCACCTCACGCAACGCAACTTCATCGACCATGACTTTTCGGTTTAGTCCCTTCAAGACGACTTCAGAGAGACCGGTTCCAAGAATGTTAATCAGAATGCTGGCATCAAGGATGAGCTTCTTGTGGCCATCGTCTAACCTAGAGGGAGTCAAGTTCAACGCCCTCCTCTGCCCCTAACGCGTCAAACATCGCCCTCAATTCGACCCGATCAGTCTTGAGCATTCTGGCGATCTGACCTTCAGATAGTAAGCCGCGGCGGTATGCTTCTCCTGCGAGATACCAGAGGCGCGGCGGAACGGCACTTTCCTCCGGAGCGGACCGATCTCCCAAAACGCGGCGGACCAATTCGCCCGAAAAGCCGCGATCTCGAAGAGAGTCCCAGGTTCCGGCTGGTAGCAGATTCAGCTCCTCGAGGCGCCGGCATAATGCCTCTTCAGACACCGAGAGTTGATGTGCGAGCAGTATGAGATGCCGAGGTGAGAACGCCCCCGTCTCCTGTCGCAGTTCAGCAAATCTTCTTCGGACAAATGCGGCTGGCATGAGGAACGAATACGAGAATGCTGCAGCAAATCTCTCTTCTCGCGACTGCGGCGCAGTATGGAAATCGACAACATCGGCTTGAGTTCTCGTCGCTATAAGATGGCCGAGTTCGTGGGCAGCCGTCATCGCACGGCGCTCTCTAGGGTGATTCTTGTTCAGGAGGATACATGCGCCAATCTGCTCATCAAACGCAAATAGGCCGGAAATCCGCGCTGCGCCGAGGGGGCGGATGAACACACGAATGCCAAATTCGAGCTCCAGTAAGCTGACCATGTCCGAAATCGGTCCTAAACCGATTCCAAGCCTCTGGCGGGTCTCAAGTGCAGCGTCCTCAGCCTGGTCCCTTATATCCCCGGGACCGATGGGACGCTCAGGAGGATAGTTGGGCCGCGCTGGAATTCCCAAGATGTTTTCAAATTCAACTTGAGAACTTGCCAGATCGTTGAGGAGCGATGCAGCGTCCGCCGCATCTTCCTCATCAGGAGCAATGGATCGGAAACGCGGAACTAAACAGACGGACACTGATTCTGCGCGCAAGAGAGCGTTCACGGAACTGCCGTACAACTCAGCAATCTCCCTGAGTTCCTCAGAACGCAGTCTACGCTGCCCTTTTTCGAGTGCAATCAACGTCGTGCGGGCCATCCCTAGCTTCTCCGCAGCTTCTTGCTGAGTGAGCCCTGCTCTGGCTCGTGCATTGCGGAGCCGTTCGCCAAGTTGATTTGGATCGATTCTATCGAGAGGATTAGTCATTTCAAAATGTCCAGCCATTGGTTGATGAACGATTGAGATCCCATACTCGAACGGAACACCTGCCATTCGGCAGCATGAGCTGCGATTAGGCGCTGAAGCTGCACAATAACAGCGTTCGCATTCTGATTTACGTAAGGCGACAGTTCCTCAGCTGCGATGGAAATCTTTTTGGAGTCGTGAGAGATCTCGCCAAACTGTTGCATTTCAAGAGCTGCACAAAGAGCCTGGTGCTCGTCGTTCTGCGTTGTGTCGCGACTAGTCAATGCCTCGCTGAGTTTTGGTGCACGTAGATCGCTCCACAGATATCTATCGGAATCGCTGCTAAGCTCGGCAGCCAGGAGTGACTGCCGGCGCAGAAGACATCCTGCGCAGACTCCACATTGAATCTTCTTGTTATCTAAGAACACATACCGTTGATCCCTGGCACAAGACGAAGTTAGCCACCATTGGTCAGCAAGTCCGAGATTTTTCAACTTCCTCAGCGTTTCGCCTTTGGTCTTCCAGAGCCGGGGATGCGCGTGAGAGAGTGAACCCCCAAAGATATGGTTCAGGAACGAGGATAGCCGCGTCGTAAATGATGGGTGCATCCGAACGTCAGGAGCCTCGTTACCGACCGGAGTTAACCACGGCCCTAAGGAGCCTTGGCCACTCTCCGCTACATAAATCTGATTGGCTCCGAGCTGATGCGCAGCAATCCCTGCAACGACTCCGTACACGAACGCGCGCGATCGATAGCTTGCCTCACGAAATCGCACGTTGCGATGCCTCGAAGATAGAGTGAACGGAATTGCAACTCGATAAAGCATCCTACCCAATTCAGAATTGCTCAGGTCCAACGCGCGGTTCTTCTGATTGCCGGTAGTAACAAGGATGAGAGGAGTGTTCGGATGTTCGGCATTGATGAGGCGAGCGACAGCGAAGGAATCAAGGCCGTCACTAAAGGGCATTACGAGTGACGCCTCGTTAGGCATTGCGAGGCGGGCCTGCGGTTTGACATTCGTCCGATTTTGGCGGCGTTTGAACGAGAACTCCCAATTGTCTCCCGTCACGTAATCGAGGGTCGATATCAGCTTCCTGTAGAGTGTTCGCTCTGACCACTGATCCGGATCATGGACTGGGATCGTAACATGCAGATTGCGGCGCCAGGCGATGGACGACCGCCGAGCGACAACTCTGTCGGCAAATGCAACGGCACCTGCGACAAGCAGCAGGTCGTCTTCGATAGGCTGCAGATCAACTAAACAGTAGCGACTCAGGCGTTCTAGATTGATAATCAAATCGCGTCCGATTCGGCAGATATGATCCGCGGTACGAGCTCGCACACCCGCCTCAGAGACATCAATCGTTACCGACGGTATGAGGCCTCGCCATGATCCTTGTGTCTTCATCAGTTGACACTTTCCAGGCTTTCATCAGGATGAATCGGCCGTTTCGGTCGCGACAGTTTAAGGCGTTTGCCTTGGAGCAAGTTTTCGATCACGTCAGGGATCTCCGTATGCAGCAGCGCTTGGCGTGCCGCCTCTATGATTGGCCGGGACTTCAAACCTGCTTCATTTAGGCAATGTTGTTCAATCTGAAGTACCCTGGCTTGCTTGTGCCGCTTGAGGCTTTCGCCCAAGGCCTGGTCGACAATGGCTCGGCCCCGGATGCCCAGCCCTTCAAGTCTCTTTGCACTTGCAAGTACATCATTCTCAAGCGGTGAATTGTTGCCGCCCAAATCCCGGCAAGTGAGTTCGGGATCAATTGACCTAAACCCGGGCAGGAGGTCCGTAGGACGCACTCTGACTAAGAGTTCATGAACAAATACGGCGGACACCTCGATGTAGAGATCTTTGGCAATCGCATTACGGGCCTTGCCCGACGCCGTTCCACCGCGCTCTTTCTCGCGTTCACACGACTTCAGCAAGGATTTCCAACCTTGTCCGAGTTTCAGGCTCTTATAAATGCCGTCGCGCATAGTTGCCTCTGCGATGACATCTATATTGATGCACCGATATGACAATGTCAACTATTCTTCTTTCTTTTATCTGACACTGTCACATAATTGGGAGTTGGAATACTCTCCCCTGCCATATTTTGTTCTGTATGTAGCTGATATATAGTCTCTTAGTGATTCCGGGAAGCTGAGGGCGGCGACTGGTACTTCTGGAGCCGCCAGAATTATTCGGATTGAACAGACATCCCTCGGGCTGGCGATTCACACTCTGCACGAGCCTTTTTCCCCGTTGCACCACCAGTGGACAGCCTGGATGTTGTCGGGATGATCGTCCCTCCACGCTCCGCCCATGCCTCTGGGACTGATATGGTCGGGTACGATGTCGCCGTAATCTGCGAACTTTTCATGGCAGATACCGCACTCGCTGCTCTGGGCCAAAATCTTCTTATCCATCAGCTTCCGCATCTCGGCGTTCGAGCGGATCTCCCGATATCCGCGCGGGTGCTGGGGATCGTCGATGCGACGGACTCCAAGCTGGCGCTGGCGTCTTTCTCTCGGGATCGCTTCCCTGCCGCAGCAGAATCGAGAGCGGTGAATTGGGCACAGTTGATTTCGACGGAGTCTCATGGTTTCCTCCAGTTTGGATTTGGGGGGAATTAACGCTGATTTGCGTTGATCAATGTCTCTCGTGAGAAGTGGGGCAATCTGATGGGGTTTTCATGCGAGCACCTCCCCAAAGTGTGTCCATCATGTGCGGCGCACAAGTCGGCCATTCCGACGCTTCCCGCGAGCACCGAGGCGACCATTTTGAAAGAAGGCTGGAGATGCTGTGCCTGGCAGCCCGCTCGCCACTGCCCGGGAAGTGTTTTTTCTCGGGCCTCGGAATGCTCAGATCCCCAGACCTGCCGCCGCATTCTCGCGAAAGATCTCGCCTGACCGGATATAGCGCCGCAGCGTCGCAACCGTCTTGTGACCCGTTTGGCGCATGATGATGAATTCCCGCACGCCGTTCATCGCCGCCTGCGTGACGCATCCGGCGCGGAGCGAGTGCCCGCCGAGCGGATCAACATTCATTCCGGCCCGCGCAGCAGCCCTCTTCAGGAGCTTTCCAATAGAGTCTCTGTGCAGGCCGCGTCGCGAGACATGACCGTATCTTTGAACGGCCCGGAAGACCGGGCCTTCTTGAATCCCGGCCCTGTCGAGCCACTGGCGCAGCGCCAGGACTGGACATGTCTGGGAGCTCGATCCGAAGGGCAGGCCCACCTCGCGTCCGGCGCCCTCCTGGTCCGTTTTCGACTTGCGGACGGTAATGACGACGCCGTCAGAGGAGAACTTAAGGTCACATATATGGATGGCGGCGAGTTCAGAGCGCCGGAAGCCGCCTGCGAATCCTACTAGAACCAGAGCTGCGTCTCGGAGTCCCAGCAGGTCCTCACGCCGGGCAGCGACGATCCGGCGAATGTCTGCTGAGAGAAGCGGGGCCTTTCCGTGCTGCGCGGCACCGATCATGCGGCGAATGCCCTTGAGGGTTTCGCCGACGACGAAGTGGCGGGTCGTGGCAGGAGAGTCGGTGTAGCCTGCGGCCTGGTGAGCTTTCGTGATCGAGGTGAGCCGGCGGGCGATGGTGCCCGATGCCAATGTGGATGCGCAGTCGGCGATGTATAGGGCAACGGCTTCGGGTGTCGATGGAAGCGAAGGCAACTGGTGATCACGGCACCAGGATTCGAAGTCGCGCCAGTCGTTTCTGTAAGCCTTGAGTGTTGCTGGGGCCTTGGCTGCGGCCACGAAAGTCTTAGCCTTCTGGATGAGTTCCTCAAGGCTGGCGGGTTTAGGGACAAGAGTATAGGGAGGAAGATGCATGGGGGATTTCCTTTCCAAGAGACACAGTTGTGCGGAGTTCCGAGGGGATCGGAATAGCAGATTTGCAAGCGAGGGTGTTGAAGGGGAAGGCTAGGATTTTCCGAGGTGAGATCTATAATTGTCGGAGAGGCAGGCCGGGCAGGGATCCGCTCGGATGCAAGAGGGAGCAGTCCGCTGCTCCAACTGATGAGACGAACAACAGGTACTGAACCCCCGTCAGTCTTCCCCTTTACCGATCCACCAATAGAAACCAACCCTAAACAGCGGCCACGTGTGCCACGCGTGTGCCGCTTTTTCTCATTTAGGCGGCAAAATGGCCCGCAACACTGGCCAGATTATCGGCCGCGGATCCAGCACTTGGCTGGTCTGCATCTACTTCGGCCGCGAGCCGATCCCCTTGCGGCCGGGGAGTATTCTTGTTAGCGATGGGGGAGGGTTACCCGAAACGTGTCGAACGACTTCTTTGAGAGGCCAATCCTCAACTCGCCATATGAATACCCCTCCCAGCATTGGGAGCTTGACGCAGCAGGCCAACCGACCCACAGGACCAAGGAAACTCGGCGGCCGGCATCCTATATTGTCCCAATTCCTAAGTCCCGGAAGCGCAAAGACGCCGACACCCAATCGGGCTTCGTTTTCGACGAAGGAGCCGGCCTTTCCACCGCGCGGCAGCAGTATGACCCGATCCCTATCATCAACGAACTGCGTCAGCAGGTAGACCAGTGGAGGGCTCTGCCGAGTCCCGATTCCTGGATGGTCACCCCCGAGACGATCCGTTTACTCCAACACTGGCGCCATCACCAATTTGGACTGATCCGCCCGTTCTTCTGCCAGATTGAGGCTGTAGAGACGGCTATTTGGCTAACGGAAGTAGCCTCTAAGATCAACAGGGGAAAGAAGTTCCTCGATCACCTTACCGCGGCCAATGCTGATGCAAATCCAGAATTGCTGCGACTCGCACTGAAGCTGGCAACCGGCGCAGGGAAGACGACCGTGATGGCCATGTTGATTGCCTGGCAGACGATCAATGCTGTCCGCCGGCCAAGTAGCCAGAACTTCACCCGCGGATTTCTTGTGGTCACGCCGGGCCTGACCGTCAAAGAGCGCCTCCGTGTGCTCCAGCCCAACGATCCAGACAGCTACTATGCCAGTCGCGAATTGGTTCCCCAGGACATGCTAGAGGACCTCCAGCGTGCAAAGATCGTCATCACAAACTATCACGCATTCAAGCTGCGCGATCGAGAGGAACTTTCCAGAGGGAACCGGGCGCTCTTGCAGGGACGTGGCGAGCCGTTGAACACGCTGGAAACCGTAGGACAGATGATCCAGCGGGTCATGCCTGAGCTGATGGGCTTGAAGAAAATCATGGTGCTCAACGATGAGGCCCATCATTGCTACCAGGAGAAGCCCAAAAGCGAAGATGAGCCACCCCTGGCAACCGAGGAAAAGGACGAGGCTGAGCGCAATCGGGAGGCGGCACGGTTGTGGATTCACGGCCTGGAGTCAGTTCAACGTAAGCTGGGCCTCACGCGCATCATCGACCTCTCCGCAACTCCGTTTTTCCTGCGCGGCTCAGGTTATGCCGAGGGAACGCTTTTCCCCTGGACCATGAGCGACTTCTCGCTGATGGACGCCATCGAGTGCGGCATCGTCAAACTACCGCGAGTTCCCGTCAGCGACAACATTCCGGGGCACGACGTTCCCATGTTCCGTAACCTGTGGGAGCACATCCGCCCGAAGATGCCACGCAAAGGGCGAGGAAAGGCGGGCGTACTCGACCCGCTGGACCTGCCTACCCTTCTCAAGACTGCACTCGACGCTCTCTACGGTCATTACGTCAAAACGTACCAAGCCTGGGAGCAGAAGAGCATCGAGACGCCCCCATGTTTCATCATCGTCTGCCAGAACACGTCCGTCTCCAAGCTGGTCTATGAGTACGTCTCAGGCTTCTATCGCACGTTGGAGGACGACAAGCAGAAACTTCAGAATGGCCATCTGGAGCTTTTCCGGAACTTCGACGAGCACGGAAACCCCTATCCCCGTCCGCGCACGCTTCTCATCGATAGTGAACAACTGGAGTCCGGTGATGCCTTGGACCCCAAGTTTCGTGATGCCGCTTCAGATGAGATTGAACGCTTCCGCCGCGAAATCATCGCCCGCACGGGAGATCGCCAGCAAGCCGAAAAACTGACCGACGAAGACCTTCTCCGCGAAGTGATGAATACCGTCGGCAAGACAGGCCGGATGGGCGAATCAATCCGCTGCGTGGTCTCGGTTTCCATGCTCACGGAAGGGTGGGACGCAAATACAGTCACACACGTGCTCGGCGTTCGCGCCTTCGGTACGCAACTGTTGTGTGAACAGGTTATTGGCCGAGCTTTGCGCCGCCAATCCTACGATCTGAATGAGGACCAGCGATTCAACGTGGAATATGCCGACGTGCTCGGCATCCCATTTGACTTCACGGCCAAGCCCGTCATTGCGCTACCCCAGCCGCCGCGCCAAACCATCCAGGTCATGGCGGTCCGTCCAGACCGCGACGCGCTAGAGATTCAGTTCCCACGCGTACTAGGCTATCGGGTTGAGTTACCCAATGAGCGACTCAGCGCCCGCTTCACCCAAGATTCCGTATTGGTTCTGACCCCAGAGATGACTGGACCATCCGTCACGCAGAATGAGGGAATCATCGGCGAAGGCGTCAATCTCACGGTCGAGCACTTGCGCGAGACTCGGCCATCCACCATTCTTTATCACCTTACAAATCGCTTGCTGACCACCAAGTGGCGCGATCCCGGCCAGGAACCGCAAATGAACCTCTTCGGCCAGCTCAAGCGGATCACCAAGGAGTGGCTCGACACCTACCTGATCTGCAAAGGCGGGACCTATCCCGCGCAAATCCTCCACCGAAACCTTTCTGACATGGCTTGCGAACGCATCACTGCGGCGATCACGCGGCAGGCACAAGAAAGATCGCTCATCAAGGTACTGCTCGATCCCTACAACCCCATTGGCTCGACGATTCACGTGAACTTCCTCACCTCAAAGACCCTCCGCTGGAGGACGGACCCTCGCCGTTGCCACATCAATTGGGTGATACTCGACAGCGACTGGGAGGGTGAACTTTGCCGTGTGGTTGAGAATCACCCACGGGTGAGGGCCTACGTCAAGAACTACAATCTGGGATTTGAAGTGCCGTATCAATGCGGTTCCGTAAGTCGGATGTACCGGCCCGATTTCATCGTGCTTGTTGAAGACGGACACGGGGAACAGGACTTGCTTCATTTGGTGGTAGAGATCAAGGGCTATCGGCGCGAAGACGCCAAAGATAAGAAGCAGACGATGGAAACCCTCTGGGTTCCAGGAGTAAACAATGGCGGACGGTTTGGGCGGTGGGCTTTTGCCGAATTCACTGAGGTGTACGGCATGGAAGCGGACTTCGCGGCCAAGGTCGAAGAGCAGTTCAACCAGGCAATAAGCTCAGTAATCGTCGTGCAGGACGCCAGATGACAGAGGTGCTGCGGTCGTTTGTTGCCCAAATGGACCGGGAAGGGTGGATTTGTCCAAATCCGGCACCATGGAATCGCTTATGGGAAATGCTCCCGGAAAAGCGGCAAATAGGAAATGGCTGGGAGCCATCAGTTCCTCTCATACTAGCCGGGTGGGCTTATTCCACAGACGCGCAGAAGCGGGAACGGTTCCTGACGCACCTAGCTTGGGCAGACGATCACGGAGCAGTTGAAGCCGTTCTGAAGTTCCTTGAATCCCTTTCGCAAGAGGACTGGCATACCCAATGACAAAGAATGGCAAGACGCCGAAGCCGCACAAGGAAGTGGCGGCTCTGAAACACAGCGAGGCAAAACGGAAGAATCTGCCGACAGCGGAGTATCAGTCCGTGATGCGGCCAGACGAGATGACGCCGGTGCAGGTGGCTTACGAACGCCGCAACCGTGATCTGGACCCGCAACTGGTATGGCGCGGCAAGGATGAGCAGGACTGGTCGGACCTAGTAGTGCCAGCGCCACCGCTCTACATCCAGGAGAAGGTGCAGCCGAAATTACTCATTGACGATCTGCGCCGCGAAGCCGAAGAGCGGAAGCGCCAGGGCGCAGATCAGTTCGATCTCTTTGCCGATTTCAACGGCCTGCCCAGCGAGGCAGCCAAGACGGAGTTCTATCAGCACGACGCGAACTGGTCCAACCGCATGATCCTGGGCGACAGTTTGCAGGTGATGGCTTCCCTGGCGGAGCGCGAAGGACTGCGGGGCAAGGTGCAGTGTATCTATATCGACCCGCCTTACGGCATCAAGTTCAACTCCAATTTCCAATGGTCCACAACGAGCCGAGACGTTAGAGACGGCAACGTCGATCACATCACACGCGAGCCTGAGCAGGTGAAGGCGTTCCGGGATACGTGGCGGGATGGAATTCACTCGTACCTAACATACTTGCGCGATCGCCTTACTGTGTCGAGGGACCTGCTTGCAGATTCCGGTTCGATTTTTGTCCAGATCGGAGATGAAAACGTGCATCGGATCCGGTCCTTGATGGATGAAGTTTTTGGCGAAGAAAACGCTGTGAGTGCAATTGTGGTTCAGAAGACATATGGATTCTCCTCAGATGCTATCTCGAATGTCTCAGATTATTTGCTTTGGTATGCCAAGCATCGCCAAGCTCTCAAGGCAAGCCCCTTATACCGGGAAAAGCCCTACGAACTCGGGAAGGGAAATGCATCATGGATTATGAACTCTGACTTCACATATCGAGGTGTAAGCGCAGCGGAGCAAGAAGGCCGAGCAGCGATACCCGAGGGTGCTCAGCCATATACTCCCGACAATCTGATCTCTCAAGGGAGGGCTGCTGAGCGACAACCCTTTTCATACCGAGGAGTGAATCAGGACCCCTATGAGAAGAACTCGCATTGGAAGGCGAATTATCCAGTGGGACTGAATCGCATTCTCTTCAGTGAGCGCTTGCACGTGGCCGAAAATAGCTTCCGTTTTCGACGCTTCCATTCCGATTTCGCCGTGATTCCCCACTCTAATATCTGGACAGACACCGGAACCGGGAACTTTACCGATGAAAAGATCTACGTCGTCCAAACAGGCACAAAGATAGTCGAAAGGTGTCTATTGATGGCGTCTGATCCAGGCGACCTCGTTCTCGATCCAACATGTGGTTCTGGCACCACGGCTTACGTTGCTGAACAATGGGGCCGCCGCTGGATCACCATCGACACCTCCCGTGTCGCTCTAGCTCTTGCTCGTGCTCGCGTCATGGGCGCACGCTACCCGTATTACTTGCTGTCGGATAGTCCCGAAGGTCAGGTCAAGGAAGCAGAACTTCGGGGCAAAGCTTCCTCAGGGGCACCCACGCACGGCAGTGTTCGGCAAGGCTTTGTTTACGAGCGTGTACCGCACATCATGCTCAAAACTATTGCCAACAACTCCGAGATTGACGTGATCTGGGAGGAGTACCAGGCCGCTCTGGAACCACTCCGCAAAGAGTTGAATGCAGCTTTGGGCGAGAAGTGGGAAGAGTGGGAAATTCCCCGCGAGGTTGGCGAGAAATGGTCCACCAGGGCGAAAGAGCTGCATGCCGCTTGGTGGGAACAGCGCATCGCCCGACAGAGGGCGATTGATGCGTCCATCGCCGCCAAGGCCGACGTCGAGTACCTGTACGACAAGCCGTATGACGACAAGAAGACGGTGCGCGTTGCTGGCCCGTTCACAGTCGAAAGTCTTTCGCCTCACCGTGTGCTGGCCGTAAATCATGACGAGGAGTTGATCGATGTCTCCGGCACGGTGGAAGGCGAGCCGCGCAGCGCCAACGACTTTGTCCAGGTCATCCTCGACACGCTCAAGATGGCCGGCGTTCAGCAGGCGCACAAGGAAGACCGCATCACATTCACCTCGCTGTCGCCCTGGCCCGGACGCTACATCTGTGCCGAGGGCCGTTACGAGGAATCGGCGGGAGCCGAACGTCGCGCCGCTATTCTTGTGGGGCCGGAGTTCGGCACAGTAGCCCGCCAGGACCTGGTGGCGGCAGCACGCGAGGCTGGCGATGCTGGATTCGACATGCTCATCTCGTGTGCCTTTAACTACGATGCCCACTCCGCAGAGTTCAGCAAGCTGGGCCGGATTCAAGTACTGAAGGCGCGCATGAACGCTGAATTGCACATGGCTGACACGCTGAAAAACACTGGCCGGGGCAACCTCTTTGTCATCTTCGGCGAGCCGGACATCGAGATTCAGGACGCGGGCGAAGGCAAAATCCGAGTGAAGGTGAAGGGCGTGGATGTCTTCCAGCCCAGCACGGGCGAGGTACGCAGCAACGAGCCCGACGAGATCGCCTGCTGGTTTATCGACACCAACTACAACGAAGAGAGCTTCTACGTCCGCCACGCGTACTTTCTGGGCGCGAACGATCCCTACAAGGCGCTGAAGACGACGCTGAAGGCCGAGATCAACGAGGAGGCATGGGCTTCTTTGCACAGCGACACCTCACGGCCCTTCGACAAGCCTGAGAAGGGTCGCATTGCGGTGAAAGTGATCAACCACCTTGGCGACGAAGTGATGAAAGTCTTCCGCGTGGAGTGAAGGACTGGCCGATGGAATACCGGATTGCGGACACGTTCACATCGAGCCTCGCTAAGCTGACTGGCGAGGAGCAGAAGGTCGCAAAGACGACCGCTTTCGATCTGCAATTGAATCCGGCAACACCGAGCCTGCAATTCCACAAATTGGACAAGGCAAAGGACCCGAATTTCTGGTCCATCCGGGTAACCCGCGACCTACGCATCATCGTTCATCGCACGGGGACCAGCCTGCTGCTCTGCTACGTCGCCCATCACGATGACGCCTACCAGTGGGCCGAGCGGCGGCGGCTTGAGGTCCATCCCAAGACCGGCGCGGCTCAGCTCGTTGAGTTGCGAGAGCGCATCCAGGATTTCTCTTCGCGGTATCCCGAAGCATTCAAGGCTGCTAGACCTATCTTTGCGGCACCAACGAAGCCGCCGTTGCTCCAGTACGTCTCCGAAGGCACGCTGCTTGCCTACGGAGTACCGCAGGAATGGCTGGCAGATGCCCGCCAGGCGACAAGTGAAGATCAACTGCTTGAGATCGCGAGCCATCTGCCTGCAGAAGCCGCCGAAGCACTGCTAAATCTGGCAACGGGAATCAAACCCCCGGTGCCAGAACCCTTGGCTGCTGGCACTGATCCGTTCGATCACCCAGATGCACTGCGCCGCTTCAGAGTGATGAAGAACGTGGAAGAGTTGGCGGCGGCGCTCGAATACCCCTGGGAGCGTTGGGCAGTGTTTCTGCATCCAGGCCAGAGACAGCTGGTAGAGAAAGAATTTAGTGGGCCGGCGCGGGTCTCCGGCTCTGCTGGAACCGGCAAGACCATTGTCGCGCTGCATCGCGCGGTGCACCTGGCGCGCAAGAGTCCCGGATGCCGTCTGCTGCTCACCACCTTTTCTGAGGCACTGGCCAATGTGCTGCGTGCAAGGTTGCGTGTGCTGATCAGCAGTGAGCCAAGGCTCGGCGAATCGATCGAGGTTCAAGCGATGGATGCCGTGGGACGACGCCTGTATGGGGCCAAGTACGGGAGGGCAAAGCTAGCACCTGTTGAACAGTTGAACGACTTGTTGCAACAGGCGAGCAGCGCAGCGGGCAATCATAGCTTTTCAGCACGGTTCCTTGCCTCTGAGTGGGACCAGGTGGTGGATAGCTGGCAACTGACAACTTGGGAGGCGTATCGGGATGTGCCGCGACTGGGGAGGCGAGTCCGTTTGACGGAAGCGCACAGGCGCACGCTTTGGGGCATCTTTGAGCAGGTGCGCTCGGGGTTACAGCAAAAGGGACTGATTACACGAGCTGCAATGTTCAACACACTTGCGGCGTTATACGCCGACGGAGCGGCGTCTCCCTTCGATTTCATAGTGGTGGACGAATCCCAGGACATCAGCATTGCGCAACTCCGTTTTCTGGCGGCCATCGGGGGCAATCGGCCCAACGGACTTTTCTTCGCCGGTGATCTTGGGCAGCGCATCTTTCAGCAACCGTTTTCCTGGAAAGCGGTCGGTGTGGATGTACGAGGGCGATCCACAGTGCTCAAGATTTGCTACCGGACGACGCATCAGATTCGCAGCCAGGCTGACAGGTTGCTGGACGCCGAGTTGAGCGATGTGGACGGGAACACGGAAGAACGCAAGGGAACCGTCTCCCTTCTGAACGGCCCGCCTCCGCTAATCAAGGTGCTGCCGACGACGGAGGCTGAGATTCGGGAAGTGGCCGAATGGCTGAAGGGCCTGATTGCGGCCGGAATGCAGCCCGACGAGATAGCCATCTTTGTCAGGACCAGGGAGCAGATTGACCGTCCGAAGGCTGCCGTTCAGCAGGCGGGCCTCGACAGCACGGTTCTCGACTCTCAGATTGAGACGGTGCAGGGACGGGTTTCCATCGGCACGATGCACTTGGCGAAGGGGTTGGAGTTCAGGGCAGTAGTGGTCATGGCCTGCGACGACGGGGTAGTTCCCCTCCAGGCGCGTATAGAGACGGTCTCGGACGAGAGCGACCTTGAGGACGTGTACAACACCGAAAGGCATCTGCTCTACGTTGCCTGTACGCGCTCGCGTGACCAGCTCCTCGTGACCAGCACGGAACCGCCTTCGGAGTTCCTCGACGATATGGGTCGGTGAAGCCTGTCGAAGATAAGCGCAGAGCATTTCGCGGTCCGGCCAAAGTGCACCTTACGAACGCAGCCAAGGCCTGAACCATTTCTTCTACTGAACGGACACGGTATCCCCGCGGTAGGCTGACTGGCCATCAGCCGACACTGGTCGGGATGAACCGGAACTCCCGATGCCGAGCCGGTCGCGGTGTGCTTCAGGTGCGCCGGATCTCACCACGAGCATGCCGAAGACAGAAGGTTCCTCGGGATCGGCTCCTAAACATTTGCCAACTTTTGAGGAGTAATCGGCGGCCGGGGAGCGCCTTGGCGACCCATTGCGCATTTCCTCAGCCGCCGGCAGACCAGTCGCGAACTTAGCGTTCCAGAGGCACGGGCCGACTCGCTAGAATTGTGAAACTGCCATGTTCTATTTGATCGGCGTCGCGCATCGAGTACAAAAATTCGACGATTCCGAGACTCTCAACGACGGCCAAGCCGAACTGGCCGAGGTGATTCGGAAAAGTATCGTCCGTTTCTCACCACGCGTGATTGCCGAAGAGCACAGCTGCGAAGCCTTAGGGGAGTCCCACTCGATCGCACGGTGGCTTGCGGGCGAATACAAACTCGAGCATCGCTTTTGCGATCCTCCGATGGAGGAACGAAGAAAAATGGGATACAAAGGGCGCGACCAGCTGGAGATTGAGATTTTTACGCACAGCTGGGATGTTCCACCTCAGGACGTCATCTGCGGAAGGGCCGGTGCAATTGAAATGGTGACCTATTTTCCAATGCGGGAAAGGTACTGGCTCCAGTGCTTGTCGGAGGTGCTCGCTCAGGACGTTCTCTTTATCTGCGGTCAGGCTCACATCGAAAGCCTCTCTCAACTTCTCAAGTCGGAAGAAGTTGACGTAACCGTCGTCGCGGAGAGGATCGGGGTGAATGCCGAGGATGATCGTCTGATGACTCTCGCACGAAATTACTTGGCGGCGCACCCTGACCCGGCCCAAGACGAACCGGGGGTAGGCAACCTGTGAGCCTCGTCTCCCACGGCAGGACAATGGCGGCAGTTGGTCCTAGGGACACTCCCGAAGTTTAGCCTCATCGATGAACAGCGCAGCCATCCGCCCATTCGGTAGGCGGATCATGCGGCGCCACTCGCCATCTAACAGGGCGGCGCGCAACCGCTCCGCGACCCAACCAATCTCATTTCGATGGCCCGATAGCAGTTCTGTTGCACGGCTCAGGTACGGCTCGAGCGACCGCACGGAAGTGAGGGCCTCGATGTCATTGAGATCCCCACTCGCACCTTTATCATCTATCCGACCTCTGTAAAGCAGATCGGCCGCGGGCCCTGCAGCCATGACGATGCACTTGGTTTCGACGGGACATACTTCCCATCCATAAATTGCCTGGAACAACCACCCATCGGTACTTCTTTCCGATATGGGGCCCAGTCCAATCCCGAACGTCACTGCCCCAAAGTGCGCTGCCGCAACGATGTGACCGACCTCATGTTCGACCGCTGGCAGGATCACGGATTCTACGAATTCGGCCGGGATGAATACTTCCTGCTCCCATCCGCTCCCTGGTATAAGGAGCTTCAAGGCGGGAATTTGAGCTTCATCGTTATTCGCCAAGCAGTGCTCCCTTCGCGACTGAACACGGGCGGTTGAGGGCAGCGGCTAGGATGGGTTCTCAGGCGTACTCTCAGCTTTATTCTGAACTGTGCCCTCACCACGCGCCCTCACCACGAACGGCCCATCGCACCAAACGACAAACTCGCCCTCCAGTTCTTCGACCTGAAAGTCATCTAGAACATGAGGGCGCTGGATGTCTTCATTGATGGTGATTCCACGGTTAAATCGACCTGCTTCCATTTGCGCCCATTCTCGGGTGGGTATCTTCATCGCATCTTTAGACGATAGGGAAAACCAGTAATCGATGATTCCGTGGTTGGCCGATTCGCGTGATTTGTAGCCGACAATATACGCCTTCATTGCGGATCCCTCCACCTATTGACAATGTCGTAAGCTATATGATATAATGTACTTAGCTGATGGACTCTTAGCTCAGTGGTAGAGCGACGGTCTGCATCAAGACCGTAGGCCAAAGAAAACCGTGCGTCGTGGGTTCGATCCCCACGGAGTCCACCATTCCTATCAGCGCCTACGGCACAAGAGCTCTCCATTGCGGAGGGCTCTTGTTGTATTTGGGGCAAGGCGCAGAGTTTCAGGAGGAAACCGTGATTACGAAGGTAAAGTGCACCACGAAGGGCTGTGAGCTGGAGAACCAAGTTTTCACTACGACCGTTCTCTACCTCAACAGAATAGCGCCGCTCGACGGCCCATTCATCTGTCCCAGATGCGAGAAGCCTACCGTAATGGTGAGCAGCTGTTGCTCCGACTGATAAACGCGCGAGCCGCCTCAGGAGAAAACCAACGATATGGCGTCGCCGCCTCACATCGCGTGGCTGAAGGACACCGGTCAGACTCTCACAGCCGCCACAGGCGAAGAAGTCCAAATTCTGGAATTTGCACACACCGCAGACAAGACCATTCTTTCGGGATGGGCCAAACATTTTCGCGAGCACTACTGTCTGGACGCCTTCTTGGATGAAGCCCGTGAGGGCACGGGCCTTTCCCGGAAGGATTACCTCACGCAACTCGTCTTCCCCGATAAGTCGGTGGCTCCGGGTCCGAGCACGCGAGTCGGAGACTTCGCTGAGATACTGGTTGCCGATTACATCGAGTACGTGCAAGGTTGGACGGTTCCTCGAACTCGCTATCGCATGAAGTCCAGCGCTAACGAATCGACTAAGGGCACCGATATCCTGGCCTTCCGTCTCACCAAGACGACAAACCTCGAAAAGAAGGTCTACTCACCCAAGGACATTCTCATGAGCGTTGAGGTCAAGGCGCAATTCTCTGGGAAGAAGGCCAATGCTCGACTACAGGATGCTATCAATGACTCGGCAAAGGATCAGTTCCGCAAGGCGATGTCCCTCAATGCCATGAAGAGACGGCTTCAGGCGGAATCCGATCAGGCGAACGCAAAGTTGGTCGAGCGGTTTCAGAATCTGGCCGACAGGCCCTACCAAGCACGGTATACCGCCGCCGCATTCCATTGCGTCACCAACTTCGCCGAATCGGCGGTGACCGATGCAACAACGGACAAACATCCCGAAAGGAAGAAGTTGTTCCTCCTGCTCGTCAAAGGCAACAATATGATGCAGCTCGTAAACCAGTTGTACGAGGTGGCAGCCAGTGAGGCCTGAATCCGCTTCTCTCCGTTTGCAAGGCATGACGCACGCAAAGTCGCGCATGTATGAGTTCAACGTTCCTGAAGAACTGCACGTGGACATTCGCGGCAATGATCCCTCGCACCTGTTTCCACTCGTCATCGGAATTCTCGGAGAAGAAGCCGGCCGCATCGGCGATATGGATCTCACCGCCAACTCCTCAACGCCACGCATCATTCCAGAGGACGCGTTCGCGTTGCGTTTCGCGGCCGCATTTCTTCACGCTTACGTGACTTCGCGTTTCGGAGCAGAGATGGCGCCGGAGCTCCTTGTGCTCAGCGCGGCAGCGTACTATCTGTGCGATCTGGCGGGAAGCGCGTCTGTGCTTTTGCATGATGCAACAGCATCGGGCTCCGCCCAAGATCATTGGCAGGAGTTCTTACGTTGGCTGATCGCGGCAAACTGGGATTCCGATCTCAAGTTCGCCGCGTCCATGTACAGCGAAGATCAAACGGTTATCGTATCAGACGTATCAGCTTACTTTGTCAGCGGGGCTCGCCGCGATGAGCTGCTGGCAGCCTGCACGCGACTCCGTAAGACAGCTTACTCTGCGGGATCTGCGAGAGATCTGCTCTACGTAGATGTAGTTGTAGCCGTCATTAAAAAGCGCCTGCAGAATGCAGCTCGGCATGTGCTGCCAATCTATAGCCAGCTCTCCGAAGAGACCTGGATGAAGACGATCGAAAAGCCCACGTTCATGAAAGAGCTCTGGCCGTCGCAACACATCTTCGGAGAACGCGGAATTCTCCAAGGGCGGTCAGCGGTCGTTCAAATGCCAACCAGCGCCGGCAAGACTCGCGCGATCGAATTAGTTATCCGCAGCGCGTTCTTCGCGGAAAGAGCCGATCTCGCGGTTGTTGTCGCGCCCTTCCGAGCGCTTTGCAGTGAGATCACAGCGTTTTTGCGAAATGCGTTTCGCGGCGATGATGTAGTCCTCAACGAGCTTTCTGATGCGATGCTCGTTGACTACTCCACGCTCCTCGACGACCTGTTGGAAGACGATGACGATGGACTGGGATTCGAACTGGCTCCCCGACGGCAAGTGATTGTTGTAACGCCCGAGAAGTTGCTCTACGTTCTCCGCCACAGTCCCGAGCTAGCTGCCGCAATCGGCCTCGTCATTTATGACGAAGGGCATCAGTTTGATACGGGGCAACGCGGCGTTACCTACGAGCTCCTCCTCACCTCCCTGAAGAGCCTTATCCCCAAGGAAACGCAGATCGTGCTGATATCTGCGGTGATTAAGAATGCGGCGGCGATCGGCGAATGGTTGATAGCGGCGGATGCAGTGATCGTCGACGGGCACGACTTGTCGATGACTGACAGAGCCATCGCGTTCGCGAGCTGGACGACGGCGTTGGGTCAACTGCAGTTTGTTAAGCCAGAAGATCCCAACCATTTTGACTACTTCGTTCCGAGGATCATCGAAGCGCTGCCCCTTCAGAAGAAAAGCAAACGAGAGAAAGACCGTTTCTTTCCAGAATCGAATCCGCGGTCCGTCGCTTTGTACCTCGGGCTAAAGGCGGTGAGCAACGGGAGTGTTGCTGTGTTTTGCGGAACAAAGGCGACGGCCTGCGGATTGGCGGATATCATCGCGGAAATTTATGACCGGGGAGTAAATCTCCCTTCCCCAGCCAGAGTAAGCGATGCCGCAGAAATAAAAGCGCTTGGAGATTTGATTGCTGCTCATTTCGGGGAATCCGAATCCGCAACACTCGCAGCAAGACAAGGTGTCTTCTCGCATCACAGCAACACACCCCAAGGAATCCGACTCGCTGTCGAGTATGCGATGAAGGAGGGCCTCGCCAAATTCGTCGTGTGCACTTCAACGTTGGCCCAGGGCGTCAACCTCCCGATCCGTTACCTCATCGTTTCGGGAACCATGCAAGGCAGCGAGACGATCAAGGCCCGAGACTTTCATAACTTGATCGGTCGTGCAGGCCGTGCGGGCATGCATACAGAAGGGACGATCATCTTTTCCGACCCGAAGCTGTACGACCTTCGATACGGACGTGACAGCTGGAGATGGGACGCGGCCACAGCTTTGTTGGACCCAAGTAGAGCTGAAGCGACCGAGAGTTCACTGCTTGAGATCTTGGCAGCGTTCTCGAATGACAATGGCAGACTGACCATCACCATAGATATCGTTCCGTTCTTGTCACGCGCTGTGCGCTCGCCGGAGAAGGCATTCAAGTCGATGAGTCGGCTGTCAAAGAAATATGAAGAGCACAAGTTCTCGGAGCAGGGCCTTCATCGGCAGCTCAAGAAGCGGCTGAAACTGCTGGAAGCGGTTGAGAGCTATTTGATGTCGAATCGCGGCACAGAGCCGTTTTCGACCTTCCTTGCCCAGACCGAAGAGCTGGCAAAGCAAACATTAGCCTATTTTCTCGCTACTGCCGAAAAGAAGGAGCAACTCGTAGCACTCTTCAGAATGCTCGCCGAGTTTGTCGAAGAGTATCAGCCGGAAATCGATCTCCAGGCCGCGTATGGCAAGACCATGCTCGGTGTGATTGATTCCCAAAAAGTCAAGGATTGGGTCACAGCGAACGCTGCGGGCCTAGTGGCGTCGATACAGTCCACTGACGAGCTGCTGAAACTCGTGTGGCCCTTCGTTATAGAAGTCCTGGACGAGATATTCAGCAAATACCTTCCTCCCGCTGCTGTCCTTGCGGTAGTCCATTCCTGGGTGCGTGGCGACACCTTCGAGAAGATTATGGGTGTCTGGAGCGACAACGATGGCGCGATCCGGTACGGAGAAGGTACCCGAAAGACGAAGATGGAGGATATCGACGAACTTTGCGAGAATGCGATCGGTTATCAGAGCACCCTGATTGTGGCTGCGATTGGAGAGATGTTGGTCGCTCTCGAAATCGATGACGCTGAGGAAGGAGTCCGGGCCTTGGGAACGTTGCAGAAGCAATTGAAGTATGGGATTGCGGACCCTGATGAGATCGCGTTGTATGAGCTCGGCTTCGCAGACAGGGTCGTCGTACAAGTCTTGCGTCCAATCGTCTCCGCAGCAGACGGGCGAAGTATGAGGAGGCGTATTAGGAATTCCACTGTCGCCCTGCGTGAGGAGCTCGACCGTTTCCCCCGCTATTTCAATATTTGTCTTTCCAGCTTGATGTAGCTCTCAACGCGGAACTTTAGGATCTCATCTAAAGAGGGTCAAGAGAAAACGTCCATCTGCCCGGCTTCGCCGGTTCCAAACTCGTCGTCGTCGCGGTTAACGGGCTCGCTGAATAGGCACTCAAAACGCCAATTGCGTCGGAGACCACGAACGGCACCCACGTCTCGAGATTCCCGTCGCCATGCCGATTTACCGGAACTGATCGCGCTCGTGAATCAAGCTGCTGGGAGAATGCGGCAGAGGAATGGGAACGCTGGCACCAATAAATGGCTGCGTTCAAAAGCGACGATCAAGCACGAGATCGCGAGCGAGGCTTTGCACAAAGTCCGTGAAGACCATCTTGGGCGGCCGTCCTCCGCTCAGGCGAGTGACAAGCCAGTCGATGCTGAAGGTGCAAAACACACTAAGCCTAGGATTGAAGAGACCGCCGTTATCCCAGCGTCGCTCCCCGGTGGCAGATTGGAGCGCCAAATAAACCAACAACTGTCGCAGGTCCCGCGAGTGGAACGGCCTGGCCACTGTCTTCACCTCGAAAAGGGTGCTGCCCACCGACAGATCAGCGAAGCAGGAGCTTAGAAGTCCATTTCCCCTCACCATAGGTGAGAAGGTCGCCGCCTCCGTTGGCCACAGCCCCAAGAACTCCTCGTAGACAGCGGCGAGACGGACACCCTCCTGCTGTTCCGGTTCGTTCAATCTAAGCTCGTCTAGGGGCAGTTCTGGCCTGAATTCTCGAATGCGCTTCGCTGCCGCCGAGTCAGCGGCATCCAACATTAGCTTGTCACGCGCCGCAGCCCTCACGGGCACTCCTGCCTGAATTGCTGTTGACGCGAGCCGGAAGCCGAACTCCGCGAGGACGTCTGGACGAGCGGTCTTCACTTTTGATGAGACTGGTTGAACGATTCCGCCGCTTCCGAGTATGGGACGCACAAAGGCTTCGTTGAACGCCACAATAAAGGTAGGCGAGAGCATCGGGAAAAACTCTGACCAAACGGCAGAGAACCCATTCGCGATGTCGCGTTCATTCATACAATTCCGTCAAGGCTGCCCGCCTGCGCGCGATCGGCTGCCCAATCGCGTACCAGCAACTCAGCCGGATGCCAAAACCGCTTGTTATTCTTCCTCCAATGATCGCCCTCATCACCCAGCCTGTAAGACGCCACGATGATGGCACGACGCTCCCACTCCGTTGCGCTTTTGAATCCCTTCTTCACGTCCGTAAGCCAATAGTGCCGTTGCCACCTAGCCATCGTAAGGATAATTTGACGCCGCAAGTACGGACTGGTGGCATTTTGCTCGAACAGCGCAAGCAGGATCTGTTCCTTGGTATTTGAATGCCGCAATGACAATGCTTGAATGAAGTAGCTCACGTTGAGTTCCACGGCCAAAAGGGGACTGTGGCCCTGATACACGTCCACGAGCGCTTTGTCGACGCGCAACATACCGGCCTCACTGAGGCCAAGGTAGAGCCCGCGCACTGCCCGCATAACAGTAGGAAACACCGGCAAAAGGGTCAAGAGATTCTCCTTATCCAAGAGGATCTGCAAGGCCTGCTCCTGCATTGGTCCATCCAGAGCCTTGAGTGCATCGATCGCTTGCTTCGCGACGGGCTGGTCAATCGCAGCCTTCCCTACCTCCCTCGAGAGAATGCCAACGATGTCGATCTCGTTTATCGTGCTCTTGAGCTCCTCGTAGTCCTCCTCAGCGGTGGGTGAGTATGGATCAAATCGGATCGATATGCTCAGAAGCTTTTGCTCTTCTGACGCAGCGGGATCGTCGATGGGAAGGGGATCCAGAAGCCGGTTGATGTCCGCGAACTCCTCCGTGGCCAGGATCCTCGTTTTTTGCTTTTGCAGAGATAACCCATCATTCGCCAGCTTGTTCGAGAGCATCACGATTAAGGAGTACGCCGCGGACCTTGAATCGCAGAAGATGCAGTAGTCGTCCGCATAGCGACAGAACCGAATCCCCCGATTTCGCAAATGCTGGTCACAGTCGTTCAGGGCAAGTTCCGCGAGGATCCGAGAAGCTGGACCGCCGATTGGCAGACCATATGAAGCCGTCTCCGAGAAAATGCTCAGAAGTTTAATTAGCCGATTGGGCGCGTCAGAACTGACCCCGAGGCGCTTCAGGGCGTTCTCTAAGCGGTGATGGTTTATACGAGGATAGAAGTCGGCGATATCGGTCTGCAAGACAAAATCGAACTTCTTGCTTTGTAATAGCGATTCTCGCCGATAGTTATTCCAAGTGCTTTCAGTGAAAAGGCTGCTTCGAGTATCGTCCCAGCCGTACCGATAAGAGAAGACCGTGTTCTCGCCCTCGGGAATTCGCTGGGATTCAACTCTATCTGCGATTGATATGACCAGGGCGAGGTAATACGCATTCCAGAAGGGCTCGATCAGGGTCGCGCGGCGGAAGCCAGTGTAGCCAACCTGACTCAACATCTCGATCGTAAGAGGCGGCGAGTCGGCCAGACGGGCTTCAAAGTGTTCGTCAATATCCTTCACATGGTCGACGCAGGCATCAAGGCGTTCTTGGAACAGCGAACGTTCAAAGGGAAACGGAAATACGTCCGTGTCGCCATGTGAGCCGATGTTTCGAAGAGCCCTTATGATTTCGTTTCGCATTGTCTTGGCTCAGATTCGAAGGCACGGCCTAGCTGTGACGAACGCTCTGCGGTCCCAGCCGCGTATCTCGACGGGGGGCGACGATAACGATTGCCGCTCGCGCGATCGTTATCGACGATTTTTCGGCTGCTAGACTTCGAAGCTTTTGAATAGCTCAGCCATCCCTCCAGGCTGATACCGGATTCCGCGACTGCGTGGGCGAGAATCCGACCGGCGGCGCCAGCATCTTCGACCGCGTCATGGTGGCGAAAGTCGATGCCGCGCCACGACGCCAGAGACCTGAGGCCATACCCTTTCTTGGCGAACCGAGGCCACACGAGTCGCGCTATGCGCGCAGTATCAATCCAGATGCACGTCAATGGAGGGATACCGTGCTGGGAACATGCTCTTTCGATGGCGATTCTATCGAAGGGCATGTGGCTCGCGACCACCCTACCCGCGAGCAGGGCCGACACGGCGCACATTACTCCAGCGAAATCAGGGGCGTACTGAACGGCAGCCGCGTCGATTCCATGAAGGGCGACATTCATCGACGCGAATGGCTCCCTAGGATTTACTAGAGAATGCCAAGCATCCACCGGCTGTCCGGCGGCGAACCACACCAACGCAATTTGGCAGATGCTAGAGATGTCTGCGTTCGCGGTCTCAACATCCAGCGCGATGAAGCCGTCCTCCCCTCGGGGCAGACGATGACTGGCCGGGCACTCTGACGAGCTCATTTTCGGCCGCAAATTAGGCATGGACTGCCATTATAGACTCCCTGAGGGATTCGAATGCTCGAATCTGGTCGAGATTAGTCCCCGAAAACGCCGATTGCGACGGCGATCAACGCTTTTGTACCCCGCGGTAAGATTCCCGTCGCAATGCTGACTTCACAGGACTTATCTGCATTCCAATAATGAAGGTACAGCCCGAAAGACACGAAGTTCAGAATCGCCGCTCTTCGAAACAGGCTTCATCTCGTAATGTTCTCGAGCAAGGCAGCCGCAGAGAAATCGCGAGCCGGCCGCTCAAGACCTGAATCGATATCCGTCCCCCTTGGAAGCGACAATCGAATCTGGCGGTCGATCGCACTGGTTGCGGCACCACTCCCGGAGGCTCGGGGTGAGCTCTCGAACTGACACCAGCAAGGGCAGAAAGCTGCCATGCTCACTCGGATTATCTGTGTCCTGCAAGGCCTTCCAAAGCAGCTCCTGGAGATCTCGATCTCTCCCAGCACGACGAAGGATCGGTCAGTAAAATCCAGACGGAAAGTAGCGGAGGTTAGGTTGACAGCTGCCCTCGAAGGAACTCGGTATGCGAGCCTTTCCATTGGTTCAGGAGTCGAACTGGTCGGACACGATTGAGCTCACCGTCCTCGCGGACACCAGTGAGGTCGAAGCGATCTTCTCGCGGCTCCGTGGGCATAAAGAACACCTGGTAGTTGCCAACGGATTCGATGTTGCCATTGCCAAACTGGCTTCCCTGAACAGAGTCGTTTCCGGCGGGAAGGCGTTCTGGAAGGCGGGCTTTGAGCCGTCTCGCACGGAGTTCAGTAATGACAGGGAAGTGGGAACGTCCAGCACCACCGCCGACGAGTTCGCCGAGAAGCGCGTTCGCCGGCTGCTGCTGAATGAAAATCCAATGCCCTTCAATTCCCCCAAAGAAGACTTCGTCGGGGTGGCCAATGAAGCGATGAGAGAGAGCCTGGTACAGGGCCTCAATTCCGTTGTCAAGATCGAACGCTCACTTTTCCTTGATCTCTATCCCGACTTCGGCCACGATCCGCAGTCGTTCCTCGAGATCGCCTGGATCGGCGCAGTGACGGATTTGAAGCTCTCGGCTGCTGTTGAGCAGATTCACCATCTTGCTTTGGGACTCGACGGAGACTCGATGGCTGTTGATTTCGCCGGGCAGCGGCACCGGAAATACGTCAACGTGCCGCCATACGAAATCAAGGTTCAGGGAATGCTTCGCATCGCAGCGGAGAACCAAGGCCTGGTAAATCGGTGATGCTGCGCGGAGACGAACGGACACCACAGGGTAGAATCAGAGCGAAGCCAACACGATAAACAGATGCCCGACTCTGAAGCACAAATTAAGAAGGCACGCGCCGTCTATGACGCTACACGACATCTTCGGCTATCCGAGATCCCGCCTCTCGATTACACGGATCGTATCTCGCTCCTCACGGTTGCTGGTGGGCTGAGGCCTGTCGGAGTTTTGGAAGGCGAGGGTCTACAGTTGTCCCCCGTAAAGGACGCTGTCATCAACAATGGTTTGTTCACATCGGTCACCAAAGCAGTTTGGACCGTGCGGGAACCGGCGCCAGATTTCCCCCGAGCGGATCTACTGGCAGTTTTGCATCGCAATCGCAATCGTGAGCAACCTCGAAGTGCCCTTTGGCTGTGCTCCACGCGTGAAGACCGAGTACAGTTGAAGGGGGTCCAGCTTACCAAAGCTGCAGCCGGCAACGTGTTGTCCTACCCAGCGTGTTGCGTCCGCGCAAGCGTTAACGAAGATCTTGCCATAGATAAGGCCTTTTTGGAGGCTTTGGTTGCGAATGTAGGAGTCGATCCCGTGTCGATCGAAAAGGCGATTCGCGACAATGTGCAAGTTGAGCTGCCCGACGAGTTCGGAGCGAATGTTCCGAAGAGCACGGAGGAATTCCCTTTCATTATCCATGTTGCGTGTGATGACTGCCTCGCAACCAGACAATCTCCCTCGGCCAAACTCAACGAAGCGTACAAATCGTTTATTCAGGAAGTAAATCTTGAGCTGCATAATGCCGTAGTCGAGACAAGTCGACTTCTCACTGGGTTCGCTCATCTAGAGGATAAGGGCGAGGTCATTGCTCGCGTTGAGGCACTGCACCGATCGCTCTTCCGCTTCTAACGCGAGACGTCGAGTTAATTGACCCGGAAGCCGGTGAGCCTCGCTCAGAGATTCGGTCCCGAAAGACGCCCTTTTCGATGGGAGCCCTCAGCGGAACGGAGGATGCGATATCCCGGTCGCCATGCCGACTTTGTATGACAGATCGTTTGACGAAGACCCAATTGATAGATCGGTATGTACTTGCGGTTCATGCGTCCCTGACGGAGCGAGTTCAACCTAATTCGGAATCGGAAGCCGCATATCTTCGAATTGCCTGCGAAAGTCGGCGGGCGAAGGTCATTTGCCAGACCGTATTCCAACCCCGCTCCACCGAATGCCAAGTATCACGAGGACTGTTAGGAAGGCCTCGTCGTGGAATATGATGACTTTGATATGGAGTCCACTGCTTCGGCGACAAAAAAGGCAACGATCGTCCCGATTCTCCCCATAAGTTGGGATGTGAATAGCATGGGACCTCTTCCCATCCTCCCGGACAGAGGCGTCTTCCTTGAGGACATTCGCGAGCTATTGACGCCGCGAAACTTCGAGTTGTGGCAAGAGAACCTATCGAAGAACCAGCGGACGCAGTTGAGTGCAGCAAACGTGGCGCTGATTCATCGCTTCGAATCTGCGGGCCACATTGGCAAGGAGGAACAGGAATCGAAGTCGCTACTCGACGGGGTGACTGCTTGTCTCCGGATCGTTCGGCCGACATCTGCTCGATTTCAAACAATTCAGTTAAGGTACCTCTCCGATGGAAACGTCGATGTCTTTCGCTTCACCCATCCCCATGACAACCCGCCCAATGGTCCTCAGTCAGATGCACTGAATAGAATTCGGCAAGAGGATATCGCGCGGTTGCAGAAAGTGATCCAACCGTTCCTCCGCCTCGCGGGAGATGGGCCAGACCATGTCTTACGAGCTGCGCGCTATTTCCTAATCGGATATTCAGAAATTTATGAGCCCATTGCGCAAGTTCTGATGTGGGTTGCAGGCATTGAAGCAATGCTTTCGCACGGGGAGTCTTCCATGCCTCCGGTTACGCAAGACAAGTTGCTTGATGTGATCCACCCGCAATGGAACATCTACGAAGATTCCGGAATCGAAGAGTTCATGGGCGCAACGGTGCGGGTTGGCGATGTCGCTCGCGACGTCTTTGATCTTCGCAATCGGCTCGCGCACGGTGGCGGGATTCCCGACGCGTGGGCCAAAAAGACAAGTAGACCTGCATTTTCCGGTTCCATCGAATACGCCGAAATGCTGCGCGAGGCGTCCGCGGCGATCCTGCGTAAACTTCTCATGGATTGGCTCGTAGCTGGGAGAGCCGTTTCGTAGGACTTCTGAATGGATTTCACCAGCCTCTTGGCCGTCTCGTCGATTTTCTATTCGCAGGGCGCGCCTTACTCAATTCCCGTCGAAGAGATTTACGCTTTGGCGGCGCCTTTCGACGCGGCTGTGGTGGATGAGACACTGCGCGCCCTGGGAGCGAAAGGCCTGGTTCGTCTATCCCTAGATGGCCGGATCGCTTATTCCACACTGGCTGGTAAAGTGGCAAACGACGAAGGCTCCGTGGCCGCATTGGTTCTCGGATCGAGGTACATCAGCGAGACTTTTGGACCGGCAGTAGTCCATATCATCGTTGATGGGCCCGCCGGGGAGCGCGGAGGAACCGGATTCTTCAGTGGTGACTTCGAGAACTCCATCGTTACTGCCGCTCATGTTCTTCATGGACGTACAATGCTGCGCATCGAGGATTCAAGGGGGAACCTCCTCTCAAGGGGGCCTTTTCAAATCCGGGCTGCTTCTGAGGAGATCGACATCGCAGTCATTCAATGCCTGACACCTGAAGGAGTCAAACCCCTTCAGATCGAGTGGCGTCCCGAGGAGATTCGGCCTCTGGATCAAGTTTTGGTCCTAGGCTATCCGCCCATAGCCAACCATCAGCCCGCGCTCTTCCATGCAGTTGCAACCATTCATGCCATCCCAACCGATTATCGAGGCAGGAGCAAACTCGTGGTGTCGAGCATCACCCGACCAGGCTGCAGCGGGGGGCCATTGATCAGCGAGCGGGGTTTTGTCGTAGGCATAATCGAACAGGAGAATAATCTGGTTGTGGAGCATCAAACTTACGCGTTCTTCACCGCTACCCTGGCGCAATACATCACCGAGTTCGTACAGCGACAGTAGTAATGGTGGATAGGATTACTGATCCGGCATCAGCCAGCCTGTGCCGTCTGATTGCGTGTTTCGCAATTTCGTGCCCCGGCCGGTGCGCAGAAAGTGTGCCGAAAAGTGGCGGGCCGTTCAGGAGGTGATCGGTCGAAAAGATCGCCTCCCGGCTTGCCATTGCACGACGGATTTCCCTGAGAAACCATTCGGCGCGAGCGCACATCTGCCACCCGAAAGCGCAGTCCACAGGCAAATTTGCGCAGCGTTCACGAGGAAGTGTCGCTGATCGGGCAAATCAGTTGGCACCGATTCGGTTGATCGCAAGTGCCCGGGAACATGATTTTTCCGGATACGGGCATTCGGTAGGAGGTGCAAATCGGATGAAGAAGGCGCTCAATCGTCGTAGTTTCATTCCCGGACTCTGGGGCGTCTATGGGGACCGATCTTCCGGAACCCAACCTGGAAACGTGCACTTGCCTGTTGACGTCAACCGAGTTTTACGCCCAGGCGGATGGGCGAACCGTAGCCAAGTTTTGCGCGCTTGTTTCGGGTCTCTTTTCGGAACGCAGCAGCAAATCGAAGTGCAACAGTCAAGCTATAGTCCTGGGTGAGCTTCTCTAAGGGGTTGACTTTCTAACTCCACGAGATTCATTATCGCGGCCAGAGCTTATTCCCCTCGCTGCATTGCCTCAATGAGCCGAGCAAAGAGACGCGCAGCGTTCACGCATCTAGTGCGAATGCGTGGCGAGCTTTTCCACCTGTAGTCCGCTCCAGTTCGCAAGTCCATACACCAAATACTGGTTGAAGGCGCGCTGAATCGGTCGGCGACAATAATCGAAAGCAGCTCAAGGTATGATTTGAGATCATCCTCATCCCACTTTGAAGCGTGCAGATATACGAATCTCGTTTCGCCGCTTTTGTCTTTCACGCTGAAATGCGGCTGACCACTCAGGAGCAAGTCCTCAAAGGCGCAGACTGGTTTTGTTTCCTCTCTAAGAAAGCTCTGCGCGAAAGCACCAATCCTGGGGTAGAACGAATTGATAAACGTATCGAAAGCGGCTCGATTGTCCCTCAGGGGGTTTGCGCCTCGGTGCGCGGTCACCGCAGTCGCGGAACTGTGCAACTGTTGCAAGATTTGATCGAGCTTCTTGCCATGCGACTTGCAGTAGTGGACCACGGCTTCTCTGAGAGGCAAATAATATCGGTAGGCGTGCAGTTTGCCTTCCTCAATTTCGCGAAGTTGGGTCTCCCAGCTTCCTGCCGAAGCGTGGACCAGTTTACTCAATGGATAGATGTGGACAGAGATTGGCATCTCGACACCTCGAAAGCAGTCAAACCTGCGCGTGACAACTTTATCACCCCTCCAAGTGATCCGTGCCAATGAGATTTAGGGATGCAATTCTAGGTGACCTTCGATTCGAATGATGTAGGGATCAACATTGACGTATTTTCTTGCCCGTTTCCCGTGACAAACAACAGCCAATGTTGCGCCTTTAAGCGTGAGACTCAGCAATTCCAAATCTGCAACGCATCTGCCGATCTTCAATTGCATCGCTGCCGTAATCCACGCTATTTCCAAGAACTTTGTGGGGTCCCCTCCATAAGCTCGATACAACGGAACGAACGGCGATTTCTCGATCTTTAGTAGCGCGTCGAGCCCCTGGACAAGGCTCTCCCGCATAATCTTGTTGTAATCGCTTGTCTGCTCGTACCGATTCTCGTCAAGAAGGATGCGCCTTGCGCGCATCTCCGCAAACTGCTCTGCCGTTGTACCGGAGGTTCCCATTTCCATTCTGGAAGAAAACTCGGTTTGCAGGCGCCTGAAGTCTAGTTTCCATTTCTGCTTACCAGCCATAACGATATGCTCAACACTCGCTACCTCCCCGACCCCCGCGTTATTGGAATATGCGACGATGACGTGATTGGGGCGCTGACGAAGGCTATCGAAAAACGGGCCATCTGTCTTCTCATCCGGCTCGACTACCATCGTTGCAGAATCTTGCGTCCACGACAGCTCGGCAACAAGCGGAAAAGCGACTGTGTCCAATGGAATGGACTGGATTATGGCTCGGGGCGATGATTCACAGACATTGTTCCGGGTCAAATGTGGTGGAGACGCAGGCGCGCCAATCTTCCCAAGAAATGCTCCACAAACCCCTTGGGCACCTTCACGGCGAAAGTCCAAGTAGCCAATCGTCCGTGGAATTCCCGGAATTTCGGTGTCGTCGAAGCGCACTGGGAGAATGTATTCGTTGCCCTTCTCGTTGAGCGCTCGTGCCTGGGCACTTTGCCGCTCAAGATTTGTCCAGTTCTTTTCCTGATACTCCTTCGAAGCGAAAATGATGCAGTACTTCGCCTGGTTCTGATACACATCGCTGAGGTGAACATAAAGGTCTTTGCCCCAGAGATTGCTCTTTTCATAATCGTCATAAAAGACTTCGAGACTTGCAGCCCTCAGACAACTGGCGACTTGCTCGACCTCTTTTCTTTGCTCGCCTGCAAACGAAAGAGCTACATCGTACTTGAAAGTCATCGGTGCCCCTTAGTTCAAATACCGCTCACTCGGCCTACTGGACGGAAGGCGGCCTTCCGCATTCAAATTACCAGGTACCATACCTGGCTGTTCGTAGCGTCAAATTCATTCAGAGGAGGCCGACTCTCTGCGAATGGTAATCCCGGAAACTTCCAATGCGCTGCCGAGAATTCGCACGAAGCTCTCTCCATCGGGCAGGAGTAACGACTTTCCCCTCTTCGATGGCCTGTTGTAGAGCGTCGATCTCTGTGTCAATTGCGGAGAGGGCTTCAATGACATCGAGTCGAAACTGCTGGGCGTCTGTTAGCAAATGTTCACTGTCCATCGAAACGCCTCCTCGAATTCGTTTCTACTATACCGCTTTGGATGGTCGTAACAGCTCTAGACCGGTGCGGGTTAAGAAAACTCAAAGACTTTTCTCGGTGCCAAGCAAAAGGAGAGCATTCCCGCTCGTTTCTTCCTTCGGGGGCTTAGTGAATGATAGATCGCCAAATCATTTACCGAGTTCTGATAGGTCCCGTTCAAGTCGGCAACGGTCCAGTGAATGCCAGTGCCCGGGAAAAATCGTTTATCGGGCGTTTGAGTGCATCCGCCTCATGGCCGGCACACCGGGTTGAAGTGGAGAATGGGTTCTACACGGGCTTCAGAGGGTGTTATTCATGAACGAATTCATGGATACCAAGCCGTGGCGGAGATGCGACAACCCCAAGCTCTTGTTAGGCCACTCTCAGATGGGAACCTCGCAGTACTTCTGCACCAGGCACTTGCTCATTACGCATCGCAGCCGCTTTGATCGCGTCCGCGTTCGGCCGGGTTTCTTGAACAGACGACTCCAAAGACTTCGAAAGTTCGTCTGGAAGTAGCGAGAGGACTGTCTCCCAAAGAACTCCATCAATCCGCGCATCAATCCTGCAATAGGACTTCGGCACTGCGGCTTCGTCGGTAATTCGCACGGAATCCTGGCTGTTCTTCTGCGCGCGAAAAGTGAACTGGTAGCCTTCGATCTTCTTGAGGTCGCGGCTCAGCAGGTAGTAAAGGACCATGTACTTGGTGCGTTCCACCTTGCCCGCTGCAGCGCGGGCCCGATCAGTCAAGCGGGCGGCCTCGACGCGGCAAAACTGTTCGCGCGCCTCCATAATGCGTAGGAAACGGCCAATCCGATCGACTTTCTCGCCGTGCGCCTCGCAGAACTGCTCGAACCGAGCCACTACGTCTTCGGAGGCCTGCCCATCCGGCTCGACCTGCTCCCCAATCTCTTCGAGAAGCCCATCGAGTTCCATATCGATCTCAAACAACGAACTTGCTTCCGCAATTGAAGCCATCAACATTTCTCCTTCAGCGACGATATGAAATCTGGGCCAGCATCAAGCTGCGGCCCTCTCCCGCACCCAAAGAGTACGGGCGGCCTGATAGGCCAGCGCATCAGCGCGGTTCTGATCTGGATGCCCGTTATGCCCCTTGATCCAGGTCCAGCGGATGCGAAGCCGCGCATTCAACACGATCAGTTCCTCCCACAATTCGCGGTGCCGCAACTCGCTTCCGCGCCGATTCCGCCAGCCGCGACGTTGCCAATGGAAGACGAAGGCGCGCATTCCATAGATCAGGTATTCCGAATCCGAGTACAGTTCGATTCGCGCCCGGCCTGGCAACGACCGAAGCGCCTGGACCGCTGCGACAAGCTCCATCTCAGAGATCGTCGTCCAGGGACGGGCGCCCGACATCTCCCAACGCTTGTTTCCCTGCATCAGAACAGCTCCCCATCCTCCGGGTCCGGGGTTGCCGATCGCGGAGCCATCCGTGAAAATGCGATATGTCTGATCCACCGAAAACCTCCATCACACGAATTGCCGGAGCAAGCTCAAGAGCTGGCTCTCTCCGGAGCGGGCATCTCATAGGGCTTTAGCCTCCCGCGGGCTAGGCTGCATGCATGGGAATCACTTCGCCGAACGGCGCCTCCCGGCCTCCGGTCGAAGCCCACAGGACCGGATAGGGGGGAGCAGATGATGGAAATGACCCATAGAGATCGGTCAGAAAGACCAGGCTCTGCGGCCGGATGCCGCGCTCATCGAGCCACTCGAAGCATGGACCGAACTCCGTGCCTCCTCCGCCTACCGGGTTGAGGTCAATGCGTTGTCCCGCCTCGTAGGTATCCACTTTGTGGACCGCTGCGTCGAAGTAGAGAATGTAGACCCGCTCGGGCCGCTGGCCTTCAAGGATTGAGCGCGCCTCGGCTTCAAAGAGCCGCAGCTGCCGCGCGCTGACTGAGCCGGAGCAATCGACGGCAATCGCGACCTCACCTACGCCCTCACGTATGACTCCGGGCAAATAGAGACCCGTCCAGAGATGACGGCGGTTGGGCCGCATCCAGCTATAGTCGGCCGGGTTCGTCTCCGACCAGAGCCGGCGCAAGAGCTCACGCCAGTCGACTGTGGCCTCCGCTGCTCCCTCCAAAGTCCGGTTGAGCCCCGCCGGAACCTTGCCTGCCTGCCGAGCTACTGTCATGGCCTGGTTGACGGCGACATTCCACTCCCTCTCCTGTTCCTCGATGTTCGGGATCTCATCATCCGGGGGAGGCGCATCGAGGACCTGGCCGATTCCTCCCTCTGTCTCGGGGGCGGAGGGCTCATTGACATCGCCTTGTGACGACGGCTCATTGCTCGGCCCCTCTGCTCCGGTCCCCCCTTGTCCGTTTTCGCTGCCGGCGTCTGGCTCTTGCTCCGACTCTGTTTCAAGGAGGTTGTATATCTGTTCTGCGCTCATCCCCCGGAAGCGGTTATCGAGAAGGACGCCCTCGGGCAGGCTGAGTCCGGCGTCGACGAGCAAGGGATTGATGGCGTAGTCGCAGGCCTCGTTCCACCGTTTCGGGTCGCGCCCGGAGCGGCGCACATGATGGTGAAGCGCCGGGTGCATGACCTCGTGAGCCAATGTTCCGGCCAGTGTCGCCGCGTTCAGGGTTTTAACGAAGTCGGTGTTGTAGTAGAGCGACACGCCGTCGGTGGCCATCGTCTTGACGGATCGGCTCTCCCGCCCCTTCAGGCGAAACAGAAGCGAGCCGAAGAAGGGATGGTCCAGCACCAGGGCGGTGCGCGCCTTCTGGATGCGAAACGAGGTTGGCGTCTCATGTTTCATGCGGCGGCGGGCGCCTCCATGTACGCGGACATGTGGTTAAAGATGTCGTCTGCGGTCGGCCTCGCGGCGGCTTCCGTCGCGGTTTCGCGGTCGCGCAGCACGCCGTCCATCTCCGCAACGATGTTGGCTGCGTCGGCCGCTGTGGTGACACGTAGCAGGCCGTGCTTCTTGAGGTCCTGAGCCGAGTAGTTGCACAGCCGCTCTTTGACTTGCTCCGCAAAGCGGTTGAGGTCCGCGTCGTCATTGACGTTGAGCCGCGGCAGGATCTCCACCAGATCCAGGACATTGGTGACCAGCGAGCCGTGGAAGCGCGACTCCGGTTCGTTCAGCCGGTCGACCATGTGGGCGACCACTTCGCGCAGCCGCTTCCAGAGGTCTTCTGTTCCGCGCATCAACGATTCGCGGACGTTGGCATCGATCTCGCGCGAGACCCGCGCCTGCTCCTCGGCCGACATCTGGACACGGAAGTCCGCGCCAGACGGGATGGGCAGCACCTCGAGCTTGACGCCAAATTTCTTCCTCAGCTTTTCCACAGCCGGGTAGTCCTCCTCGCGGAAAAGCCCGTTCAGTTCCGGCCTCACCTGCTCAATGTACTGGGGATAGACGCGGAGAAAACTCTCCACTCCCTGTTCAAAACCGGCCTCGAACTCGCGCATGCGCTCCATGAGATCGAAGTAGAAGTTGGATGGCAGAAGTCGGAACCCTTCGTCGGACCAGGGAAGCGTGATCTTGTAAAAGTGCTGCCGTATTTGGCCTGCAAGCGTGCGCAGTTCATCGAGTTTGTCGGCGCCACGCAACAGTTGCTTGTTGTAGCGGCCCGCGCCCTGATGCGCGCCGTGTTGATCGGCGACATCGCGGCTGACCTTGCGGTCGTGTTTGACGGCCGTCCAGATGCTGATGTGGACGGCGGCGAGCATGGCGCGTTCTTGAATCATTGGACCACCTCCTGTTATGTTGCTCACCACATAACGGGAGTTATGTGGTGTTTAAAGTTATGTTGCGTAGCAGTGTCAATGCACAGTACTCATGCGGTCATGAAGCACTGCTAACGCAACATAAGTAATCAGAGAGAACGGAGGAAAGCCATCAGAGATGGATTATCTTTCCAGGGCCGTTTAGATACAGGGTTGGAATGGAGAGCGTTGGTCTTTTCCAGCATCTGAGCCTTGCGTTCGAGATCGATCTAGACATAGATGTTGGTGGTGTCGATAG
>Ga0187856_1000276_pt1 | contig 48041 bp, 40 predicted proteins | sample June2016WEW_8_40_FD_132443 | JGI IMG/M metagenome (GOLD analysis project Ga0187856, IMG submission 132443) | Peatland microbial communities from SPRUCE experiment site at the Marcell Experimental Forest, Minnesota, USA - June2016WEW_8_40 | ecosystem: Environmental > Terrestrial > Soil > Wetlands... | reverse complement strand
AGATGCAGGCGGGCGGGGGGAAGGCCCTCGCCTTCGGCAAGAGCAGGGCCCGCATGGCGAACGGCAAGGAGAACAAGGTCACTTTCCAGGACGTCGCGGGCATTGAAGAGGCAAAGGTGGAGCTGGGTGAGATCATTGAGTTTCTCCGGGACGCGAAGAGGTTTACCAGATTAGGTGGAAGAATACCGAAAGGCGTGCTCCTCGTCGGGCAGCCGGGGACAGGGAAGACCCTGCTCGCCCGGGCGATCGCGGGTGAGGCAGACGTGCCTTTCTTCAGCATCAGCGGCTCCGACTTCGTTGAGATGTTTGTCGGTGTCGGTGCATCCCGGGTGCGCGATATCTTCAGCCAGGGCAAGAAGAATGCCCCTTGCATCATCTTCATCGATGAAATAGACGCGGTCGGCAGGCACAGGGGCGCGGGGCTCGGCGGAGGCCATGACGAGAGGGAACAGACGCTCAACCAGCTCCTTGTGGAGATGGACGGCTTTGAACCGAATGGCGGGGTCATTGTGGTTTCCGCAACGAACAGACCCGACGTGCTCGATCCCGCACTGCTCCGGCCCGGCCGGTTCGACAGGCAGATCATGGTGCCCATACCCGATGTGAAGGGTCGGGAAGAGATACTGGGCGTCCACACGAGGAAGACGGTCCTTTCCACCGAGATCGACCTTTCCGTGATTGCCCGGGGCACGCCGGGCTTTTCCGGCGCAGACCTGGCCAACCTTGTCAACGAGGCCGCCCTGCTCGCGGCGAGAAACGATAAGAAAGAGATCGAGATCTCCGACATGGAGGAGGCCAAGGATAAGGTGCTCATGGGCGTGGAAAGGCGGAGCATGGTCATCTCTTACCAGGAAAGAAGAAATGCGGCCTACCATGAAGCGGGGCATGCGCTCGTCGCAAAGATGATACCCGAGTCAGACCCCATCCATAAAGTCACCATCATACCGCGCGGTCGGGCGCTAGGCCTCACGCAGCAGCTCCCCATCGACGAGAGGCACACATATTCCAAAGATTATCTTGTCGATAGCATCACGATTCTTCTCGGGGGGAGGGCGGCGGAAGAGATCGTCCTCAACCATCAGACGACCGGAGCGGGCAACGACATAGAGCGGGCAACGGAAATCGCCAGGAAGATGGTCTGCGAGTGGGGCATGAGCGAAGAGATGGGGCCTCTCAATTATGGGAGAAAAGAGGAGCCGGTTTTTCTGGGCAAGGAGATGCACCGCCAGAGGGATTTCAGCGAAAACACCGCAAAGGACATAGACGCCGAGCTGAAAGCGATTGTGTCGGGCTGCTTCGAGAGGGCGAAGGGCCTTCTCCTCGGAAACATCGATGCCCTGCATACCATCGCCACGGCCTTGCTTGAAAAAGAGGTGCTCGACGGCCAGGAAATAGATGACCTTCTCAAGGAAAAAGTGAATGGCCTGGCGGAAACGGTTCAAGGATAAGCTTCTTGTCATGGGCATCCTGAACGTGACGCCCGATTCTTTTTACGACCACGGCGCGTTCTTTTCCCGGGACCGGGCACTGGACCACGCCTTGCGCATGATCGACGAGGGCGCGGATATCATCGATGTCGGGGGCGAATCGACAAGACCTTTTTCCGAGCCGACTCCGCGTGCCGAGGAGCTGGCGCGGATCCTCCCGGTAATCGAAGCCGTCAGAAAACATTCGGACGTCCCCCTTTCCGTGGACACCTACAAGGCCGTTGTGGCGAGGGCGGCGATCGCAGCAGGTGCGGATATAATAAATGATATCTCCTCCCTGTCCTTTGATCCGGATATGGCGGACGTCGTCGCGGGGTCGGGCGTGCCGGTCGTGCTGATGCACATAAAGGGGACGCCCAGAGATATGCAGAAGGACCCAACCTATAAGGACGTCGTGGGAGAGATCAGGGAATTTTTCGTCGAAAGGATCGCCTTTGCGAAATCAGCCGGGATAGATGAGGAAAATATCGTCATCGATCCCGGCATCGGTTTCGGCAAGCAGCTTCAGCATAACCTGACGATCATAAAGGAGCTGGGGCGGTTGAAGGAGCTTGGGCAACCGCTTCTCATAGGGACGTCAATGAAGTCTTTCATAGGCCGCATCATGGGAACGACCGCCCTGGAGGACAGGGCCGAGGGCACCCTCGCGAGTGTGGCCATGTCAGTGTGGAACGGTGCGGATATAGTGAGGGTTCACGACGTGGCGAGGACGCGCAGGGTCATCACTTTTATGGAAGCCCTGATGGCATCCTCCGCCCCGGGCTAGCCCATGACGCACCTCATGCGGTGGCAGGACGTTCTCGACATCCTGATCGTCGCGTTCATCATCTACCGCATTCTTCTTTTAATCAAGGGGACAAGGGCACTTCAGCTCGTTCTCGGTCTTATTATAGTTTTTTTTGTTTTCTACGTTGCGAGGAAACTGGAGCTTTTCACCCTTGGCTGGATCCTCAATAATTTCGTTTCTTCCATTCTGCTCGTGATCGTGGTGATCTTCCAGAATGAGATCAGGCGAGTCCTCTTCGTGCTGGGCAGGAGCCCTTTTTTCAGAAAGATCACCTACGTGGACGAAACGCTTTTCTATGACGAGCTTGTCAACGCGTGCACGGTCATGGGCAAGAGGAGGACCGGGGCGCTGATCGTTCTGGAGCGGGAGATGGGGGTCGATGAATTCATGGAGGGCGGGATCAAAATCGATGCGGACGTCAATGCCGAGCTGATAATAAGTCTGTTTCAGCCCACGTCTCCCCTGCACGATGGCGCCCTCGTCATCAGGGAGGGAAGGATAAGGGCGGCAAGCTGTGTCCTTCCGCTGTCGGCGAGGGACGATATGGATAAAGATTTTGGGACGAGACATCGGGCGGCCATCGGCATCACCGAGGTGGCGGATGCGGTTTCCGTGGTAGTCTCCGAAGAATCGGGTCAGGTCTCCTATGCGAGCAACGGCACCATTGTCAGGAACGCAAGCCCGGATGTAGTGAAGAGGGCGCTGAAGGAGCTGCTTCAAGGCGATAAGGCGGCTGCCGCCCGCACTAAAGGCCTGGAGGCCGCGCATTCATGAGAGATGGCAGCTCGGGCATCAGACGAAGCAGGCTCTCTGAGACAGGCCGCCTCGCCATGGTCCGGGTAAAGAGATATCTCCTCTACGAAATCAGGCTGAAGGCGCTGGCCCTCATGCTCGCCCTCATGCTCTGGTTCTCCGTGACGTATGTGGGGGAGTCGAAGATGGGCTTTTTGGTCCCCCTTTCTTTTGAGAACCTGGGCAGAGGCATGATCATGAGAGAGACCGATACGAGGAATGTCATGATCACCGTGAACGGGCCTCTCTCCGTACTGAAGAACCTGAAGGCCGACGATATCCAGGTGCCCCTCGATCTTTCACGCGCCAGGGAAGGGCGCCAGATCTTTAGCATCAGGAAAGGGGACGTGATCGTGCCGAGCGGGTTGAAGGTGGAGGATGCAAAGCCCGATTATGTGGTGGTGGAACTGGACAAGGTTGTGGAAAAACACCTGCGCATTATAGTAAAATTGGATAAGAGGTGGGCGAATACCTATGAAGTCGCTTCCTGGCACCCCGCATATGCCGAGGTGGAAGGTCCCAGAGAATTGCTGGAAAAAGAGACCGTTGTAGAGACGCTCCCGGTTAACGGTAATTTCACCCGGCAGCAGGAAGTCCTGGATATTCCTCTCGACGCAAAATCACTGGAGGCAAGAAGGGTGGCGCCCGCTACCGCAAGGGTCGTTCTGAGGCGGATAGGCAGGTAAATTAAGGCAGGAGTCAAAGAGGCAGGAGTCAAAGAGGCAGATAAGCAAGGTCTCTCGGGAGAGATGAGATGCGGAAGCTGATGGTCAACATCGATCACGTTGCAACATTGCGGGAGGCACGCGGCGTCTGTTACCCCGATCCCGTGTATGCCGCAGGGCTGGCGGAGATGGCCGGCGCATCGGGCATAATCGTGCACCTCAGGGAAGACCGGCGGCACATAAAGGATAGGGATGTGAGGCTGCTCAGGGAGGTTGTCCGGACAAGGCTGAACCTCGAAATGGCGGCCACGGAGGAGATGGTCGGAATAGCGAGGGATATCTTGCCTGACATGGTGACGCTGGTGCCGGAAAAGAGGCAGGAGCTGACCACGGAAGGCGGCCTCGATGTGGCCGGCAACAGGGACAGGATCAGCAAGGCCGTGGCAAGGCTCAAGGAAAAGGGCATTGCCGTGAGCCTCTTCGTGGACCCGGTCGAGGCCCAGGTGAGCGCCAGCCGGGGGGTGATGGCCGATATCATCGAGATCCACACGGGGCATTATAGTGACGCACCGAATGAGCGCACCATGCGGGAGGAGCTGACAAAGATCATCGCGGCGGCGCAGGCAGGCAAGGCGGCCGGCTTGGAGGTCAACGCGGGACATGGTCTTCACTACGACAACGTGCGTCCCATCGTACAGATCCCCGAGATCGACGAGCTGAGCATAGGACACAGCATTATCGCGAGGGCGGTGCTGATCGGACTGGACAAGGCCGTGAGAGACATGATCGCGCTAATCAGATAAGGACGATTTTGAATTTTTGAATTTGGATTAAGAAAAGACCCTGTTGAGAGCGATATGGTTTTTTATGCTTGGCATTGACATAGTCGAGGTTGCAAGGATCGAGCGGCTCAGAGAGGTGTATGGCGATGCCTTCCTGCGCAAAGTCTTTACCGCGCAGGAGGCCGCGTATGCCGAAGGCAAGAAAAGGTGGGCAGAGTCGCTTGCGGGAAGGTTCGCGGCCAAAGAAGCGTTCATGAAGGCATGGGGCAGGCGGCTCCCCTGGAAGGGCATCGAAGTCCGCTCCGGCGAGAAGGGCAACCCGTTTGTCGTGTTTCAGGGCACGAGGTATGATGAGGTGAGCATATCGCATGAGCGGACGTTTGCGGTGGCAGTGGTGAGAGTGTAACAATTCCTGAGAATAGGTCGTATAAGTCATAGAGGACCTATTCTTGCATATTAGGTGCGCCATGATAGTGCTTTCTCCCGAAAGGATGAAAAGATACGATGAGTACGCGATCTCGACCTGGGGCATCCCGTCCGCGGTGCTCATGGAGAATGCGGGCAGGAGCACGTACCGGCTCATGTTGGAGACGTACCTCCGCACCCGGTGCAGGGTTGCCGTGATGGCCGGGAGGGGGAATAACGGCGGCGACGGTTTCGTGATCGCGCGATACGCGCATCGGGACGGCTTCCCGACGAAGGTGTTCCTCCTGGGGGAGCCCGATGCGCTAAAGGGAGACGCGAAGCAAAACATGGAGCTCTACAGGTCGATAGGGGGCGCGATGGTCGCCGTGGGGGCTGCATCGGCGGAAGCAGCGGAAGGCATAAGAGAGGCCGACGTGATCGTGGACGCCATATTCGGAACGGGCCTCACAAAACAGGTGGCCGGCGTGGAGGCGGCCGTGATCGAAGAGATCAACCGCTCCGGGAAACCGGTGATCGCCGTCGACATCCCGTCGGGACTCGACGGGACGAGCGGCCTTCCCCTCGGGGTCGCGGTGCGTGCGACCCATACCTATACCTACGGCCATCCGAAGCTCGGGCAGCTTCTCCACCCCGGTGTCTCCTATAGGGGGAGGCTGACGGTTATCGATATTTCGCTGCCTGCCGAGGCGGCCTCCACCCTCGGCGTCGATGCCCATGTGGTAGACGGAGAGATGCTGCGCCGCATTTTCCGCAAACGGCCGCCGGAGGCGCACAAGGGCATGTTCGGCAGCGTGGCCGTTATTGCGGGCTCCGTCGGCAAGACCGGCGCGGCTGTCATGGCTTCAACTGCAGCGCTCAAGATAGGCGCGGGGCTCGTCACCCTGGTTATCCCCGCAAGCCAAAACAATATCGCGGCCTCGAAGCTCACCGAGGCAATGACGTACCCCGTGGACGATCAGGGCGGGGGTGTTTTTCTCCTCTCGTCCTTTGATGCAGTGCGGGACTTTGCAGCGGATAAGGACGTGGTCATCGTTGGGCCCGGTCTCGGCAGGGCGCCGGAGACGATGACCCTCGTCCGGAGACTCTACGGGGACCTTGATGTCTCCTTCGTGATAGACGCAGACGGCATAGGCGCCTTTGAGGGCCACGTGGACCTGCTCAAAAAATGGAAGGGGAGCGCAATTCTCACACCCCATCCGGGCGAGTTCGGCCGCCTTACGGGGGCAAGCCCAAGGGACGTGAACCGGAACAGGCTCGATCTAGGGCGCCGGTTCGCTAAAAACTATGGGGTCGGCCTTGTGTTGAAAGGGGCGCCGACCGTCACCTTTTCGCCCGATGGCGAGGCTTTCATCAATCCTACGGGCAACCCCGCCCTTTCCAAAGGAGGCAGCGGCGATGTGCTGACCGGCTTCATAGGCGGGTTGGCGGGTCAGGGCTACACGCTCACCGAGTCGGGGTTTTTCGGCGCATATCTGCACGGCTATATCGCCGACACGTGGGCCGGGGAGTTTACGGATATGGACCTGATGGCGCAAGAGGTGATCGCGGGGACGGGTGCGGCCGTCCGGGATATCAGGAATGGAACGGATAGAGTTTATATCGAAAAGTCCCTCTGAGACCATCGCTATCGGCGCCCATATAGGGACGTCCGCGGTGACGGGCGATCTGTTTTTGCTCTACGGGGAGCTGGGCGCGGGCAAGACGCAGTTGGTGAAGGGTCTGGCCCGGGGCATGGGGGTTCCCGACTGGCAGTATGTCCTTTCCCCCTCCTTCACGCTCATGAACGTCTACGAGGGCAGGATAGACCTGTGCCATGCGGACCTCTACAGGATAGAGGCTGATGCCGTTGAGACGCTCGATATAGAGGACTTCCTGGATAAGGGGGTCGTGGCCGTCGAATGGGCGGAGCGCTTTCCTCCGTGGGGGGATGGGATAAAGGTTACCCTGGAGGTTGTCGGGGAAGAGGAAAGAATGATCGTGATGGAGGTAAAGGATGTTGGTCGTGCACAAGTATGGCGGCACTTCCGTGGGGAGTCCTGAGCGTATACGGAACGTCGCCGAAAAGGTTATCGCCTACAAGCAAGGAGGGGCGGACCTGGTAGTGGTGGTTTCCGCCATGTCGGGAGAGACCGACCGGCTTCTGCGACTCGCCGGGTCGCTCTCCGCGTTGCCGGACGAGCGGGAGCTTGATGTACTCCTTTCCACGGGCGAACAGGTCACCTCGGCGCTGCTTGCCCTCACCCTGAAGGAGCTGGGCACGGACGCCGTCTCGCTGCTGGGGTCCCAGATCAGGATCGTGACCGATTCGGCCCATGGGAAGGCCAGGATCGAGGAGATAGAGGGGGAGAAGATGGCCTCGCACCTGCGGGAGGGAAAGGTCGTGGTGGTCCCCGGTTTCCAGGGTATCGACGGCGGGGGCAACATCACGACCCTGGGCCGCGGCGGCTCGGATACGACGGCCGTAGCGGTGGCAGCGGCGCTCCATGCGGACCTGTGTGAGATTTATACCGATGTGGACGGCGTCTACACCACCGACCCGAGCATCACGGAAAAAGCGCGGCGCCTCGACCGCATATCCTATGAAGAGATGCTTGAGATGGCGAGTCTCGGGGCCAAGGTGCTGCAGATACGCTCGGTCGAGCTTGCCAGGAAATATAGAGTTCCCCTTCTGGTAAAGTCGTCTTTCGTCGAAGGCAAGGGGACACTCGTCTGTGAGGAGGTACCGACGATGGAGCAGGTAGTGATTGCGGGTGTGACCTATAACAAGAACGAGGCGAAGATAACGGTAAGCGAGGTGCCCGACAAGCCCGGCACGGCTTCGACAATATTCTCGCCCCTTGCGGAGGCGAACATCGTGGTCGACATGATCGTCCAGAATGTGAGCCACAAGGGGTATACCGATGTGACCTTTACCACGGCAAAGGCAGACGCCAAAAAGGCATATAAGATCATGGAGAAAGTGGCGGGCGAGTTAGGCGCGAAGCTGGTGGCTGTCGACGAAGATATCGCAAAGGTGTCCATCGTGGGCTCCGGCATGAGGTCCCATTCGGGCATTGCCACAAAGATGTTCGCCATCCTTGCGAACGAAGGCATCAACCTCGAGATGATAAGTACCTCGGAGATCAAGATATCCTGCGTCATCAAGGAGAAATACGGCGAGCTGGCGGTCAGGGCCCTGCACACGGCCTTCGGACTTGACGCGGAAGAGGTCCTCGAAGAGCAGTGAGGATAGATTTTTACGATACGACCCTGCGGGACGGCGCGCAGTCGGAAGACATCGCGTTCTCCGTGAACGACAAGATCAGGGTGACCGAAAAGCTCGATGAGTTCGGGATGGATTTCATAGAGGGCGGCTGGCCGGGATCGAACCCGAGAGACCTCGAGTATTTCGAGGAAGTAAAAAAGTGCCGACTCACCCATGCCCGGATCGTGGCATTCTCAAGCACCATAAAAGCCGGCGCCCTGTCCGATCCCGAAGGGGACGAGATCATGCGGCCCCTGCTGCGGGCGGATACGGAGTGTGTCGCCATCGTCGGCAAGAGCTGGGACCTGCACGTGAGGGATGCCCTGAAGGTCAGCCTCGATACAAACCTGAAGATGATCGAGAGGACAATACGCTTCCTGAAGGGGCGTGGCAAGACCGTATTCTTTGACGCCGAGCATTTCTTCGACGGGTACAGGGGCAACAGGGAGTATGCGGTAAAAGTCGTCAAGGTCGCAGCCGACGCGGGGGCCGACGTGGTCGTGCTCTGCGATACGAACGGGGGCAGCATGCCTTTCGAGATAGAGGACCTGGTGGGCGAGGTGCGCCGGTCGGTCGTGGCCGCATTCGGCATCCATTGTCATAACGACACGGAGAACGCTGTCGCCAACAGCCTTATGGCGGTGAGGGCCGGGTGCGTCCATGTGCAGGGCACGACCAACGGCTACGGCGAGCGGTGCGGCAACGCCAACCTGTGCTCCGTCATCCCGGACCTCATCCTGAAGATGGGCTGCGAGGGCATAGACCGCACAAAGCTGTGGGCCTTGCGGGACCTTTCCGTTTTCGTCGATGAAGTAGCCAACCTGATACCCAACAAGAACCGTCCCTACGTGGGAAGCGCGGCCTTTGCCCACAAAGGGGGCATACACGCGGCCGCGGTCAGGAAAAACCCGGCCACCTACGAGCATATCGATCCGCCCCTCGTCGGCAACAGCCAGAGGTTCCTCGTATCAGACCTTTCCGGGGAGAGCACCATCCTCGTCAAGGCCAGACAATTCGGCATCAACATGGAAAACGATAAAAAGGCGGTGAGGGAGGTCCTGCGCCGGGTCAAGGAGATGGAGCACGGAGGCTATAAGTTCGAGGGCGCCGAGGCGTCCCTGGAGCTTCTCATGAAGAGGGCCCTGGGCATGCACAAGAACTACTTCGAGCTGATCGGCTTCCGCGTGGTCGCAGAGAAACAGGAGAAGAGCCTTGCCCCTTCGGAGGCTACCATCATGGTGAAGGTAGGCGACAGGATCGAGCACACGGCGGCTTTTGGCAACGGCCCGGTCAACGCCCTTGACGGGGCGCTCCGCAAGGCGCTCCACACGTTCTATCCCGTGCTCCGCTCCATGACCCTCGTCGACTATAAGGTAAGGGCCTTATCGACGAGGGAAGGCACGGGGACCATAATAAGGGTGCTTATCGAGTCGAGTGACGGGGTCCGGACCTGGGAGACGGTGGGCGTCTCCGAGAATATCATCGAGGCAAGCTGGCAGGCCCTCGTCGACAGCATCGATTACAAGCTGCTTCTGGAAGAGGAAAAGCATGAAACGTCCCCTCAATATCCGTGACGCCACAAAGGAATTGAACATCCTCCGGTCCCTGGACAGCTACAAGAAGCCCTTTCAGCTTCTCGGGGCGTACCGGCTTATCGATGACGGCCATCGTCCGGAGGCGACGGTGAGCATTAAGGCCGACCACGGAGAGATGCACGAAGCCGCAACAGGGGTCGGCCCTGTGGATGCCCTTGCCAACGTGCTGAAGAAGTCGTTGGCCTCCATTTTTCCGTGCATCCGGGCGATAAAGGTCGTCGACTTCTCTTCGAGGATCCACGACACCAAGGCCGGGACATCCGCCACAGTGGAGGTATCGATCATCTTTACCGACGGGACGGAGGTCTGGAGCGTCGCGGCCTTTTCGGACAACATCAACATGGCGTCTTTTCTGGCCCTCCTTGACGGCTTCGAGTATGCTATATGGCTGCAGGCAGGGCAGTGAGGGGACGCCAAACGGCCCGTTCGGAAATGTCCGGTGTGGCGTGACGGCTGCGTGATAGCCGACCTGTACGATGATCTCCTGAAGGGCTCTTTCCTCCCTGCCAGGGAGAATGTCGTGCTGGTGGGGGATGCCGGGGGCATGCTCTTGCCCTTCACGCAAAAGGGGATCGGATCTGCCTTGAAAAGCGGGGTTTTGGCGGCAGAGTCCGTGATAGAGGCCATTCGGGGCGGGGGCATGGCCGAAGAACGCTATCTGAAAAAGGTGCGGGCGGTCATTACGGTCCTGAAGGGGTTGCGCAGCCTCCATATGAGGATGGGCGACATAGCGAAAGGGGGACCCGGTGCGCTTTCCGAAGCCATGGGAGCATATATTGAGCGGACGTTGAGTGAAAACTTTGATGAACTTTAGCCCGGGGGGATGGAAACCGGGGGTTTGACAACATTCCGGGGCGGGATTATATTACGAGTGACTTTTTGGAGACTAAAAACCCGGGAGGAGCGTTATGGCGAATAAGGTAATCGGAATTGATCTCGGAACCACATTTTCCGTGGTCGCCGTCATGGAAGGCGGGGAGCCGAAGGTTATCATTAACGAAGAGGGCAGCCGGCTCACCCCGAGCGTGGTAGCTTTTACAAAAGAAGGGGACATCCTTGTCGGTCAGGTCGCGAGACGGCAGGCAATCACAAACCCTGAAAATACGATCTTTTCGATAAAAAGATTCATGGGACGCCGGTATAGCGAGGTACAGGGCGAGTTGTCGCGCATACCGTATAAACTGGTAAGCGATGCAAACGACGTGGCGAGGGTGGAAGCAAGAGGGAAGACCTATACGCCGCAGGAGATCTCCGCCTTCATACTTCAGAAACTGAAGAAATCCGCGGAAAACTATCTGGGGCAGCCCGTGGAAGACGCGGTCATTACCGTGCCGGCCTATTTTAACGATTCTCAGAGGCAGGCAACGAAGGACGCGGGGAGGATCGCCGGACTTAACGTGCTCCGCATCATCAACGAGCCGACCGCATCCGCCCTTGCGTATGGCTTGGACAAACAGAAGAACGAGACGATCGCCGTCTATGACTTCGGCGGGGGCACCTTCGACATCTCGATCCTGGAAGTGGGCGACAACGTGGTTGAGGTGAAATCGACGAACGGCGATACACATCTCGGCGGTGACGACATAGACCAGAGGGTAATGGACTGGATCGTGGATGAGTTCAGGAAGGAGCAGGGCATCGACCTTTCTCGCGACAAGATGGCCCTGCAAAGACTGAAGGAGGCGGCTGAGCGCGCAAAGATCGAGCTCTCCTCGACCTTGGAGGCAGAGATCAACCTGCCCTTTATTACCGCGGATCAGACGGGCCCCAAGCACCTTACTATGAAGCTCACGAGGGCCAAGCTCGAGCAGATATCGGATGACCTCTTCCAGAGGACCATGGATCCTTGCAGAAAGGCGCTCGCCGACGCAAAGATGAAGGCGTCGGACGTGCATGAAGTCGTCCTCGTCGGCGGCTCCACCCGCATACCCAAGGTGCAGGAGATGGTGAAGCAGCACTTCGGCAGGGAGCCGCACAAGGGTGTCAATCCCGATGAGGTGGTGGCGCTGGGCGCGGCCGTGCAGGCAGGCGTCCTGGCAGGCGAGGTCAAGGACGTGCTTCTCCTTGACGTGACGCCCCTGTCGCTCGGCATCGAGACCCTCGGTGGCGTGATGACCAAGATTATCGAGAGGAACACCACCATTCCTACCCGGAAAAGCCAGGTGTTCACTACTGCGGAGGACAACCAGACGACGGTCGAGATACATGTGCTTCAGGGCGAGCGTGAGCTGGCGGCGGCCAACAGGACACTCGGAAAATTCCACCTGGTCGGCCTTCCCGCCGCGCCGAGGGGCATGCCCCAGGTGGAGGTGACTTTCGATATCGATGCGAACGGCATCCTCCACGTGTCGGCCAAAGACCTGGCGACGGCCAAGGAGCAGAATATCACCATCACGGCATCGACGGGCATGAGCGAGGCCGACATCCAGAAGATGGTCAAGGATGCCGAGCTGCACGCGGAAGAGGATAAGAGAAAAAAAGAGGAGGTCGACCTGCGCAATCAGCTCGACAACCTCATCTACGGAACGGAAAAGACCCTCAACGAGAGCAGGGGTAAAATCGGCGCCGATGAAGCGAAATCGGTGGAGGACGCGCTCAACTCAGCCAAAGATGCCGTAAAGAGTGGAGACGTGAACAGCATGAGACCTGCCATGGACCAGGTGACGAAGGCTTCCCATAAGCTTGCGGAGGTGCTCTATAAGCAGACCGCTTCGCAGCAGCAAGGGCAGGCGGGCGGAGCCGGACCGCAAGCGGAGGCACACTCTCAGCAGGGCGGCCGCGGCAGTGACGACGTGGTTGACGTCGAGTTCGAAGACGTCAAAAAGTAGGGAGGAATCAATGGTTATCGGTTATAAGAACGATAAGACCGTAAAGGATAAGCTCTTCATTCCCGCTGAGGTGCCCGTGCTGCCCTTGAGGGGCACGGTGGCTTATCCTGATCTGATAGTGCCTTTGGTCGTGGGCAGGGAGCGGTCTATCAGGTTGATCGACGAGGCAATGGGCCGGGACAGGCTTATCGCTATCCTTACCCAGAAAAACCCGGATATAGAAGATCCAGAGCTGGAAGATCTTTATACGATAGGCACGGTCGCCACTATCATGAAGATGGTAAAGATGGTGGACGGGAGCCAGAGGATCGTGGTCCAGGGGCTTGCGCGGTTCAAGTTGGTTGAATTTACCCAAAGGGAACCCCATTTCAGGGCCCGCATCCTTCCCATCTTTGAAGAGTACCAGAAGGATATAGAGATCGACGCGATGTACATCAACCTGAAGAATCTCTATAAAAAGGCGGTGGAGATAGCGCCGTATCTTTCGTCGGAGCTTTCCCAGATCGCGACAAAAATAGAGAATCCCGGGAACCTCGCGGACCTTGTCGCTTCAACGATCAATATCAGCGTTGCCGAGAGGCAGGAGGTGCTGGAGAAAATCGATTTGAAGGAAAGGCTCAAAAAGGTCACCGTCATGCTCAACCGCGAGCTTGAAACCCTCGAGCTCTCCAGCAAAATACAGTCCCACATCAAAGAGGGTATCGATAAGACCCAGAGGGAATACTATCTGAGGGAGCAGCTGAAGGCGATCCAGAAAGAGCTTGGCGAGACCGACGAACGGTATACGGAGATAGACGAGCTTCGGAGGAAGATGGTAGAGGCGAACATGCCGCCCGACGTGCAGAAGGTCACGGAGAAGGAGCTCGACAGACTATCGAAGATGAGCAGCATGTCTGCTGAATACACGGTGGCAAGGACCTACCTTGACTGGCTCGTGGATCTGCCGTGGTCTTACTCTACGGAAGACAATCTCAATATCAAGGACGCGAGGAGGATCCTCAACGAAGACCACTACGACCTCGAAAAGGTGAAGAAGAGGATCCTCGAATACCTGGCGGTCAGGAAGTTGAAGACCGATATGAGGGGGCCTATACTCTGCTTTGTCGGACCGCCCGGAGTGGGGAAGACGTCCCTGGGGAAGTCGATCGCCCGGGCCCTCGGAAGGAAGTTCATGAGGATATCCCTTGGGGGCATCCGTGACGAGGCCGAGATCAGGGGCCACCGCAGGACATATGTGGGCGCCCTGCCCGGCAGGGTGATCCAGGGGATAAAAAAGGCAGGGTCGAACAACCCCGTCTTCATGCTTGATGAAGTCGACAAGATCGGCATGGACTTCAGGGGCGATCCGTCGAGCGCCCTCCTGGAGGTCCTTGACCCTGAACAGAACTTTTCCTTCAGCGACCACTACCTGGAAGTGGCTTTTGACCTGTCCAAGGTGATGTTTATTGCCACGGCGAATATCCTCGACCCCGTACCGCCTGCCCTGAAAGACAGGATGGAGGTCCTGGAGCTGCCCGGCTACACGGAAGAAGAAAAGATCATGATCGCCAGGGAGTTTCTCATTCCGAAGGAGCTTGGCGAGCACGGGCTCACGGCTGACCTCGTCGAATTCGAGGAAGAGGCGCTCCAAATAATCGTCCGCTCCTACACAAGGGAGGCCGGGGTACGGAACCTGGAGCGTGAGATTGCGGCAGTCTGCAGGGCCATAGCGCAAGAGGTTGCGGAAGGGAAGACGGAGAAAACGGTGGTCAAGGGCGAAGACGTCCGCAAGTACCTCGGGCCTATAAAACACTACTCGGAAGTGGCGGAAAGGACGAAGTATGCCGGTGTCGCCACGGGCCTTGCCTGGACCCCTACGGGCGGAGATATTATTTTCATTGAGGCGACGAAGATGAAGGGTAAGGGGAACCCGCCGCTTTTGACCGGCCAGCTCGGCGATGTAATGAAAGAATCCGCCCAGGCGGCGTGGAGCTATATAAGGAGCAAGGCGCAGGATTTCAATATACCCGATGAGGTCTTCGAGAAGCAGGACGTCCACGTCCACGTACCTCAGGGCGCTATTCCAAAAGACGGCCCGTCCGCGGGCATCACCATGCTCGTCGCTCTCGTTTCATTGCTTACCGACCGTCCCGTCAGGAACGATGTGGCAATGACGGGTGAGATTACGCTGCGCGGGCTGGTGCTGCCTATCGGCGGCGTCAAGGAGAAGGTGCTCGCGGCCCGCAGGGCGGGCATAACGAATGTGATCCTGCCTAAAATGAACGAGAAAGACCTGGAAGAAGTGCCGGAGAGCATAAAGCAGACCATGCACTTCAAGTTCATCGAGCGGGTGGACGAGGCAATCGACGCCTGTATGGGCCCTACCAATTCGGCGGACTTTTGTGTCCTGAAGGAGAGCAGGGGCTAGCGGCCGAAGAATAGGTCTTATAGGACTTATAGGACCTATTCTTAAGCCTGCCCGCCTTGCATCACCAGGTCTAGCACGGAGCACAACTCCTCGATCTTATACGGTTTTACCACGCATCCCTGGAAGCCGTGTTCCTTGAAATCGCGGAGCACCGAATCGTCGGAATAGCCGCTTGAAATGACTGCCCTGACCCTCGGGTCTATGCTTTGAAGCTCCTTGATCAGTTCCTTGCCCCCCATGCCGTGGGGTACGGTGAGGTCGGCAATCACCACGTCGAAGGGCCGGCCGGCGGATGCGGCCTCCTGGTACTGCTCGATTGCCTCAAGACCGTCACCGGTAAAGCGGACATGGTATCCCAGGTGCCTGAGCATCTCGACCATCACGTCCCGCACGCCCCGGTCGTCGTCCATGAACAGGAGCCTGCCCTTCCCCGCTTCGCCTTCTTCGGTTGTTGGGGCCGGCGCACTCGCTGCCGCGGGCGCGTCCGACAAGGACCCTTCCGGGTCCGATGCAGGCAGATAAATCCGGAACAGACTTCCCTTTCCAGCTTCGGATTCAACCGTGATCGAGCCGCCGTGGTCCTTGACGATAGAATAGCAGATACTCAGGCCGAGGCCGGTGCCTTTTTCCCGGCCCAGCTCTTTTTTGGTAAAGTAGGGATCGAATATGCGCTGGATGTCGGGCCCTGCTATTCCCGGCCCCTCGTCCCGCAGGGATATGCGCACGTAGGTTCCCGGTTTCAATGCGAGCGGATTGGCCGGGCCGAGTGTCACGTTCTCCGCTCCGACCTCGAGCACACCACTGTTGCCCATGGCTTCGTCCGCGTTCTTGACGATCCTCTGTATGACCTGGCGCATCTGCCCTTCATCCACCTTGAGAAGAGGAAGGTCTTCGGGGAACGAAAAAGTGACCAACACGTCCGATCCGTTCAGGCAGGACCTGACGGAATCCTCTATCAGCTCCGCCGCCGCCATTGTGCGTCGCAACGGTTCGCCGCCCCGCGCGAAAGCGAGCAGTTGATAGGTAAGTTCTTTTCCCCGCATGCAGGCTTTCTCGGCTTCGATGAGCCGGTCGGACACCTTGCCCTCCTTTTCCTTGAGGAACATCTTTCCAAAGGAGATATTGCCGAGGATGACCGCAAGCAGGTTGTTGAAGTCGTGGGCGATCCCGCCTGCCAGGACGCCCAGGGATTCGAGCTTGCGCGCTTGCAGCAGCTCTTCCTCCATCCGCTTTTCCACGGTAACATCACGGAAAACGATGACGGTCCCCAGGATGCCTCCTCCCTTGTCCAGAATAGGCGACCTCGTCTCCGCGATGGTCCTCGCCGTGCCGTCTCTCGCGAGAAGGAGTTTTTGGCTCAAGCCTGGTTCCGGCGCCTGTTGCCCGGCGACGGACACGTTTTTGGTGTTCCCCTGGTTGCCGGGCGCTTCGGTCACTACGCGGAAGACCTGTGAAAGATACTGCCCCGCAGCCTGGTCCTGAAACCAACCGGTCAACCTCTCTGCCCCGTTATTGATAAGGACGATCCGCCCCTCGCTGTCAGCCGTGATGACGCCGTCGCCGATAGAGCGCAGGGTAACGTTGAGACGCTCTTTCTCGGCGGCGAGCGCCTCTTCTGTGCGCTCGCGGTCCGTAATTTCCCGCCGCAGCTCGGCGTTGGCCTGTTGCAGCTTTGCCTCGCTTGTTTCTAAGAGTTGTTTTGAAACCGTGGTCGCCGAGAGCTTATCCACCATCCTGTTGAAGTCGTCGATGAGCGTCGCTACCTCCCCTGAACCGGACGGCTTTACCGGGGTCGAGAAATCGCCCAGGTTGACCCTCGCCGTCGCCTCCCTGAGCCGGCTCACTGCCCTTGACAGGAAGATCCCCATGACAAAAAAGGCGATGAGTGAAACGGCGAGTATGCCGACCCCCATTGAGAGGAGCCCCGTGTGTCTGAACGATTCTATCACGCTTTTTGAGGCCTGGATCAGAAACTGTTTCGTCTCGTTGTGATTGGCCTCAGCCTGTCTTACCGGAGTCAGGAAGTCGTTCACGTTGATAGTGGCCGCAACGCTCAGCCGGACATGGTCAGCCGTCACGTTGTGAAGGGGGATGATGTAGATGAACCTCTTCATGATGTTCCCGTCCCCGACCTTTAACTGGTAATATCCGTAAGCCGTCCCCGGTCCCTTCAGGCTTGTCTCCAATATGTTCTGCAGTTCCGGCAGATGACGAAAGACCCCCGGGAGGTTCTTGTTCTCCAGGCGCAAGTCCCGGTGCAAGCGGACGACGGCGGTATCCGAGTCGAACAGGAAGGTATAGCCCGTCTTGCCCACGGTCTGGACCGCCACTTCTCTGAATTTCTCGTCCTTCTGAAGGTCCTTTACGGTCATCCATGGTACCGTCCGAATGACCATATCGAGCTGTTGAGCAATGCCGTTCACTTGGCTGTGAACGGACGCCTCGCTCATTTCACGCAGCATGACCTCGCTCCGGTACATGTCCCGTTCGTACCCTTTCTCGATGATCCTCGTGATTTCCCTCTCGATGCGGCTGCCGTAGATATCGATGAGGACGACGAAAATGATGACCGGAATAATGCCTGCGATGAACGTGACGAGGAAGAGGCGGGTGCTGAATTTTTTCGGAAAAACGCGTGAAAGTCGCCGCATGGTTCTTTTACACCTCTCGAAAGCACAAGAACCCGAGAGCTTGTAAGTATAGATACCATACTTGAAGCAGTATGTGAATTACAATCGTTCGGAAGGAGCCGCGCAATTTTTTTGCGTGGTTTTTATAAGAAGTGCACTATATTCTTGACCGGATGACAAATATGTGCAAAAACATAATGGGCGGTCTTGAGAGGCAGGGCAAAAATGCCTCGCAGATGTTGCTGCTGTAGTTTTCGGCGTAGTGCTGAACGACTGGATGCAAGTCAAAACTCGAGGCTGGAATATGGACGATTACAGCAGGACGAAAGCGGAACTCGTCGATGAACTGGTTCGTACACGCCAAAAGATCGCCGCCATGGAACATCCGGCGGCACGGCTCGCCTCAGGGCCGGACGCGGGCGAGGGAAACGGGTATGCGAGACGCATGGGGGCCCTCCATGAATATCAAAGCAAGTTCAGGTGCCTCACAGAGCAATCTTTGGTGGGCGTCTTTCTGATCCGGGACGGCTTCTTTACCTATGCGAACTGCGAGCTGGCCGATATATTCGGCTACGCCATCGATGAGATTGTGGATAGGAAAAGGCCCGCGGACCTGGGTTTTCCGGAAGATTGCTGTCCGGTCGGAGAGCAGGCAGACATTCGGCTGCCGGGAGAGGCCGCCTCGATGCGGTATGAGTTTCGGGGGAAAAGAAAGGACGGGCAGGTCGTCTATGTCGAGGTGTACACCACGCCGACGGTGGACCGGGGCGCTTCAGCCGTCCTTGGGCTCCTCCTTGATAAGACCGATCAAAAAAAGCTTGGGGCGCAGCTCGTCCGGTCGGAGAGGATAAAGGCCATAGGAACGCTGGCAGGAGGGATTGCCCATGATTTTAATAACCTCCTTATGGGCATACAGGGCCATGCGTCTCTCCTCCTGCATCGGCTGAATCCCGCCGACCCTATATACGGCAAGCTGAAGGAGATCGAAGAGCTGGTGAAAAGCGCATCCGACCTGACAAGGAAGCTCCTCGGGTTTGCGAGCGGCGCCACGTACGAGATCCGGACGCTGGATGTGAACGCGATTATCAGAAAGACTTCGGAGATCTTCGGCCGCACCAGAAAGGAAATCGTCATCAAATCACGCTACGAAGAGCACCCGGCTGCTGTGGACGCGGACAGCGGGCAGATCGAGCAGATGCTCCTCAACCTCTACCTTAACGCGTCGCAGGCCATGCCCGGAGGGGGGACGCTCTCTCTCACGACGGAAACCATGACGCTCGATAAGAGATTTGTGCGGCCTTACTCGTTGAAATCGGGAAGGTACGTGAAGGTCTCCGTAGAGGATACGGGCGTGGGCATGGATGAAAAAACCAAAGAGAGGATATTCGAGCCTTTTTTTACCACGAGGAAGGCGGGCAGGGGCACTGGTTTGGGGCTGGCTTCCGTCTATAACATAGTCAAGGCGCACGACGGGCTTATCACCGTGGGCAGCGAAAAAGGACGCGGGACCGTCTTTTGCATCTATCTGCCCGCATCGAAAAAGACGGCGGAGCAGGTGAGCGACGCTCCAACAGAGCCCCGGCCGGTGGAAAAGGGCGCGGAGACGATTCTCATCGTGGACGATGAAGAGGCCGTCACCTCGGTAAGCAAGGATATGCTGGAGGTCCTCGGATATTCCGTGCTGATTGCGAGGAGCGGGCATGAAGCCATTGACATTTACGAAAAGCACGGTGACGCCATTGACCTCGTTATCCTTGACGTCGTCATGCCCGACATGGGCGGCGAAGAAACACTGGCGCGACTCAGAGGCATCAAGCCATCGGTAGTGGTCGCGCTTTCGAGCGGCTACAGCCTTGACCGGCAGGTGACAAAGATCATGCAGCAGGGGTGCAAGAGCTTCATACAGAAGCCTTTCACCATTAACGTGCTGTCGCAGAAGCTGAGGGAGGCCCTGGACTCATAGAGGGGAGCGGCGGCGTCTGAGGCGCATCTTCGGCGTTGCCCTGCGCCCTGCGGGACTCCGACGTACGAAAAAGTACGCCTCCGTTCCTCGGGCTTGCGCGCCACCGAATCTGCATCCTCATACTTGCCGCTCAGAACCCATTCCCGTTCTGTGGATAGGAGCGGCGGCTATCGGCTTTGTAACACCCACCTGATGATCTCTTCTACCATGGCAGGGATCGTCGCCTTCGACGGCATGATCGCTGCCGTCAATCCCTTCTTTTCCACCGCGCTTTTTGTGACCGGACCGATCACTGCGATGGTCACGTCTTTGAGGAAGGCAGATCGCTCCTCTCCCAACATATCAAAGAGATTGTTGAAGGCGGCTCCGCTCGTGAAGGTGGCGAGGGAAATGCGGCCTTCGGACATGAACCGCTGCAGTCGTTTTCCGTGTTTGTCCGGTTTCACCGCGAGGTAGATTGTGGGCGTGTCGATTCGCCCTCCGAGTTGCCGCACCCTTTCCGGAAAGAGGTCTCGGCTGCCGGCCGCCCTCGGCAGCAGCAAGCTTAGCCCTGTCAGGTCGCCCTTCGTGCCGGAGCGCGTTAAAAACGCATCGGCCAGTCCCTCGGCGCTGAATTCGTCGGGGACCAGATCGACCCTCAGCCCGAGGCGCGCGATCGTCTGCGCGGTTTTGGACCCGATTGCGCAGATGTTCATGCCTTTCAAATCCCTGACGTCCAGGCCCTTCTGCAGGAGCCTTTCCATAAAGTATCTGAAGGCGTTTGCGCTCGTGATGATGAGCCAGTTATAGGTGTGAAGCTGCCCGATAGCGCGGTCGGCCTCGTCAAAGCTTTCGGGCGGTATGATCCGCACGGTGGGGAACTCGAAGACCTCCGCCCCAAGCTCCTCGAGCGGCTCGTAGTCGAGCGTGTATTCCCTGGTGATCAATACCCTATGGCCGAAAAGCGGTTTTTCCTCGTACCATTTCAGGGCGTCTCGCAGCATGACCGCCTTTCCCACCACCATAATTGCGGGGGGATGGATATTGCCGTTCCGGGCGGCTTGCGCGATCTCCTGAAGCGGCGCGACTACCGTCCGCTGCTCCGGTCTCGTGCCCCAGCGGATGAGGGCGGCCGGCGTCGCCTGGGGCAAGCCGTGCTCGATCAATTTGCGGGTGATGGCTTCTATGTTTTTTACCCCCATGAGAAAGACCAGCGTATCGCAGGCCTTGGCGAGGCCGGACCAGTACGTGCCGCTTTCGAGCTTCGAAGCGGCCTCGCTTCCCGTGATGACCGCGAAGGAAGAGGCGTAGTGCCGGTGGGTCAAAGGGATGCCGGCATAGGCGGGGACTGCTACAGCCGAGCTGACGCCCGGTACCACCTCGAAGCGTATACCTTCCTGTGAGAGCAGTTCCGCTTCCTCGCCCCCCCTGCCGAAAACAAACGGGTCGCCTCCCTTCAATCTGCAGATAACCTTGCCAACCCTTGCCTGCTCGACGAGGACCCGGTTTATCTCGTCCTGCGACATTTCGTGGTGTCCTCCCCTCTTTCCGGCGTAGACAAACTCGGCGTCGTCTCTTGCGTAATTGAGGATTTGGGGGTTGATGTGAAAATCGTAGACGATCAGGTCTGCTTTTTGGAGGCACCGCAGCCCTTTCAGGGTGAGGAGCCCGACGTCTCCCGGACCCGCTCCCACAAGATAGACTTTTCCTTCTTTCACAGACGCTCCATGCCAAATGTATCATAAGAGGCCGCCGGTTGCAATTGCCGGGGCTGCTTCTCTTTAGGGCGTTTGGGTGCTCCTCTAGGTGAATAGGTACGTGCCCGTCCTCTCCAGCATGGCCGCACCCTTCACCTCTGTTTCGAAGAGGGGGGTGATCGGACGTTGCGATGGGAAAATGGAATCCGCCTTCTCTCAGGTTGCGTTTTATTCCATTACTTCTTGCATGACAGAATCACCGTACCGGTCAATAACCGGCTGCCGGATCTGCATCAGATCATACACGCGCTTAACTGCTGTAGCAAACACGATACATACGAGAGCCATAATTATAATCGAGAGAATGGTGAGGAGATACTCTCCCTTGGGCAGATAATTCATCGTGATATTGAGGTACCCCGCATAAAGCGTGGTATAGGCCACGACGACGCCCGGGACGGCAGTGATCCATGAATACCTGGATTTCCCCATCCTGAGGAGCATGATCGTGCAGATAATCAAGGCGCTGGCGGCAAGGAGCTGGTTGCTCATGCCGAAGAGCGGCCAGATTGTCGTGATATCACCCGTGAAAACAAGGTAGCCCCAGGCGCCTGTAAAAAGAAAGCTGGTGACGATGATGCCCGGTATCCAGCGTTTTTCCAGAAACTGCGGGATGATCTTACCTATCATTTCCTGCAGCAGAAATCTTCCCACTCTTGTGCCGGTGTCAACGGCTGTCAGGATAAACACGGCTTCAAACATGATGGCAAAGTGGTACCAGTAAGACATTAGTCCCTTCATGAAGGGAGCAGCGGAGAAAATGTAGGCCATACCCACGGCAAGAGACACGGCGCCGCCCGGACGCCCCTGAATTTTTTCTGCGACCTCTGACGCAAGTTGTGGAAGATGGACCGGAACCATTCCCAGTTTTTCGTAAACTAGAGGCGCCGCGTTGATAGCGAAATAGTCTGCCGGAACAAGAACACACGCTGCGATAAGCGCCATGATAGCCACAAACCCTTCAACGAGCATCGCACCGTAGCCGATAAACAACACATCCCGTTCGTTAGCGATCATCTTCGGCGTGGTTCCTGTACCAATGATAGCGTGGAATCCCGATAACGCGCCGCAGGCGATCGTGATCATGATAAACGGATATACAGCGCCAGGGACGATCGGACCACCGCCGTGGATATAGGGCGTCAGAGCAGCCATATTGAAATCAGGCCGCATGATTAATATACCGCCCGCCAGCATGCTGATGGTTCCTATTTTCAGAAATGTGGTAAGATAGTCGCGCGGACAGAGCAACATCCAGACCGGAAGAACCGAGGCAACAAAGCCATAAGCCGGTATAATAAGAGATATCTGCTGCTTCGAGAGGCGGAATATCGCAGACCAGGTTGGGCTTGCCGCGACATAAGGGCCGATAAGGATTGCCACAAAAAGAAGCACAACGCCGATCATAGTTGCCCCTTTTACGTCGTCGAGGCGTATCACGTGCAGGTAAATTCCCATGATGAAAGCAATCGGCATGGTGGCGAAGACAGTGAAAGTTGCCCAAGCGCTTTCAAACATGGCGTTGACGACTGCAATGGAAAGGCCGGCCAGAGCGAGAAGGAGAATAAAAAGAAAGGCGAAGGAAGCGACCAATCCCGCAAATTTGCCTATTTCGCTTTCGGCAATTTTCGAAAGGCTCTGCCCTTTATGTCTCACCGAAGCGAAAAGCACGATCATATCATGAACCCCGCCCGCCAATACCGCCCCGATGATGATCCAAAGCGCCCCCGGCAAATAACCGAACTGCGCAGCCAGCACCGGCCCTAGGAGCGGACCCGCCGCGGCAATTGCAGCAAAGTGATGGCCGAACAGCACATATTTATTGGTCTTCACATAATCGTGGCCGTCCGCCATCGTGACGGCGGGAGTTGCTCTGTTCGCTTGCAATTTGAGCACCGTGTTGGCGATGAACAGTCCGTAGTAGCGGTAGGCAAGCGCGAAAACGCATAATGAAACAAACATCAGAGTCACTGCACTCATGCCCTATTTCTCCTTAAACCTTAGCTATGAAAAGCACGTTCTTGCTTGTCGGCATGAATTCGACCCCGTCCATATATATCTCCGCGGGGGCGGCCCTTTTGCGGTCGGCTTTTATGATACGCGCATCTATATAACCCGCATACCGGCGATGACCGATAAAAAAGACGATGAAACCCAAGACAAGGACAAGTACTGCCTTCATATCTCATCTTTCCCAGGTGCGCTTCGTCGACGCTCGTTGACGGGAAAACCGCGCTCCTCAGCCAGCTCCTCGGCAAATGTGGCCCGTTCGCCACTACTACTTAGTATACAATATCATTATTACGAACTCCTTGAGACGTCAAGGAAAAAACTTCCTGGAGTTTCCCGGGTGTTCCAACCATCCGGGAGGAACGTTCGGACGCTATGCGAGCGGCTACCGGGCCAGACACCTCGTTATCTCTCCCACATACAATCTGTGGTAATCCTTCTGCGGGTAAAAGGCATCGATGGCGCGGTCCTTGAAATTTGCGGGGATGAGATCCTGAAAATAGAGCTTCCTGCATTGGAAGACAAGGCGCGCCTCCTCAAAATAGATGGGCCCGTCATCCACCACCGGAGTCAGCCCCGTCTCGGCAACCTTATCCGTGTTCCTGCCCGATTTTGTCCCGCACAACGTGAGGGCGTCCTTGTACTTGTCTTCGAAGAAACAGAGTGTATAAGCGTCCGATCGTTCGATGAAGATGTACGTGTAACGAACGGGTCGGATCACGCTGAAGCAGACGTTCTTTGCCCAGAGGACGCCGAGGCCTCCCCATGACGCGGTCATGGTGTTGAAGGATGCGGGCTCACCCGCCGTAACCAGCATTCCGTCCTTCCCTATCAGTGTGAAAGGATTGTCTTTTACCTCTTCCGGGTGTATCTCTTTCAGCATCTCAGTCATAGTCTCCCTCCTTTGAACTTTTATATTATCCCACAATTGTCATGGAGACGACACTTTTTAGAATAGAATCTTTTCCCCAAAAAATGACACGACCCACGCCTTTCGGCGCAACAGGCGGGCGGACAAAAGGGGACATTGAGAACTATTTTGTGATATAATGGCTGTTGCGCGTTTTGCGTCGACCATCCCATAAAGGCGTGAAAGACACGAGGGAACTTCCTGTCGGATGGCCCAAGGGGTACCGGAAGGTACGGAGGATGCATGCAATCGATTGTAAAGCCAGGCGGCGGCAACGAAGAAAAGCCCTTCCCGATCGTCATCATAGGCGCTTCCGCGGGTGGCCTGTCTCCCTTTGAGCGCTTCCTGTCGGTCCTGCCCTCGAAGTTCGGTTTTGCTCTCGTTTTTATGCAGCACCTCTCACCCAGGCACAAGAACCTTCTTCCCGAGTTACTCCGTTCCCGGGTTCCGGGCCTCAAGATCGAGGAGGTATCGGAGGGTCTCGCCATGCTTCCCGGCATACTCTACCTCTGCCCGCCGGCCAGAGAGGTCAGGATTGAAAAGGGCAGCTTCCGCGTAACCTCCAGGCCGAGACAGCACACGCATCTGCCCATCGATGAATTGCTCATCTCCCTTTCCGAGGACGCCCCGGAAAGGGCCATCGCCGTCATCCTCTCCGGAGCGGGAACAGACGGGGCTCGCGGAGTGCAGGCGGTAAAAACCCAGGGAGGAACCGTTTTTATCCAGGACCCGGCGACGGCCGAATATCCCGACATGCCTCTCGCGGCGATCAATACGGGGCAGACGGACGGGGTCTTTCCACCGGAAAGCATTGCCGCGGAGATACTCAGGTTTCATGACTCCGGCGTGACGGCTGCCCCCGACGACCGTTTCATAGGCCCCGTCCTCTTCGACTCCCTGTGTCAGATGATGAACGAGAGGACCGGGCATCATTTCGACCACTATAAACCAAGTGTGGTCGCCCGCCGGGTCAAAAGGCGCATGTACCTTCACGGGATCGCCACAGTCAACGAATACCTGAAAATACTCGCCTCCGGAGACCAGGAAGCGGCGCAGCTCGCCTCTGACCTCCTGATAGGGGTTACCTCGTTTTTCAGGGACAGGTTGGCCTGGAAGGCCCTCCACCTGGAGGTGACGAGGAAGCTCGTCGCCGAAGATTCCGCCACGCCCATCAGGGCTTGGACCGCCGCGTGTGCCACGGGCGAAGAGGCGTACTCCGTTGCCATGATGCTCCGGCATGAGCTTGACGTGGCGGGCAGCAAAAGGGAGATCCAGGTCTTCGCCACGGACGTGAACGACCGCGCTTTGGAGCGGGCCCGGGAGGGCGCGTATCCGGCAAGCATCTCAGCCGATCTTCCCCCGGACTACCTCCGGAGCTACTTCACTTCTTCCGAAGACGGTCTTTCCGCTATCGTCAACAAGGAGATTCGGCAGGCCGTGATATTCGCCAAACAGGACCTCCTTACCGACCCCCCATTTTCCCGGCTGGACCTGATAATATGCCGCAACCTGCTGATCTATCTGGAGGCCGAGGCACAGGAAAGGTGCGTATCCCTGTTCCACTATGCCCTTAGGCCGGGTGGCTATCTCTTTCTCGGCAATGCCGAGTCGCCCGGCAGGACCGACTTTTTTCTCAGCCTCGCCCATAAGAAATGCCGCATCTACCGGAAAGCCGAAGTGAAGCAGGCTGCGAGGATACCTCTGTCACTGCCCTTTGCGACAGACCGTGCCGCATCGAAGCAGAAACCGGCGCCCGAGTATCGACAGTCGATCGTCCACTTCATCCAGGCGGCCCTCCTCGATGAACATGCGCCCACTGCAGTCGCCATCAACCAGAACTATGACATCCTCTACCATAACGGCCCCACGAACCGCTACCTCCGTCAACCACGCGGGGCGCCTACACAAAACCTCCTGGAGGTTCTGCCGGAGAAACTGCGGAACAGGATCAGAGGGGGGCTCTACCGGGCGACGCAGGAGGCCGGGCCGGTCATCCTCCGCACGAGTATCACCGTGGATGAACGGCACAAGCAGGTCTTCATCCACATCTCGAAGCTGCAGGAGAACCTCTTCCTCATCACCTTCAGGGAGAAAGGAAACGTGCCCGGGGAAGCGGAAGCCGCCCTGGACGCCGCTGCCGTCGAAGAAACCGCCGTCCATCAGCTCGAACAAGAGCTCGCCGCGACGCGGGACGACCTCCAGAGTCACATCGAAGAACTGAAAAGCGTGAACGAGGAGCTGGAGTCCTCGAACGAGGAGCTTCAGGCGGCAAACGAAGAGCTGGAGACGTCGAGAGAGGAGCTTCAGTCCCTCAATGAAGAGCTGACAACCGTCAACTCCCAGCTTCAGACAAAGATAGAGGAGGAAGAAGAGACCAACGACGACCTGAACAACTTTCTCACGAGCACCAGCATCCCTACCATCTTCCTCGACCATTGGTTCAGGGTCAAACGATTTACCCCTGCCATGGCCCGGCTCATCACGCTTATCCCGGGTGATGTCGGGCGGCCCATCATGGATATGTCGAGGGAAAACCTCGGGCCCGATCTCATCGCCGACGCCCAGGCAGTCCTCGACAACCTGGCGCCCATAAAAAAGGAGCTGACCATCAACGACGCCTCGTACATGCGCACCATCCTTCCTTACAGGACGGGTGATAACCGCATCGAGGGCGTGGTGATCACCTATGTCGATATCACGGAGCGGATGCGGGCCGAGGAAACCGTGCGGCACAGCGAGAGCCGCTACCGGGAGCTGGTGCAAACCGCAAACAGTGCGATCATCCGCTGGAAGGCTGACGGCGCCATCACCTTTTTCAACGAGTACGCCCAGGTCTTTTTCGGCTACGGCGCGGAAGAGGTGGTGGGCAGGAATGTGACCATTCTCATACCGGAACGCGACCTTACCGGGGCCGACCTGAGGGGGCTGCTCCGGGAGATCGTGGAGCACCCGGAACGCTATGCGAACATGGTCAATGAAAACGTCTGCCGGGACGGCCACAGGGTCTGGATGGCCTGGACGAACAGGCCGATTTTCGATGAAAACGGCCGGATCGCTGAGATTCTCGCGGTGGGAAGCGATGTGACCGAGCTGAAGCGGGCGGAAGAGCGCATACGCCACCTTGCCTCTTTCCCCGAGATCAACCCGAACCCGATCCTGGAGGTCGACGCTTCCGGTAACGTCATCTTCTCCAACCCTGGGACGCAAGCTACCCTCGAAAGGGCAGGGCTGGACGGAAAAGAGGCGACCGCCTTCTTACCCGGGGATATGGACGCCTTGTTGAACGGCTGGGACAGGCAGACCGAAGTGATGGTGAGCCGGGAGGTCACGATCGGCACCGGTGTCTTCGAGGAGGCTATCCATCTGATCCCCGGGTTCAACGTGGCGCGCATCTACGCCCGCGACATCACCGAGCGCAAGCGTGTCGAGGACCGGGCTGCCGGCCTGGCGCGACTCTACGCGGTGCTGAGCCGGGTAAACGAGGCAATTGTGCGGACCCGCGACGAGCAGTCGTTGTTTACAGAGGTCTGCAGCATCATGGCCGAGGTAGGAGGTTTTCCCCTCGTCTGGATCGGGCAGACACAAGGAGAAAGGGTGCTCCCGGTGGCCTGCTGCGGGCGGGAGGCTGACTATCTGAGAGAGATCAAGGTGGAGACCGAGGGCGTGTTGGGCCAGGGCCCGACGGGCACCTGCGTCCGGGAGAACCGGCCGGCAATCAACGATGACTTTGTGGCCAATCCTGCCACCCTGCCCTGGCGGGAACAGGCCCGGCTTCACGGGTTTCACGCCTCAGCCGCGTTTCCCCTGCGCCGCCGGGGCAAGGCCGTCGGCGCATTCACGCTTTATGCCTATGCGCCGGACGCCTTTGACGCGGAACAGGTCGGTTTGCTCGAAGCATTGAGCGCCGATGTTTCCTACGCCCTGGATGCGTTTGACCAGGAGCAGCTCCGCGTCGAAGCCCAAGGGGCGCTGCGCAAGGCCCACCACGAGTTGGAGACGCGCGTCAAGGAACGCACCGCGGAGCTGATGGAGGCGTACGAAAAGTTGGTGCAGGAGACTAAAGGACGGGAGCACATCGAAGCGCAGCTCAGGCAGGCGCAAAAAATGGAGGCCCTCGGCACGCTCACCGGCGGCATCGCCCATGACTTTAATAATATCCTTGCCGCCATCATAGGGTTCACGGAGATTGTCCGGGACCACATCGCCGAGGAGGACCGCGACAGGCGCCACCTCGACCGGGTACTGGAGGCGGGCTTGCGCGGTCGGGAATTGATCAAGCGCATGCTCGCCTTCAGCAGGAAAACGGAGCAGGAGAAAAAACCGGTTCTCCTGAGCGGCATAGTGACGGAGACGGTGAAATTTGTCAGATCGTCCACGCCCGCGACCATAAGCATCAGGACGGGTGTCAAGGACGGGCCGGGAATGGTCTTCGCCGACCCCGTGCAGATCCAGCAGGTGGTGCTCAACCTCTGTACCAATGCCGTCCAGGCCATGCGGGAGAAGGGCGGGGTCCTTGACGTGGAAGTGAGCGACCGGACGGTCGATGAACCGGAGGGAGTCCGCCGGGGGATGAAGCCGGGACCGTACGTAAAGCTCGCGGTTCGTGATACCGGGGCGGGCATATCCCCGAGCATCATGAACAAGATATTCGATCCCTTTTTCACGACAAAGCAGGTGGGAGAGGGGACCGGCCTCGGTCTCTCGGTCGTTCACGGCATTGTGCACCAGCACGAAGGGTACATCTTCGCTGAGAGCGAGGCAGGGCTGGGCTCGACGTTCACCGTGTATCTCCCCATGGTGCAGGCAGAGTTGTCCGGAGAGGACCTTACCGAGCAGCAGGTACCCTCGGGGACCGAGCGGGTCCTTTTCGTGGACGACGAGGAATTGCTCGCTGAAATGGGCCGGGATATGCTGGAGGACCTCGGGTATCAGATGACCGTCACGACGAGCAGCTCGGAGGCCCTGGCGCTCTTCAGGACCGATCCCGGCAGATTCGATCTCGTCATCACCGATGTGACCATGCCTGAGATTACCGGCGTTGAGCTTGCCCGGGAAATGCGTGCTGTAAGGGCCGACATACCTATAATCATGTGCACCGGGTTCAGCCATCTGGTCGATGCCGATGCGGCAAAGACGGCCGGCGTCATGGCCTTTACGATGAAACCGCTCACGAAGCAGGAGATAGCAAAGACCATCAGGACCGTGCTCGACGGACAGCCCGCCGCATAGGGCTCATGCCGAGTCGGCCTCGAAGCCCCATCTTTGTTGGCGCATCAAAGCTCTCCTCGATGGGCCCTTGAATGCAACTCGGCATCAAGCTATCTTTCACTCCCGCACTTCCACACAAGCCTCCGCTTTTATTGGGTTATCCCGGCCGTTTGCACAATTACTGTTGAAAACGAGTGGAATTCTTGTTGACCGGCAGAGGTAAGTACCTGATATCCCTCATATATCCGCATTGTGCTCACGCACTGAGCAGTTGGAAAACTCCCGTAAGATCAATATGTATAGAGATATTCAGATATATTGGTATGGGGTATCTCGCCGGAAAACAGGAGCGAAAAACAACCCGTCTTTCCCATGACTTAGCAGGGCTGCCTTTTGCCTGCTTCCGATTCCCGCGCCGATATTGCCAATATCACCCGGCCATCGCTCCCTTAAGGTTTGGCCGTTTTATCGACGGAAAAGACGGCAAGCTCGCCGCGCCTATCGTCGAGCGCACCATATCATCCTTTGGCCGGAGACGGAAGTTTGTCTATCAACATAATAAGCCCCAAGTCGGCTGGATTGCCTTGTTGACGTACGTCGGGCCATTTTCATTGCCGGTCACTCTCCAGCTTGTTCACGATCCTGTCGGCTTCCTTGAGAATTCTCAGTTCGACATAATCATACCGCGAAGGAGAATGATGATTGCCTATGATCTCGCAGACCTTAGCAATTTTCTCACTGGGGAAATCGATGCTTTTGAGTAACTCTTCGGCAACGGGAGGTCCAAATTCTTCTTGTGTTTTTCCGTTGTTGTATCCGAGTGCTTCTTCAGACCGCTTAATGCCGATATCATGCAAAAGAGCAGAGGCAACGAGAACATCATGGTCGCAGCTCTCCGTATCCTCCATGATCTCTTCAGCATACTTCAGGACCTCCAATGCATGCGTTATCCTTCGGAAATCATTCCCGAAGTAATCGACCAGCAGCTTTGCTACCCTCCCTTTGCAATAATCCACGCGTTCATCTCCTTTCCCGACTGATGGATATCTATGCGACCGCCCATTTCCGGAGTATGGCGCCTCTCCGGCTTATGAGGATCTCTTCGAGGGGAATAGCCTTATTGGACAGAGACACGGCCTTTCTCACGAGCATGGGGAGTTTCGAGCAGCAGGGCACCTCCATGTCGACGACGGTGATGCTCTTGATGCCGGCGGTCCTGAATATCTCCGTGAACTTCTCCACGTATTCCTCTACGTCATCGAACTTGGGACAACCGAGCATGACCACCTTCCCGGGAAGAAGGTTCCGGTGGAACCCTGCGTAAGCGAGAGGCGTGCAGTCTGCCGCTATGAGGAGGTCAGCATTCCATAAGAAAGGCGCCGAGGGAGGTATGAGCCTGATCTGGACGGGCCAGTGGGTGAGGGCCGAGGGAACGTCCGCAGCCGGATCGAACTCGTCCGATTCTCTTTCCGTTATGGTGAGCGCCCCTTCGGCGCATTCGCCGAGACAGGCGCCGAGGCCGTCGCAATACGTTTCCGCGATAAGTTTCGCCTTTCCGTCGATTATCCGTATGGCGCCTTCCGCGCAGGCGGTCGCGCATTCCCCGCAGCCCGAGCAGCGCCCTTCATCTATCTCTATGATCTTTCTTCGTATCTTCATCTGTCTGTCAACTCCTCTTCCGGAGGGGCGGGTGAGCCACGCGCCCGCCCCTCGAGTCTTCTATCCCAGAATCGCCTTCAAATCCTCGTCCGGCGTCGAGACCGGCATGACGTTGAAGTTCTTCACGAGCACGTCGAGCACGGCGGGCGTGATGAACGCCGGAAGGGACGGCCCGAGCCTGATGTTCTTGATGCCCAGGGCGAAGAGGGAGAGCAATATGGCCACCGCCTTCTGCTCGTACCACGAGAGCACCATGGAAAGGGGCAGATCGTTCACGCCCACGTTGAATGCACCGGCCAGGGCCTTCGCGATGGCCACCGCCGAATAGGCGTCGTTGCACTGGCCCACGTCGAGGAGGCGCGGGATGCCGCCGATATCGCCGAGGTCTTTGTCGAAGAAGCGAAATTTTCCACAGGCGAGGGTGAGGACGACACAGTCCTTCGGCACCTTCTCGACGAACTCGGTATAGTAGTTCCTGCCCGGCTTCGCCCCGTCGCAGCCTGCCACGAGGAAGAAGTGGCGGATGTTCTTGTTCTTGACCGCCTCGATGACCGCGCCCGCGACGCCCATCACCGCATTCCTCGCAAACCCCACCATGACCGATTTGCCGTTTTTGTCTTCAGCGAAGCCGGGCATGGAAAGGGCCTTTGCGATCACCGGAGAGAAGTCGAGGTCTATGATATGGGGCACCTCGGGCCAGCCGACGAGACCCGTGGTGAAAATGTTGTCTTTGTAAACCGGAGGCACCCTCATGAGGCAGTTGGTTGTCATGAGGATCGCACCGGGAAAGTCGGCGAACTCCTTCTGCTGGTTCTGCCACGCAGTTCCATAGTGGCCATAGAAATGCGGGTATTTCTTCAGCTCCGGATACCCGTGGGTGGGAAGCATCTCGCCATGGGTATAGACATCGATGCCCTTTCCCTCCGTCTGTTTCAGGAGCTCTTCGAGGTCCTTCAGGTCATGGCCGGAAATGAGGATGGCCTTGCCTTTCTTTGCGCCGAGAGGCACCCTGGTGGGAACGGGATGGCCGTAGGTTCCCGTATTCGCCGCGTCGAGCAGCTCCATGGCCCGGATGTTCGTCTCGCCTGTCTTCATGGCGAGTCCCACCCAATCGCCCATGGGGATGTCCGTCCTGTCGATTGCCGCGAGGGCCTCGAAGATGAACCTGTAGACGTCGTCGTCCGTCCGGCCGAGGATCCCCGCATGGTCCGCGTAAGCCGCGACCCCTTTAACGCCGAAGAGCACGATGTGCTTGAGTGAACGGATATCCGCGTTCTCGTCCATTGCCTGAAGGGGACCCAGTTTTTCGCCTTGGGCAACAAGGGCCTCGATAGAGCCCTCCGGTACGAAGGTCGCCGGTCCTGTGGAGATATTCCCCTTCCCCCCTGCCGCGCTCACCTTCCCCTTCAGGTCGTCGCGGAGGGTCACGGTCTTCTTCACGAGTTCCGCGATCCTCCCGGCGTCGAAGTTTACGTTCGTGAGCGTCGAGAAAAGGGCCTTGCAGACGAAGGCATTGACCGGAGGCTCATTGATGCCCTTTTCCCGTCCCTCCAGGGCCACCTGCGAGAGCCCCTTGAGGGCATAGACGAGCAGATCCTGAAGGGCCGCCACGTCGGGCTGCTTGCCGCAGACGCCTATCTTCGTGCATCCTTTTCCACCCGCAGTCTGTTCACACTGGTAACAAAACATACTATTCTCCTTTTTTGGGGATATTGGTTTTGATGGTTTCACGCACGGCCATCTCCTTTCGCGTTGCTTGATAGAAATAATATAAGCCCCAAGTGGGCTGAGCCGCCTTGACCTAAGTCAAGAGAGTGGGGATTGAAAAGTTATGGGCGGTGAAGCCTTTTACGGCACAGCAATTGTTCTGATCATGGAGATCGGGGACCTGGCTGCCGTTTATCAACGGGCGCCGAAACAAGGTAGCCGCAGAATCGCCGATCGGACAGTCGGATGATATTGTGAGCCGTCGAGGGCGACAAGGTAACGGCCGCCCGGCACCTGCTACTGCATGGTAATCAGTTGCTTGCCGGCAGATAGATGTGGAAGGCGGTTCCTGCACCAGGTTCGCTGTATGCCATGATGTACCCCCCATGCTGTTTCACAATACCATATACAATGGAGAGGCCGAGGCCGGTTCCCTTGCCCACGTCCTTCATAGTGAAGAAAGGATCGAAAGCCTTCTGAAGCGTTATTTCATCCATGCCGATCCCGGTATCGGTCACGGAGATGAGGGCATACGTTCCGGACTTGCCGTACCCGTGAGTGCTCTCGAACGCGTCGTCGATCTCCGCCCGTTTCGTCTCTATCCGCAGCTGCCCTCCTTGGGGCATGGCATCACGCGCATTGGTCGTCAGGTGCATAAACACCTGGTCGATCAGCGTCATGTCCGCCATAACCGTGCTATCTTCACCGATGGCGATCTCGAGTGCTATGTTTTCAGGCAGGAGCCTCCGCAGGAGCTTCTCCACATCCCTCACGAGGAAGCTCACTTTATGGGGTTTCAGCTCAATCATCTGCTTTTTGCTGAACGCAAGCAGGCTCTGGGTGAGGTTGGCCGCCTTTCCGACAGACGTGAAGACCTGATCCACGTAGCTCCTGAGAGGATCAGCCGGACTTATTTTCATCTGAAGGAGGTTGGCAGAGCCCATGACTGCAGTGAGGATGTTGTTGAAGTGATGGGCTATGCCGCCCGCCAAAATGCCGGTCGCCTCCATCTTCTGCGCCTGGAGGATCTGGGATCGTGCTACCGATTTTTCTTTCCTTGGTTCCCGTTCCTGGCCCGCCATGAGGTTTTTCGGCAGGAACATGCCCTGGATCGCGGCCCGCAGGTCGAGGAACTCCTCGCCCTGGCATGTACTCTCTATTCCTCGCTTCAAGACTTCAAGGGCGTCGATGGCGTCGTAGCCATAGCCGAATATGGAGATGCCCGCGGCGTGCGCCATGAAGCCGGAATCGACAGGCTCGACTACGACGGCAAGCGGCATCTTGAGTTGCCTGCCGAGGAGGCGACGAATCTCGATGCAGGGCGGCGTAGATTCTTCGACCTTACGCCGTCTCGCCATGTCTGCTTCCGTTATTAAGCCTTCCCGTCATTGCCGCAAGAGCCAATCTCATCATTTCCTTTCTCTGCCGGCCCGCTCCCCTGAAAATAAAAAGCCGCCCTTTATCCGGCGGCTTGGCTATCTACTGGAGAAGACTCAATAAAACTATCCGAGATCCATCGCTCTCCGTTCCTATGGTCGCCCGCAGGCCGGCTTTTCCAGATCGCTTCATTAAGTTATACTATGACTCACACAGTGTCAAGAAAAATCGTACAGGTTCCGGAAAATTAGATTCCGGCTCATGGTTTATCTTTTCCGGCTCACTACATCGTTGAGGTGAGAGTCGGGCGGAATCTCAACGCTATACCCCCTCTTGTCCCTTTTTTCTGATTTTCCCACATCTTTGGGAAGACATCGTCACGGCAGCGAAACAGCCGGATGAAAAGGGCAAGGCGCTCTTCGGAAGTTGTCAGCGGCTTTTCCGAAGCCGAAACCCCGAAAAAGTTCGGCGGCCCGCTCGTCGTAGACAAGGACTCCAGCTCTTGCAAGAGAGAGTGCCTTTCCTGCTCAAGCGCCGCCAGGCGGGCTCTGATCTGTTCGATGCGGGAGCTCATAGTGTCCGGGCGCTGCTGCTGTCACTAAATCAGGTTGATCTGAATCCGTTTGCCTAACGCTTTTGCAACCCGCTTAAGCGTAGAGATCTTGATGTCCACGGCGTGATTCTCAATCCTCGATATCGCCGTCTTCTGCGTGTGGACACGACTCGCCAGCTCTTCCTGCGTCAAACCGGCAGCCTCGCGGGCCTGCCGAAGGACTTCCCCGATTTTGAACTGTTCGTAGCCCTCCTCGTAACCCTCGGCGAACCCCTTGTCTCTCTTCTTTCTCTTGCTCACATAGCTGTCTAAGTCGCTCATGACCTGGACCTCCTCGCAAAGTCTTTCTTATACGTTTCCGCCCGCTCTATTTCGTTCTCTGGCGTTTTTGACCTCTCGTGTGCTCATTACGATAAGTTAACATCTCCGTTAACTTAATTCAAGGGGAAACCTAACGTATTCCTCAAAATAACCGGCGAGCCCTCAAGAATACTGTAAGCCATAGCCCCGGAGGTCCGATATAATGACAGAGTAATTCGGGTCAAAAAATACGGATATTAGAAAACGGTTAGAGACGAAAACATCTGCTCAAGTCCGAGTAACTGCGTGATTTTATTGGGGGCATTCCGAATAAAAAATACGGATATTACAAAAATATTAGAGGCATTTTAGAGGCGACCAATCTGCTTAAGTCTGTCTAACTACTTGAAATCATTGGTGGGCCGCGTAGGATTCGAACCTACGACCTCCTGATTAAGAGTTTTAACCTGTCGTAATTACTCAATATCCTCATAAACACATATCGTCCTAACCTCTTGAGCGGCAAAGGAATGTCGTTCGACAGCGTTTAGCTGCGTTCGAGAGGAAGGGTCCATGTAGGGGGGCGAAAGCCACCTATAGGGACACCAAAAAAATGCCCCCGGTTTGCTTGGCGGCGACCACGGGGGCAAAGGTGCGATATGTACAAATACATTCTAAAGCATCCGGCAGAAAAACTCAACCAGCCGAGCGGAGCCTTTTCAACAATTCCGAGCGAGCATCGGCGCTTCGAAGAGGGCGAGCGGTCCCGGCCATCGCCGCAGGCAAGCGGGACGGCAATTGTTGGAAAGACGGAGCGTCAACGCAAGACCACGGGTCTTCCGCCGCTCCCGCCTCCCGAGCGGACGGCAGGAGCACGGGGGCGGGGCGGCGTCTTTACTTCACTTGATTATAGGCTCACTCAAGGAGAAAATAAGAGGGGTCCCTTTGACAAAACCTGGACAGGCTACGTATCCTCGGTCAATGACACCTACCACTTCAGGGCGGTTATCGCGGGCCATATCATCAAGCTCTATAAATACACTGACCTACAAGTATGCCAGAAGGGGAAATCATGCGAGAACCGGAAGAAACGTGAGGATCGGACGGAAGAGGAGAAGCAGAAGGACCGTAAAAAGAATCTCTGGAGGGCGCGGAACAGTCTCATAGATACCATCAATGCAAATGTTGACCGGCCCTGGGGGGAACGGCTCAAGTTCTTCACCATGTCCTTCAAGGATGACATCTTCGATTTAAGGGAAGCAAACAGGCAATTCAATAAGTTCATCAAGCGCCTTGAGTATCATATCAAGCGCAAGGTTCATTACACGGTAATAGCGCGGTTCCAGGATGGGAAGCGGCCGGGAGGAAAAGCCGGAGGCCGCGACGGGGTTATTCACTATCACGTTCTCTTCTACGATCTCCCCTATGTGCCGCATGACAAGCTGACCGCAATTTGGGACCGTGGCTTCGTCTGGATCAACGCGGTTGACGATGTCGACAACCTGGGCGTCTACATGGTCGCGGGGTATATGGGGAATGAAATCGATGACGAACGGCTGAACGGACAAAAGCACTACTGGTCGAGCCGGGGGCTTTCAAAGCCCGTGGTGATGTACGGAAGGGAAGACCTAAAGCCCAAGCTTGGCATTCGAGACAGGGAGCCGGTTGACCGTAAGACCTTTGTGTCAGAGCACGTAGGTGTAGTGGTCTATGAGCAATACAATCTGAAAAGGGAGGGAAAAGACTATGCGAGGAAGAAGAAGGGTGCAGGAAGCGGAATGTGCGGATCATCGGGAAATGATAATGGAACACCTTGGGCCGGGGTGGGTCTGGTGCCTTCATTGCGGGAGGGTGTACCGCCGGGAAGAGGTACGGTGGGACTCTGAAGAAGGAATCTACATGTGCGCGTATGAAGGCTGTGATGGAGACGCCCTGGTCGATGCCTGGGACTATGAAGAACGGCGGGTGGTGTGTGGGTGGCCGGAAGTGCCGGAAAGAGGGATTGTGTATCCGCTTTACAGGTAAAGGTGCGGCGTAGTGACTGCAAGGGGGCACGGTAAATATCCCGTGCCCCTGAACGCCCCGCCAAAGGATAGGGCTGGCCTGGGCGTGTTAAACTAAACAAAGGTTAATCGGTTTATCCAACAGAAAGCAGGTAGATAGAGTGCTCACAGTTCCAAAGGTTCAAGCCCGAAATCAGTTGATGTGCTTCGTGTCATCTTAAACAAGTCAATGTCATAGCCACCTTGGCCGATGATGTTCTTTACTAACGCGATGTCTGTATCAGGGGTCGCCAAACCAAAGCAAATCTGTTTCAGGAATTGCTTATCAATAGTTTGGATACCTGCATTCTTTCGGACAATCCTGACTTCTTTCTCGTACTGCCATAGCTCGGCTTTCACAGTAAAGGCTTTTTTGATCAGGGACCGGATAAAGTTGTCGCATGGGATATATTTTTTAAATACCTCCTTAAGAAACCAATCGGACAAAGGATTAAGCCCATAATCAACTTTGACAATTCCAAGGACTTCGTCTTTGGTATCATCAAAGAAGGACTTCGGAAAGCCATAATTAAGGCAGACGCCACGGTGATTATCGGCGTAATGAGACCACATCAGTGTATTTTCGAGTTCGAGAGAAAATGAGCACACCCCGACGTTTTCGATAAAACTCTTGAGCTGGTTGATATTCACAGAGTCATTCATCCATTCACAGAGTCCTTTTAGCTGATCGCGCTTCGAGGCGCTGGCACTGCGAATTGCTCTATCAAGAGAATCTAAAATATCAACTCGACAATCGAATGGGTCATTCAGTTGATCGGGGTGAGCGAAATAAAGTTCGCTGTTCTCAAGTGATTTCTGGAAGGATTCGTTAATTCGTCTGAATTTATGTATCACGTAATCGATCATTCGGTTACTCACCGCTATGGTTTCGGAATTTCCTTGTACCCTATAGCCTTCATGCAGGTAATGAACGTACAGTCATAGTCGCAACTGAACGGGAGTTGATGCCTGCCAGCATACTCCTGACATCGAAGGCTATCCTGCGCAAATTGCTGATCGGTGCGGCCATCTCTGCTCCAATAAACCCTGGTCGCGCAGCCGGATAGCAAAAACAGCACCAAGAAAATTGACGGCAGTTTCATTTCCCTCCCTCCTCAGTCTTGAAGGGGAAAGCTTCCTGCAAGGCCCTGATTACCAGGACTACGGCAAATTCGTTCCACTGCTCGGGATGGTTCTTGAGATATTTCGAGACGACGGCAATGAATTGCCCGTTTGTACCACCACCACTCGGCATGCTATACATATGGCCTTCATGGATCAGGCAACTCGCCTGGTATACCCCCACGATGTATGCCATGTATCCATAGGCCGCCGTGACATCCCCAACGGGCATTTCTCTCCCCCTTCCCTGTTCCACCGCTTGTTCATATAGTCTCATGCATTCAACAAGATCATTGCCAGTAAGAAATCTGTTGACCGCGGCCAGACATTGCGTCTGCGCAAAAGCGAGAATCACGAGAATGAATAGCACCGAAATCCATTGCCTTGCTTTCACGGGCACCTCACTTATTCGCCTATAAGCTATTCACATCAGTAGACGAGAGGTACGTCCTTCACTTGTGCTTCTTCCACTTGCTGAGCCGTTGACGGCGACTCGTCCGTCTACTGAACTATCATTTAAAGTGGCGGAATGCAAGAAAAATCCTGACGGGTAAACATCGCGATGTGTCACAATGGTGACTTCCAGGAAAACTTTTCAAAAATATGTCTTGACAAGTATAATAATTATTATTATTATTATAGCAGATATTAATAAGGGGGTGAGAAGATGCCGAAGAAAGTAAAGTCGTTCGCCATGGAAGAAGAGCCGTATGAGGAACTGTTCAGAATCTTCAAGGACAGCGACGCCGAAGTAAATATTTCGTACTGCATGAACAAGTACGTCAAAGACTTTTTACGCTACCTCAAGCCGATTATGCAGGTCCTTGAGGCATCCCCGGACTACAACCTGCCCCTGGCGTTCATTATCGAGACGAAGGCAAGGGAACCCCTTTTCAAGTACCTGGACGGAGACCCTTCCCCCGGAGCAGAAGATTCGTCTTTGTCTCAGGAGCTTCGGGAACTGCAAGGGAAGTATGACGAGCACATCAAGAGGAATCCGCCCGTCAGACGGGATACGGGGGATGAGCTTGGGAAACATCTCCCAATCGGGGCACTTGCGAAGTACCTAGCAAGAATGATGGTAGAGGACGCGAGAAACCTGGGGAAGACACCGGATGACCGATTCAGGGAAGTGGCAAGGGAAGTGGGAGGGGAGGATTTGATACAGTTCATGAAGGATAGGTTGACCCCGGCACTTGAAAGGAGCGGTCCTGACATGAAGAAGCAGGCCGGTAGGACAAAACGGGGAATCCAGGGTGAAAGTGAGGGAAGCAAGGCTAACAAGAAGTAAGGCCACAAAACGATAGGGGGTGCATCCATGGTACGTAAACTCCTGAGCTACAAGGACTTGTCGGAAAGATGGCAGGTGCGAATGACGACCCTGCGGGTGTGGGTGATGGAAGGGAAGCTCAAGTGCATAAAACTCGGGCGGCTGGTTAGATTCTCTTTAAGCTACATCGAGGAAGTGGAAGCAAAAGGGCTTGTGCCGCGATGATCGTGGAAAAATGGAGCGCGTCGTTAAAATGCAAGGTCTTTTACGTCCGGCTCAGAGACGAAACGGGCCACAGAAAGCTCTACCCTGAAAAGCATACTTCAAAGACAGTGGCGCTACAGTACCAGCGAAGGCTCGCGGGTGAGATCGAAGAAAGAAAGATGTTCCCCGATAGGTTCCCGAAAAGGATAAAGCTGGCCGATTTTGTCCGGGACGAATATCTCAAGAAACATGCTTTGCAGAAGAGACCGAAAACGTATCGGGAATATGTGAGCATTACGGGGAAGCTCGTTCGATCTTTCGGCGATATCTACCTTGACGAAATTACGAGGTACAAGGTCGAAAGCTATCAAAGCCAGCGACTCCAGGACGTAAGCGTCTACATGGTGAACCGTGAAGTGACGGTCCTCAAGGGGATGTGCACGAAGGCGATTGATTGGGGGTTCCTGTTCAAGAACCCCGTGAAAGGCGTGAAGCTGGGGAAGGAAAAGGCAAGGCCGCGATTCCTCACGGAAGAAGAGCAAGGGAGACTGATAGAGGCTTGTGGCCGGTGCGGGAAAGCGCATTATCTGAAAGATATGGTCATCCTCGACCTTCATACCGGCCTGAGAAAAGACGAATTGCTTCACGTTAAGCGCGAGGACGTGGTAGCGGATAGGAAAAAGCTGAAAGTGGAAGACGGCAAGGGCGGAAAGAGAAGATACGTCCCTTTGAACGACACGGCAAGGGCGGTCCTTGACCGGCTTCTATCCAGGAAGGGGAGCGAGTACCTGTTCCACGATAAGAACGGCAAGCCTTTCAAGGACATTAAGAAATCGTTCATCCCCGCCGTAGAAAGGGCGGGTTTAAAGGATGTCGTGTTCAAAGACCTGCGACGGACGTTCGCCACCATGTGCGCCCTTAGAGGAGTAAAGCCGAAGACACTGCAAAACTGGCTGGGCCATGAGTCGATCACGACGACGATGAAATACTACGTGATCTCTCCCGAGGACCACGAACAGGAAGAGATAAAGCGGCTGGACGGCATGACCGGTAGTGTCCCTATGGGTGGCCTTACCGCCAAAAAAGTGGGTGCGGACAGGCCGGAACAGGAAAAGCATGATTAATGTACTTGCGAAGAATATAAAAACTTGTATAATATTCCCATGGCTGTGAAACGGCTTGCGTTCATAGGGTCCAGTCTTGACGATCTTCGGAACTTTCCGGATGAAGCCCGCCGCGCCGCAGGCTTCGAGCTTCGAGCAGTGCAGAACGGCCTTGAGCCGAGGGACTGGAAGCCGATGCAAACGGTGGGTCCGGGCGTAAGGGAAATCCGCATCCGCGTGTTGGGCGAATGGCGGGTGATCTATCTGGCTACCCTTCGGGATGCGGTTTATGTGCTTCACGCGTTCCAGAAGAAGACCCGGAAAACGAGCGGGCATGATATCGAACTGGCCCGAAGCCGTTACAAGCAGATTGGAGGTACTGTATGAGCGAAACCATAGTTGAATCATCGGGCAATGTTTTTATCGATCTCGGATACTCCCCGGACGAGGCCGCAATCCTTCAGATGCGGGCCGATCTCATGGCGGGCTTGAGGAAGTTCATCAAGGCGAAGAAGCTGACACAGGCGAAGGCGGCGGAAATCCTCGGCGTCACTCAGTCCAGGGTTTCGGACTTGAACACGGGAAAATGGGAGAGGTTCAGCCTTGAAATGCTTATCATTCTGGCGACCAAGGCTGGTATGCGTGTGACGCTCAAGGCAGCGGCGTAAGGGATGAAGAGGTTGGGCGGTACGGGTGTTGGTGCCACCTATAGGGACACCAAGGAAAATGAGGATGAGGAAAACAACAGGTAACTACTTGAAATTATTGGTGGGCCGCGTAGGATTCGAACCTACGACCTCCTGATTAAGAGTCAGCTGCTCTACCGGACTGAGCTAGCGGCCCACGATTTTGAGACTAAGGTTATAGCATAATGTCTCCCAAAGCTCAAACGTTTTGCGGCATAGTGAGGCGCCGTGCAGCCCGGTGCGTGTCCTGAGCACGCGTAAGGACCAGAAGCCCGTTGCCCGCACCAGGTGTACGGAAAACACGCACCGGACAAAAAGCAATTGACTATTCAGGCGCTCCCGTGTTACATATGGGGGTGCTCGCTATGGTCCGGAACGATAAAAAGGAGATACTCGCCTCCTTTCTGACTTATGGTACCCTCGGTATAGAGATGGGGGTATCGCTGGCAATCGGCCTTGCTATAGGCTATTACCTTGACCGTTATTTCGGCACTTCACCGGTTTTAACGCTTATATTTATGGTTTTCGGCCTGGTTGCCGGAATGAGGCGACTGTACGCGCTCTGGAAAAAGATGGAAGAGGACGATGAAAGAGACGACGGCAAGTGACATAGAGCGCATAAATGTGGGCATCCTTGTGCTCGGGTCAATTGCCTCAGGCCTGATCATGCGTGATTTCACCTATGTGTTCAGCTTTGGCGTGGCGAGCGCGATGATAACCCTCAACTTTCGACTCCTTAAGAAGATCATGGAAGGTTTTTTCTCCGACGCCGGCCCCAGCAAGAAAGAGCTTCTCGTCAAGCTGCCCTTGAAATTTTTCGGTCTTACGGGGCTCGTGACAGTGATCGTGGTCTGGGGGAACGTCAATATTCTATTCTTCGTCATCGGGCTGTCGACGGTCTTTCTCTCCGTGGTCATAAGCCAGGTGATCGTCGTTTTTACGCCTTGTGCAAGGAGGAAACAAGATGGGGCATGAACAGTTCACGTGGGCTTCCCTGATACCGGGGCTCAGCTCACTCCCTCCCCATGTCTCGAACGGCATTATCGTCTCTGTCATACTTCTCGTGATCGTTATCCTCGGTTACGCGCAGTCTAAGAGGAAGGAGGATGATATCCTGCCTGACGACAGGCTGACGTTCAGGAATGTCCTGGAGCTTATGGTGGAGGCGATCTCCGACCTGGTGGAGCAAACGATGGGGCCTAGGGGCAAGGAGTTTATGCTCATCATCGGGACCCTGGGTCTTTTCATCCTTTTTAACAATCTCTCCGGCCTGGTGCCGGGTTTTCTCCCTGCCACGGATAACGTGAACACGACTTTTGCCTGTTCTCTCACCGTTTTCGTGATGACCCACTTTTACGGCATACGGGAGCACGGCCTGAACTACGTGAAGCAGTTTATGGGACCTATCTGGTGGCTCGCGCCGATCATGATCCCCATCGAGGTGATCGGTCATCTTTCAAGACCCCTTTCACTGGGGCTGAGACTTTTTGGCAACATCATGGGAGACCACCTCGTCACCGGCATATTCTTCATGCTTATCCCATTGTTCGTGCCCTTGATCGGCATGCTTCTCGGCACGTTCGTCGCCCTTGTGCAGGCGTTTGTCTTTATGCTTTTGTCGATGGCTTATTTTTCGGGGGCTGTAGCTCACGAAGAACATTAATATACTATGATTAAGGGGGTGAAACGTATTATGAGGAAAACATGGGTGGTTTTTATGCTTCTAGGCATCGCGCTGAGCCTTTCCAGCGGTGTCGCAATGGCGGCCGAGCCGACGGCAGGACTCGATTCGCAGGTCAAATCGATGATCGCGATTGCCGCGGGCATCGGCCTCGGCATTGCTGCTTTGGGTGGAGCCCTCGGTCAGGGCAGGGCAATAGCCTCCGCGTTGGACGGCATCGGCAGGAACCCAGGGGCTGCGGGAAAAATTATTACCCCGATGATCATCGGTCTTGCCATGATCGAATCGCTGGTAATATATTCGCTCGTTGTTTCGTTGCTTCTCTTCTTTAAGCTCTAAATTCGTTATCTCAAGGTGGGGGCAGATGAGAATCTGCCCCAAATTCCATGCATAGCCCGAACGGGAAGAAAACGAATGGAGCGCTCCGCCGCCTTTACGGGCTGGTAAAGGCGTTCCTCAAGGACTTCTACGCAGAATCGAAGCGGGGGACCCTCCAGCACAAGAAGGGCATCGCGATTTTTCTCTCCTTTGTTTTTCTCTCCTTTGTCGTTATCGTCGTTGGCCTGTTCAAAGTCTCCGAGACGCCCTTCTTCTGCGGCCTGTGCCATAACATGAAAACCTACGTCGAGTCCTGGAAGGCTTCGAGCCACAGGAACGTCGACTGCATCAAGTGCCACTACAAGCCCGGCTTTGTCAACCACCTGAAGGGGAAGTGGCAGGACGGCCAATTATCCCTGGCCTACTTCATCACGGGCAAGAGCCCTACGAGACCCCATGCGGAGATAGATGACGCGAGCTGCCTGCAGAGCGGCTGCCACAAGAGGGCCGATTTGAAGGACGGTATGGTCTTCAAGAACGTGCTCTTCAGCCACCCCCGGCACATTGAGCAGATGAGGCGACAGATGCAGCTCCGCTGCACGACCTGCCACTCTCAGATCGTACAGGGCACCCATATGACGGTCACGGACGTGGAGTGCTTCATCTGCCATTTTTATAAAAGCGGGGAGAGCACCAGTCTCCCCACGGGCTGCAAAACCTGCCATTTCGAGGCGCGGGGCGATATCACGGTCGACAACGCGTTCGTCTTCAACCACAAGAGATATATCGACAGGGGCATACAGTGCAGCCGGTGCCACACGAACGTCATCTCCGGCGACGGGCACATACCCGATTTTGCCTGCCTGCAGTGCCACAACAAGAGGGAGATACTGGAGGCCAGGTATACCGCCGAATTTCTCCATCGCAAGCACGTGACGGACCACAAGGTCGAATGCTTCACCTGCCATTCGCCCATCAAACATCAGATCACGGGCCTCCACTATAAGGGACAGCCGTCAGAGACCTGCTCCGGGTGCCATGGAGCGGGCGAGCACCTGTTCGAGGTGTCGATGTACCTGGGCAAAGGGGCGAGGCTTGTGGGGATGAGGCCGAACCGGATGGCGATTATCAATATGGACTGCGACGTATGCCACCGGAAAGGGTCCGAAAGTGGGCCGGGCGCGACGTGCAGGGACTGCCACGGCGACCTCACCGACGGGATGGCCGCGAGGTGGAAAAAGATAGTGAAGGAGCGTCAGGAGGATCTGCGGGTGAGGATCGCGGAGGCGTCGGAGGTTGCGGAAAAGCGGCCCGACCGCGGCATCGCGCGGGCGATCGGCGATGCGGAATATAATTACGCCTTCATCAAAAGAGCCGACGGCGTGCACAACATCGTCTACACCGTGGAAGTGATCGAGGCGGCGAAGAAGGCGCTCCAGGCCGCCTTGGTGGGGAAGGGGCAAAATGCGCCGGGCCTGGGCGGCGGCACGGGAGAGGTGTCCTGCCTTGCCCTCTGTCACGGTGGGATTGCGGACAAATTGGTGTCCTTCGGCAGCGTGAGCTTCCCCCACGCGGTACATATGGAAGGGGAGGACGGATGCGCGCGGTGCCACAGCCCGTATGCGCAGCACGGGCAGACGCGTCTTGCGGGCTGCAGCGACTGCCACCACGGCACGGGCATGGGCAGGGTGCGGTGCAGCGACTGCCACCGTGCCGAGGAAGCCATGTTCCAGGGCAAGGGCGTGAAAGGCATTGCCGACACGCCGGACGCCATGTGGGGAAAAGTCACGTGCGTCCAGTGCCATGCCGGCGTGAGGCGGGGCAAGGCGGAGACTACGCCGACTCTGAAGGCCGGTTGCGCCGGCTGCCATGAAAAGGAGTACGGAAGCCTTGTTGACGGTTGGATGGCCCGGGACAAGAAGCTCCGGGAGACCTACGCCGCCTCGGCGGCGGCCCTTGAGAAGGGGTTGTCAGACCTCGAAAAGCGGCAGGGTAGACACTCTGTTCCCCTCCGCGCGCGTTATGACGAAATCAGCCACGACATGCAGTTCCTCGCGAAGGGAGGATGGTATCACAATCCGCAGTACGGGGAGGCCATAGCGGCGAAGATCACCAGCGAGAGCAGCTCTCTCCTCTCCATGATGAAGGCAGGCGTTGCCGGTCGGGCCATGATCATAAAGAAGTGACTTATACTTTAAAGCTCTGGACCACACCTTTGAGGTCCTTCGCCAGAGTGGACAGGCCGGCCGCCGCCCCTGAAATCTCCTCCGAAGAAGAAAAAGTCTCTTTCGTCACTACCGAAATCTGGTTTATGTCCCTGGTGATCGCATTTGTCGTCGCGCTCATCTCCTCGATGGCGGTTGCTATCTGGTGCACGCCGCCGTAAAGACGGTCGATGCTCGTGATGATCTCCCCCAGAGCCGTCTGCGCCCGGGAAGAGTACTCCACTCCCGTGACAACCCTGTCTTTTGCCTGGTCCATCGATTGCACGGTCTTCTCCACACCCAGCCTGATCGTGCTTATCATGTTCCCTATCTCCGTCGTAGAGGCAGACGTCCTTTCCGCGAGCTTTTTCACTTCATCTGCAACGACAGCAAACCCTCTCCCATGCTCTCCGGCCCGGGCGGCCTCGATTGCCGCATTAAGGGCGAGCAGGTTGGTCTGGTCGGCTATCTCATTGATTGCCGTGACGATATTTCCGATCTTTTCGGATTGCTTCCCCAGCTCTTTCACAAACCCCGACGCAGTCTCGACGGTTTCGGCGATGACGTTTACCTCCCTGATTGCCTTGTCCACCACCTCCTGCCCTCCTTTGGCAACTTCAACGGCCTGGCCGGCGGACGCGGCGACGCCGCTCGAGCTTCTCGCGATATCTTCCGAGGCCTGGTTCATCTGGACGGAGCCCGCCGCGACCTGAGTGGCCCTCTCAACCTGTTCCATAGCCCCTTTTGACAGGCTCTCCGCGGACACGCTCAGTTGTGCGCTGGCTGACGCTACATTCGTGGCCGACAGCGTCACTTCCCCCAGTGTCCGGCCCAGGTTGGAATTCATTGCGTCCATCGATTTCGCAAATATGCCCATCTCGTCCTTCCTCGCCAGCGCATGGGGGGAAACGGGTATGGAAAAATCCCCTTTCGCCATCAAGTCTATATGGGCGGAAGAACGCTCGATCGGTATAGTGATGCTGCGGGTAATGGTCCGCGACAGCCACGCGCCCACGAGCAGGGTCAATACGCCAATACCCAGAAAAATGGTGCGTCCCGTGGAAATGTTTCCCTTCGCCTCATCGAACCTGACCAGCGTCCCCTTCTCGTTGTACGCCACAATATTATCGGCGGCTTCCATATAGCTCCCGGCTATCTTTGTCCCTTCTGCGAATTTCTCCGCCGCCTGTGCGCTGCTGCCCGCCATGCCGAGTTCGATGACGGCGTCATTCGTTTCTCTGCCTTTTGCGACGCTTTCCTTGAAGCTCGCAATGAGCTGTTTTCCTTCCTCGCTGTCTTCGAGTCTCTCTATCTCATCCGCGGCCTTTTGGTATTTTTCCCGCGCCCCGGCGATCGTCTTTTTGGCGTCTTCTTTCACTCGGGCGTCCTGACCGGTGATGATCTCCGCGATAGGACGCGTCAGATCGCTCAAAGCAATCTTCATTTCGTAGGCGTTCTTGAGCTTGGCGTTATTGACTTTGACCAGGTGATCGATAGTAGTGCCGATCCTGTCGAGATAGATTTGCCCGGCGATGACAATCAACGTCATGCACGCGATTGTAATGCCGAAACCCATAGCCAGCCTGCGACCGATTGGTACATCCGTAAACAGCTTACTAGTCATTTCCGATAACCTCCGTGATGGAATTAAGCCTTTCCCATGAAGAAATGCCGGCCAACACCTCGGCTTACTTTTTTGTTTTCGGCTTTTCACCCCGATGCCTTAAGTGAAACACGCCGTTTTTTTGTCGTATGGACGCGCGCTTTTTGGATAGTAAGCGAAAGGGCAGCGGCGCGAAGGGGTAAAACATTAAAATATTTTAAACAACAATCTTGACAAACCGCCCGCCATCAGGTAAAGTTATTTCCGCATGTGTCACTCGCTTATGTCGACCGTATCAGGAACTTTTAAAGATAAGGAGGCGACGGTCCCAGGCCGACGTTTCACTCATATGCCGACAAAATTTCATGAGGAGGCACCGTGAAGAAAGTCTTGATAGTCGTTTTTGCGTTGCTTTTGGCCGTGCCTGCCATGAGCTTCGCAGGAGACGCGACGAGCAGGTGGGATTTGACCATCGGCGGGTATGTGAAGGTCGATGCAGGCTACGATACCCAGGCGCCCACCAATAATGTGGAAGGCCTCGATCAATATTACGCGCAGCGTAACAACTACCACGGCGCCGAGAATTCGGCGAACGCGTCAGGCGCCTTCGCCATGGCTGCCGGCCAGACGGCCCTCAACTTCCTGGTCCACGGCCCTGATGCGTGGGGCGCGAAGACGTCCGCTTTTATTCAGGGCAACTTTACCGGCCAAACGACGAACAACGGTAGTGCCGGCACGCGGT
>Ga0187856_1000265_pt1 | contig 49041 bp, 47 predicted proteins | sample June2016WEW_8_40_FD_132443 | JGI IMG/M metagenome (GOLD analysis project Ga0187856, IMG submission 132443) | Peatland microbial communities from SPRUCE experiment site at the Marcell Experimental Forest, Minnesota, USA - June2016WEW_8_40 | ecosystem: Environmental > Terrestrial > Soil > Wetlands... | reverse complement strand
AGGCATCGTCATGATGCTGTCGCCATGGCTCATCCAGATGATATCGCCGTCTGCAATGCCCTCCAAAAGGCCGTCCCGCTTGTCCAGATAGATATGGGCGCGGCCGTACTCCCGCTTGTCCGATCGCTGGACCTCACCCTGATACGCCTTGGCTATCAGTTGGATGCCATAGCAGATACCGAGGATCGGGGCGCCAAGACGGAATATGGCCGGGTCGCATGCGGGAGCATCCGCCTCGGTGACGCTCCTCGGACCTCCCGAGAGAATTATCCCCAGGGGGTTCAGAGACCTCAACTTTTCGACATCCGTATTATACGGGAATATCTCGCAGTAGACCTTCAGCTCCCGCACCTTTCTCGCAATAAGCTGCGTGTACTGGGACCCGAAATCGAGAATTGCCACCAGTTCCTTATGGTAGTCGCGCACGCTCATGCAGCCGGTCCGCCTTATTCGATTCTGTAGTTCGGCGCCTCTCTCGTAATCATCACATCGTGCACGTGGCTTTCGCGCAAACCTGCATTCGTGATCCGCAAGAATCTGGTATGCTTCTGCAGCTCACGCAGATTACGGCATCCGAGATAGCCCATGCCTGCCCTCAGACCCCCTATCAATTGATGGAGGGTAAACGAAAGCGATCCCCTGTACGGCACGCGCCCCTCAATCCCTTCCGGGACTATCTTCGACTCGACCTCGTCCTCCCGGATGGAGTAACGGTCCCTGGTCCTGCCCTCTTTCATGGCGTCGAGCGACCCCATGCCCCGGTACATCTTGTACGTGCGTCCCTGGTAGAGCACCATTTCGCCCGGTGTTTCATCCGTTCCCGCGAAGAGGTTCCCTATCATCACCACGTCTGCGCCGGCTGCAAGGGCTTTTGTGATATCGCCCGAAAATTTGATGCCCCCATCCGCGATGACCGGGACACCGCGTTCGCTCGCCACCTTTACCGCGCCGGTAATGGCCGTAATCTGAGGGACACCCACCCCCGCGACGATTCTGGTGGTACAGATCGAACCCGGACCCACACCCACTTTCACCGCATCGCATCCGGCATCGATAAGCGCCCTGGCCCCCTCAACGGTTGCGATATTCCCCGCGATAACCTGTGCGTCTTTGAACGTTCTCTTAATATCAGCCACGGTCTCTATGACGTTCTTTGAATGACCGTGAGCCGTGTCGACGACGATCACGTCGTAGCCTGCCTTCAGCAGGGCGTCGACCCTCGTTTCCCTGTCGGGTCCCACGCCCACGGCCGCGCCGACCCGCAGCCTGCCGAGCGAGTCTTTGCAGGCCGAGGGGTATTTTATCACCTTCTCTATGTCTTTTATGGTGATAAGTCCCTTCAGGTTGTACTCTTTGTCCACCACAAGGAGCTTCTCGATCTTGTGCCGGTGCAGCACCTTTTTCGATTCTTCCAGGCTGATGCCCTCATCGACGGTGATGAGGTTCTCCTTGGTCATGACATCGGCGACCTTCTGCTCCACATTGGTCTCAAACCTGAGGTCCCTGTTCGTGATGATGCCGACCAGTCTTTTGCCGCGCGTGACGGGGATCCCGGAGATCCTGTAGCGCGCCATCAGGTCAAGCGCGTCTTTGAGGTGCTGGTCCGGCGATATGACAATAGGGTCGACAATCATACCGCTTTCCGATTTTTTTACCTGCTCCACTTCCTGGGCCTGCTCCCTCACGCCCATGTTCCGGTGGATGATGCCGATTCCACCCTCCTGCGCCATGCATATGGCGGTCTTGGCCTCGGTGACCGTATCCATGGCGGCGCTGATGAGGGGGATATTGAGCTTTATGGCAGGGGTGAGGAAGGTCGACGCGTCCACCTCGGAAGGCATCACCTCGCTGAAAGACGGAACAAGAAGAAGGTCATCGAAAGTGAGACCTTCCTCAATATACTGCTCGTTCATGCCGCTCTCCTCTTTTCTTAAAAACGCGCGCCCCGGTTCGGCTTATGCTGGCGGGGCCGCGCACTCCGGGCGAATGCTTAACAGCAATATACCATATTCGGCGGAGGAGATGGTAGAGATACCTCTTTCTCTGTCTTTTCGGTCGGTAGGCCGGCCGCCGGCCTGTTCGGAATCGTACGCCCGCAAACCGCTCGCCTTCTCGGTGTCGCAAAATCCCTTCGATCCGTCCGGAAAATCTAGCACAATGGGAGACTCGCGTGAATTACCGCCCTCGCCGTGGGCGTTTCCGGCATACGCCGACTGTCAGCGCCCGCGCCCTTCAACGATAGGCTGAACAATTGCCTCACAGACCTATTGATCCAAAACCGCACACTTTCGCCGGCTTTCCACAAAACCGGGGAGGCAGGGGTGCACCTCCCGATTTCGTTCAGCAACGAGGAAAAATGGCCGATAGCGCCCCCACGATCTCTGGGGTGGCACAGTAATTGCTTTCACACTCCCTGGGGACTAGAGTCCCGCAACGATGAAACAGGCGTATACTTTATCACAGTATGAGACACAGAATTTGGATTGGCTTGAAAAGGGCAAACCGCCCAAAAGGGCGGGACGCAAAGCCACTGGCCTAAGCCCCTGGAGAAATAGGGGTATGGCAGCAGGGCCGCCAAGCGAATACAGCACCTTTAGCGCTGGATTTCGCGGGTGCCAAAAACCCCTGGGAGGCGCTATCATGCGTCATGTTCAATCTAAAAGTATCAGACCGGGCTTTGCTCGTCTTTTCGCAGGCACAATTTCGCTCTTTCTCCTCTTCTTCCTTTCGGTCCCCGTGCTGCTCTTCACCGGCGCCAATGCCCACGCCGAAGTCACATTAGGCTGGACCGCGAGCGCCAGCTCGACTGTGGCGGGCTACAAGCTCTATTACGGCACGGCAAGCGGGAACTACACATACAACGTAAACGTGGGCAACACGACAAGCTATGCCTTGTCCGGCCTTTCAGCCGGCGCCACCTACTATTTTGCAGCGGCTGCCTATGACAGCGCCGGTGACCAGAGCGCCTATTCGAACGAGTTGAGCTACACTGTTCCGTCCGCCTGCACCTACTCCATTTCCCCCACCAGTGGATCATTTGCCGCCTCGGGTGGTACCGGCAGTGTGAGCGTGACAACGAAAACCGGCTGTGCCTGGACTGCGGCAAGTGCGGCCTCCTGGATGACGATCACCTCAGGCGGCAGCGGCACGGGCAGCGGCACTGTACGTTATTCCCTAGCGGCAAATACGACCACGTCATCACTGACCGCGGCTTCAACGATCGCAGGTCGCGCATTCACTGTGACGGAAGCAGGAGTGCCTGCCTACACGATCACCGCATCCGCGGGAACGGGCGGCGCCATCTCTCCGTCGGGCTCCGTATCGGTTAAAAGGGGATCTAGCCAGGGCTTCTCTATTACCCCGGCGAGCGGCCACACGGTGAGCGGCCTGACGGTGGATAGGGTCTCGGTAGGACCGGTGAGATCATACACGTTCAGCGACGTGATGGTGAACCACACCATCGCCGCAACTTTCTCCGGCTGCACCTACTCCATTTCCCACACCAGTGGATCATTTGCCGCCTCGGGTGGTACCGGCAGTGTGGGCGTGACAACGCAAAGCGGCTGTGCCTGGACTGCGGTAAGTGCGGCCTCCTGGATGACGATCACCTCAGGCGGCAGCGGCACGGGCAGCGGCACTGTACGTTATTCCCTAGCGGCAAATACGACCACGTCATCACTGACCGCGGTTTCAACGATCGCAGGTCACGCATTCACTGTAACGGAAGCAGGAGTGCCTGCTTACACGATCACCGCATCCGCGGGAACGGGCGGCGCCATCTCTCCGTCGGGCTCCGTATCGGTTGAGAGAGGATCGAACCAGGCCTTCTCTATTACCCCGGCGAGCGGCTACACGGTGGACGGCGTGACGGTAGACGGGGTCTCGGTAGGACGGGTGAGCTTATACATGTTCAACGACGTGATGGCGAACCACACCATCGCCGCAACCTTCTCGCGTTGAAGGCAGCATTATTCCACCGTTCACTGAGCCCTATGGCATCAATGGCGCCGGCACGATTGTCGGGGCGTACAACGAACCGGGTGGTGAGGACCATGACTTTCCGGCGACCCCCGTTCCCGTCCCGGCTTCATTGCTCCTGCTAGGTCCCCACCTCAAAAAATTCAAAATTGGCGCGCTTGTCGGAACTCAAAACTTCTGCTATACTTCGGCAATATTTTCTCTTAAAGGAGGCGAACTTGCTGTTTAGCGAGGCAGGTCTCGTGGTGAAGGACTTGTACGTGGCCGGCTTCCCCTGGTCTGCCTGTTATCTGCTTGACGGAAAAAGGCCGGTTCTTTTCGAATCCGGCTATACGGCCGCGGGGCGGCTCTATGCGGAAGCTATCCGGGAAGCCCTGGGCGAAAGGGAGCCCGAGATACTCTTTCTCACACACGTGCACTACGATCATTGCGGCGCGACGGGATACCTTAAACGGGCCTTCCCTTCCTTGAGGGTAGCCGCGTCCGAAAGGTCGGCCGGCATTATGCGCCGCCCGAATGCCCTGGCACTGATAACCGAGCTTTCCAGACAGGCAACCTCCTATGTCTCCGGGAGCTTTAACGGCGATCGGTCGAAGCTGATCGACGAGCCTTTCGAGCCTTTCGATGTCGATATCATCGTGGGCGAGGGTGAGACCGTGGACCTGGACGGTATGACCGTTCAGGTCATGGCGACGCCTGGTCACACAAGAGACATGCTGAGCTACTACGTACCGGAGCGAAAGATACTCTTTGCGACGGAAACAGCGGGCTGCCAGGATGCCGCCGGCCATATCCTCATCTCGGCGCCCGCCGATTATGACTCCTTCCTCTCCTCTTTCGCGAGGGTTGCCGCGCTCCCCATAGAGATACTCTGCCAGGGACACCGGTTCGTCTGGGTGGGGGGCGACGAAGTCCGGGATTTCCTCGCCCGGTCGCTTTTCGCGGCAAAGCACTTCCGGGAAAAGGTAAAACGACAGCTCCGCGAAGAACAGGGATCGATCGAGCGGGTCGTGGCGCGGATCAAGTCCGAAGAGTACGATACAAATATGGGGCCGAAGCAGCCGGAAGGCGCTTATCTCGTCAATCTTCGCGCCACGGTTTCCCGTCTGGAAGAAGGTCTGAAAGAATAGGTCTTATAGGACCTATGGGACCTATTCTTTCAGACCTTCTTCCTGGTCTTTTTATAGACCTCTATCCCCGCTTTTTCCTCCAGGGGACAGACGTATTCGCAGATGCCGCAGCCATTGCACAGCTCATCGATAATATAAGGCTTTTTGAGCACCACCGCTTTCCCGTTGTAGTCGGTCTCCCTCACCGATTCGAACCTGATCGCCTTATCCTGGATCGGACAGTGCTCCTCGCAGACCATGCAGTTCATCTTCTTCGCGTAGGGCAGGCAGTGGTTCTTGTCTACCACGGCGAGTCCGATTACCGCCTTCTTCTTCTGCTCGAGCGGTAGTTTCGGTATCGCCCCTGTCGGACATACCTGCCCGCAGAGGCTGCAGTTGTACTCGCAGTAGCCCAGGCGCGGCACGATCGTCGGCGTGTAGAGGCTGTAGAGACCCGCTTGAAGGGAGGCCGGATAAAGGGCGCTTCTCAGACAGACTTTCATGCACTCCCCGCACCTGACGCATTTGTCCAGGAAGTCTTCCTCCCTCCTGACCCCCGGTGGACGCAGCAGGCGTGTCTCCTTGACCGTGGTTTTTATCCCGAGCATGCGGGAGACAAAAAGTCCCGATGCAAGCGATACGGCTCCCGTCACGAAGACCCTCCGTCCCGGCGAGAAAACGCGGCTTTTTGCGCGCTTCAGGGACAGGCGGAAGCTCACCCGCCCATGGACGCATTTTCTTTGACAGTCAAGGCAGAGGATGCAGTCGCTCTTCTGGAATACCTCCTCGTCGAAGGCAGTGGGACAATGGGCCCGGCAGTCGCCGCAGTCGGCGCAAAGCCGGACCGGCAGCCTCCTGAAAACGGAAAAGCGGCCGACAAGCCCGAGCAGCGTGCCCAGCGGGCAGAGGTTCCTGCACCAATTCCTGCGCTCGAACCTTTCGAGAAAAAGGATACCCAGAAAAAAGAGGAGAGAGACGAGGGCGAGGGGGTAAAAGGTGTCGCGAAAAGGGAGCAGGTAGCTCTTGAGGAAACTGTAGCCCGGGTCCAGATAATCTCTCGAATCGCCTAAGATGCGGTATAGCCCTACCCAGCCCTCGCGACCCAAAAAACCGAAGAGGGGGTACAGGGAGAATGTCAGGAAGCGGACGAAGATTGCGATGGGGTCCAGAAGACCGGCGAGATTCATGTTGAAAAGAGCCGCGAAGAGGATGGTGAAGAGGAGATAATACTTGAGCCTGCCCCTGAGGAAGGCAAGGGGTTTATGCTTCTTTATCCTTTTTGTCGACAGGTCGATGACCGTCCCCAGCGGGCAGATCCAACCGCAAAAAAACCTGCCGAGAACGGCGGAACAGACCAGGAGGACGAGACCGGGAAGAAGAAGGATGGTGAGCGTCTTTGCCGCGAACAGGCAGCTTAAGGCCACGAGCGGGTCTATTCGGAAAAAACTGTTGAGGGCGACGGAGATCTCGTCCTTGCCCCGATAGTCCGTCGTGACGAAGAGGAAGAAAAAAAGGACAAGGAAGAGAATCTGAAACGTGCGGGAAAGATTGACCTTCATATCTCGAATCTCGAATCGCGAATCGCGAATCTGTAACTTTTTTTCTGTCAGCCTCTACTCTTTCGTTTCGCGATCCGCGTTTCGCGTTTCGCGCTGCTTTACTCTTTCGTTCCTCGATCCGCGTGTCGCGCTGACGAAGTCCCTCCTAAACCTTAACTATCCTCACCTTCTCCAAATTTATCTCGCCGAGTCCCCTCCTGGCCGCGCATACCGTGATCGGCACGTCCCGGGGTTTGAGTCCGAATAAGCCCGTGGCATACGCGTCGGCTGCAACGATGTCGGTCGAGGCGATCACCTTGTTCAAGACCTTTACATCTTTAAGGCTCCCCCCGGTGGGGCCGTGGGCGGTAAGGATGCGGGTAGCATCGATCACCACCAGGTGGCTCTTTACCGTGCTGTTAAGGTCGGCGAGGGCATCCTCGATCTGCCGGTGAATAAACCCCCTGTCCCCGCCCATAATACCCATCATGTTCTTCAGAGCGAGGGTCAGGCCGGTAAGGGAATGGTGCTTCGCGATGGGGACATTGATGAAGACGTCGGCCGAGAGGGCATCACCGTAAAGCTCCCATTCCTTGAGGAAGGTCCCCTTGATGCTTACCTTCTTGTAACGCTCCTCTTCCATGTACCTGACATCCACATTCCTGAGGTCTTTTAACGCGGCGGGTATGCCGCTGTTTTCGTAAGTCCTTCTCGTGTCGTTGCAAGGATTGTCGAAAACCTTCACCTGCTTTGCCCCGGCTTTGAGACACTCTTCCACGATCGCTCTCACCACCGCGGGGTGAGTGGTCGCAGCCTGTTCCGGCCTTCTGTCCCATCCCATGTTCGGCTTGACAACCACGGCATTCCCGGCCTTCACGAACCGGCCGATACCCCCCATTGCATTGATCGCGTTCCTTGTGACGGCCCCATAGTCCTGACCCTCGGCAACAACAATGACAGGGGTCTCCTTTGCCGAGACCTCTTTCACCAATAACCTATTCATTACAACTAAGATGCCTGAAACTTTGAGAAATTCTCTTCTATTCATGGCGTAACCTCATGATGTCACTACTTAAATATGCCTCTTAACTTTCTCTATCTTGATTTTGGCGATCCTTCTCCCATGGATGCCGACCACGGTGAGCCGGTAGCCGTCATAGTGGATGATCTCGCCGCCTTTCGCGATCCCCTGGATTTGTGAAAGTATAAAACCCCCGAGCGTCTCGTAGTCGGGAGACTCGGGAAGATTGAGGTCAAGGAGATTATTCAGGTCGCGGACGGAATATGAGCCTTCCACCACGACGGACCCGTCCTTGTTTCTTTCCACCCGCAGGTCCACGTCCGTCTCATCCATAATCTCCCCGAATACCTCCTCCATAATGTCTTCGAGAGCGACAATGCCCGCGGTCGTGCCGTATTCGTCGACGACGATGACGAGATGGACCCTGTGCTTTTGCATATCCTTAAAGAGCGCACTGATCTTCATCGTGTCGGGAACGAAGTAAGCCCTCTTCAGGATCTCCTGCAGATCAAGGGGCCTGTCCAGCCATAACGTCCGCATCACGTCCTTCTGATAGACAATGCCGAGGATCTTGTCGAGATGATCCCGGTACACGGGATATCTGGAAAATTCATTTTCGATGATATACCGCACGTTTTCGTCCTGGGGCTTTTCGATATCCAGGGCATAGATATTGGGACGGGGGACCATGATCTCCTTCACGGAACGGTCGACGAACTCGAAGACGCTCTGTATCAGCTCTTCCTCCGTCCTGTCGAAGACGCCCTGCAGCCTGCCCTCTTCCAGCAGCACCTTGATCTCCTCCTCCCCGATCACCACCTCGTGGGTCCTCTTGAGCCCCAGCACCTTCATGATCGAGAAGACAGATTTGTTGAGGATCCAGACAGGAAGAAAAAGGACCTTCGAGAGCACTTCAAAAACAGGCAGAAGACGCAGGGCTGCCCGCTCGCGATAATTGATGCCGATATATTTCGGCAGGAGTTCACCCGCCACCATAATGACATAGGTAAGAGCGAGGACGACAAAAATGAGGGAGGCCGTCTCGGAGAATGCGCCCACATAAGGCACCTTCGCAACGAGGGGTTGCACGTAGGTGATTGAAATAATACCGCCGATTGCGGAAGCAAGGGTGCCGACAATCGTGATCCCGATCTGCACGAGGGAGAGGAACGTTTCAGGCTTTTCGCGCATCTGCAGCAGGGCCTGCGCCTTTTTCTCCCTCCCCTCCTTGATCATCTCCTTGATCTTGCTCTTCCGGGAGGAGACAATGGCGAACTCTCCCGCCGAGAATATTCCATTCAGGACGATGAGGACAGCGATGATAACTATTGACCGGAACAGATTGCCCATCGATATTTATACGGCCCTGCCGGCAGGTCTTCTTCGGAAAAGCTCAACATCAGGCTATTATTCTACCATTTTTTTTGAAAGAATGCTTGGGCCGCGCCTTTGCGTCATGAGGGGCCAAATCGCCGATGCAGCGTCGAACGTCGGTGACGTCATCTCCGGCTCCCCGATGAAAGTATTGAAAGCGGCTGGAATCTGATATAATTGGAGTATTCGGGAGGGAGGTAGATATGGAGGGCATACAATACGTTACTAACGAAAAGGGAGAAAAAGTGGCGGTTCAGATCAACCTCAAGAAATTCGGGGAGGTCTGGGAAGATTTCTACGATAACCTCCTGGCTAGGAGAAGAGCCAAGGAACCGCGAGAATCATTGGAATCGGTGAGAAACCGGCTTAGAAAACAAGGCAAGTTGAATGGCTGACTACGCCATTACCTTCGCCCGGAGCGCTCGCAAGGAACTCGAAGAAGAAAATGCCCGCTACGCATGGTTGGAGCCTCGTCGACTCCATCCCCGAAGAGCAGCGGCATGCCGCCGTCAGTTCTTGCTGAAAGGAAGGTTCTCTCGTGGTGTCCTTGAATGCCGTCTTTCCGAGGGAAAGCCTGAAATAGTTCTCGTAATCTTGCGGCATTTCACTGATAATGAAGGACAAGTGGATGGCAGCGGAAAGGCCGGCAGGGCGGGGATGAGAATACACGCCAGGAACGAACGTCACCATCGTCCGTCCGTCGAAACAACGACTCTATCGTCCTCCTTGGTCTTATGCTAAGCTATATGGACAGACTCTATAAGAGGAGGCTTGCAGGGCCATGAGAGATACGGTGCTAAACAAACTCATAGACGATTTTAACGAGCTGCCTTTCGAGGATAGGGAATATGCCCTGGATTTGATACAAAAACAGCTCGTCGAGGCGAAAAGAGACGCCATCCTCCGGAGAGCAAAAGAGGCGCAAAGCAACGTCAAAAAGGGCAGGGTGAAAAAAGGGTCTGTACAAGAACTGATGAAGGACCTGGAGAGTGATTAAGATCGTTTGGGATCAGGGCTTTAAGAGAAGCTACGGAAAGACTATCAAGAACGACGATGAGATCAAAAGGAAGTTCCGGAAAAGCATCCGCTTGTTCTGCTCAGATCCTTTTAACAACCGGCTCAGAACCCATAAACTGACGGGTAAACTCCAGGGGCTTTGGGCGTTCAGCGTAGATTATAAAACGCGAGTCGTATTCTCTTTCCTGTCAGATGATGAAGTGTTGCTGATCGATATTGGCGGCCATGACGAGGTCTATTGACAGACGGGCCGGGTGAGATCGGGGACAATGTCCCCTCAGGCTCCCCGCCGCCGACCAACCAGAAATGTGAATATGTCCCCGTCGCCCCCCCCCAGGCATGACAAAAAGCACCCCGGCGGTTTTTTGAAAAAATGAGCCGACCAGCGCTTTAGAGCACCGGCAGGCGGGCATAGACCTGTCGCGCCGTTTCTTGCTTCCGTTGGATTCTTACCGGGAATAAATAGCTGCAATGAAGGAGAATATCCTTGTTCATCCTGGGACTCAATCATGAACTAGAATATAGCAAGCTGTACTCGTTACTCTTAGGTTTCTTCTTTCGATGCCTTAGTCCAAATGGTAATCGTGAAAACAGGAGGAAAAAAAGACAGGGCCATTTTTTGGCCCTGCCCGCGATGTTTCGTGAACAACGCCTACTTCTTGAACCTTCTCCTTATGACCGCGAGACCGGCAAGGCCGGGGCCGAAGAGCAAAAGGGCGCCTGGGATAGGAACAGGGGCAGAAGGGCTAAAGAGGAAGTAGGTGAACTGTGCACTATCTAAGGTCGCCGGCTGGCCAAGCGTGGTAACGCTGAGATCGGCAGTGAACGAATCGAAAGTGATCGACGCGGTGGTCGGAAAGGCAAAAGCCAAGGCGAGTTGATTTGAAGTGGTGTTGTCCAGGGGTCCACTGTTGAGAAGGTTCGTGCCGGACGTGCCGCCGCTGAAGAAGGATATCGTTCCATGTGCTCCCGTATTTTCGGTCGGGAACGAGGACCCTTGCAGGTAAAAGGCAAAAGATGTCGATGTGCCCGATGCCGGTATCGTGTAGGGCGCATCGAGGGTGACGGTCGCGTTGATCGTATCGCCCAGCTGAACCGTGATCGGGTTGGAGTCAAGTCCGCTTAAAAACAAATACCTGTAGACGTAACCGGGTCCACTGCCGCTCACCGCGTTACTCACCGTTCCCGAAAGGGCGAGATCGAAGACAGTCGCGTGCGCCGGTAGACAGAAAGTGATTAATGCTGCAAATATGAACAATCCTACCGCCAGAGCCCTCGACTTCATGACAAACCTCCCATTAAATAGTTTACTTATCTGGTAGGCCAGATGGTTTGGCTTTTTCAGATTGTTTTGTTATGTTATACCGAGCAGCACACGATGTCAAGAAAAACTTTTGGGTGACATTTTTATGTTGCAATAACAGAAAAAACGTGCAGGTTCTGGAAAATAAATTCCTCTCCCTTCCATGTGGCATCCTTCACTCCCCCGGTAAGCCCGTATGCGAGCACTCGTAGGTGGAGTGAGTAGGAAAAGATAACACAGTCGGCTTGGGCCTATCGAACAAGACCGTGCAGACCATGATAGGGTATGGTATACTGAGGCAAGGGAGGCGGCCTTGTCCTATTCGGGCACCTATTATTTCGGCCACGTGTTCTGTGAAATGTCTTCCCGCGGCCGGTATGAGCGGCTCACGTATAGCCACGACCTGCTCCATTTTCATACGGATCTGGTGGAACGGGCGAAAAGGGCGGCACGGGGCTTCCGGGACGCCTTCAGCGAGTATTTCCGGCTTGCCGGCTACCCCGAGCTTTTAGGCGACCTCGACCGCGGCGAGATAAGCCTCGCCGCCGAACTGGCGAAGAACGGGCGGCCGGAGCAGGATATCATATGGCAGGTGATAAATCACCGCATGTTCAGACAGGTCCGGGACATCGCCAGGGGCACGGCCGGGATGGAGGGGATAGAGGCGTGGGTCGGCCTCTTCAACCGCTTCATGGAGTGCGGGGTTGCCCGTGCAACAGGCAGCCCGCCGACCCTGCGTATATATTGCGCCGAGGCCGAGCGGTTCGCCCCCTATTTCTGCTACCACGTAGCATCGAGGCTGGCCGGCGACAGGCCGTGCAGCCCCCTCTTTGAAGACCTGAGGCAGGCGATGGACAGGCTCCGCCAGGTATCGCGGAGGCAGACGGCCTTCGATCAGGCCTCCCTTAGCCAGCTCCTTCAATGGGCGGGGCGCTACGGGGAGGCAGTCCGGCAGGAGGAGGAAGGACAGGGCGATCCCCGAGGGCAACCCCTCTTCCACCCCTCGTGATTTCAAGGCATACCCATTTGGGCATAAAGCGCCGCCGTTGCCTCGCGCGCACGCTTCCCGGAGAGGAGTGTACCCCAATTGATTCGCGCTCCTCGGAGCGCACGCCTGCCGCGCTCCCGGTCATAGGCAGCAAGACTGACTTTTTAAGGTCACCAGAATTCTCCAAATGTATTCTCCAAATGCGTGCGGGCTGAATTAGGGGAGAGGGGTCCCAGGAATAAGGTGCAGGGCTGCTGACAATTGGTTTTCCTCGCACCTGAATTCCGGCATCGATCATGGTTGTGCTCGATGCCGGATCGGGTGGACGCGGGGCACCAGGACGGCCAATCGGCGGGTCGTGGAGGGATCGATGAGATGTCGATGCGATCTGAGCCTTGCTGCCCGTAGGCGTACTGAACGTACGTCGGAGGGCGCAAGGCGAAGAGCGCGCGGCAGATCGCGATTCCTCCAGGCCGTCGGCCGGCCCCCACCTTATTTTTGGAAATAGTCGTTCACCTGGTGCATGAACGCTTCCAGCCTGGTCGTGGTGTTGCTCTCCCCCTGGCCGTCATAGGCGACGTTAAGCACGGGCACGCTGTATTTGTTTTGGATCAGCGTCATGATTGCGCTTGAAACCGTGCCGGGCATGCAGGTAAACGGCATGGCGTTGATGATCCCGGAGACGCCCTTGTGAATGAAGTCGATGCTCTTGCCTATGGTAAGTATTGCCTCCCCCTCGAAGCTTTCATCCAGGTAAGGCATTGCCTGGTTCAGCACATACCTGATCCTCGGTTCTCGCCCTTGTCGCAGGTAGTGCTCGAATATCTTTTCCATGCGGTGTTCGTCCTTCCTCTGTATGTAATCGGTAAGCATGATTTGGAAGAGCCCCGGCAGACCGCCCTGGTCGAGGCTCTTCTTCTTCCCCGTGTAGTTCACATAGGTGATCCATTCGGTGATGGGGGCAAGCCATGCCTCCCCTCCAAACTCCTCTATCCTCCTCACCAGGTCATGATTACCGAACCTGTTCGAGCGTATATAGATCTCCCCGACGATCCCCACCACGGCTTTTTGCTCTCCCGTCCTCGGGATAGCAAGAAACGCCCGGACCGCTTCAGCGAGCGCTCCAAAGACGGCGTCCCCGCCCTCCTCTATCGCTGCCCCGATGCGCAGGAGCTGTGCCGCGTACACCCGGTCTGTTTCCCCTGGGACCCGCTCGTAAGGCCTCGTTTGATGCAGCATCTTGACCAGGAAATCCGTCGCGACAATCGCCCTCCACCCCAGCCTTGCGAACCTGCCGCCCACGATATCAAGCTCACGGTAGAGTCTGTCGTCCTGGTTCGGCGCGTAAATGGGCACATTCTCGAAACCATGCTCGCTCAGCACCATGCGATGGAAGCGGTGGTACTGGCCGAAACGGCAGGGCCCGCTTCCCGATGGCATGAAGAACGCACTCTTGTCGGGATCGAAATCCGGCCTTCTGCTCGTCTTCAGCATGTCGCCCGTGGTAAGGATACAGGGAAAGCATTCTTTCCCCAGCGTATATTTTCTCCCGATCTGGATCGTCTCTTCATCCGATTCCCGCATCACTTCGGCGTCCACGCCGCAGGCCCTGAAAGCGCCGACAAAGGGGAATGCATGGTCCGACATATAAGGTATGTAGATCTTCCTGGCACGGCCGTCCGACATAAAGGTTGAGACAGTCCGCTTTTCGGCCCTGCCTTCCGTCTTTGCATTCTTGATGCTGTCGAGGAATGCCTCCAGGCGGGTGATAATGCCCGCGTCTCCGCTATGCTCGTCAATCTCCAGTTGCAGAAAGGGTTTGCCTTCCATGATCTGCTTGAAGAAATGGGTGATGAACGAATCGGGGCCGCACCCGAAATTGGTGATATATATCCCGTAGAGGTTGGGGTGAGACCTGATGATTTTCGCTGCCCTCAGGATCTTTTGCCCATAACCCCAATACATGTCCTTCAGGTCGTCGTCTTCCGCCACGCTGTCGAGAGGCAGCATGTCGATGGGGATGGACGAGACGCCCAGGTCGGACAGTTTCTTGTGGACGTTGAGGTTGGCCCCCGGGTCCATGCTGTTGTAAGGCCTTCCGACGAGCACCATTACTTTCTCGCCGGACTTTATGTCGGCAAGGAACCTTGACCCCTCGTCGAGGCATGCCCGATAGAACCGGTCCTGGACATCGTTGGCAGCGGCGAAGGCATCCGCGATCTCCTTCTTCGATTTTCCGAGGCTTTTCCCGAATGCCGTCAGGTTGGCCAGGGCGGTCTTGGCTTTGCCGAAAAAAACCACCGGGGACTCCACCTTTACGCCCAATTCGTCGAAATCGATGGAAGCCCTGGACGTATAGGGGAGCGCTTGCGCATAGGGGCAGGCAAAGCTGTTCAGCGTGCCTTCGGACTGCTTCCTGAGGCTTATCACACTCGGCATGAAAATCCTGCGTATCCCCTTGTTCACGATGTTGAGAATGTGGCCGTGGGCGAGCTTGACGGGGAAGCATGACTCGACGATAATGGTCTCGACCCCCTCCTTGATAATCTTCTTGTTGGTCGCGTCGGAGAGGACTACCGAAAAGCCGAGCTCCGCGAGAAAGCTCCCCCAGAAAGGCAGAAGCTCGTGGGTGTTAAGGATTTTCGGCAGCCCGATCACCTCCCCGCCGTTATCCTTCCGCCCGAACGTATCGTGGAGCAGCTCCTCCCTGACCTTGAACAGGTCTTTCGCCTCAAGCCCTTTGACGCGCCTCACCACATCGTATTTCTCGCACCTGCTGCCGTAGTAAAGCGGTGTCTCACCCTCGCATATCACCCGCCTGATCTCACAGAGGTTCTCGCACCCCTTGCACTCGAAGGTGTCGATCGTGTAAGATCGCTTGCTCAGGTCGAATCCCTTGAACCCGCTCCGCTCCCAGTTCTTTTCTTTCATGGCCAGTATGGCGGCGCCTATCGCTCCCGTCACGTCGTGGTGCGAAGGCACGGTAATCGGCTTGCCGCATACCTTTTCGAAGGCGGCGACAACACCTTTGTTGAATGCGGTCCCACCCTGGAAAAAAATCCGCTTCCCTACCCTCCTGTCGCCCACGACTTTGTTCAGGTAGTTGAGCACTATCGAATAGCACAAGCCCCCAACGATGTCATCCGTCTTCGAATCCGCTTGCTGGTGGTGCATGACGTCCGACTCGATGAAGACGGTACACCGCTCGCCCATCTTTGTAGGATTTTTCGCGCTGAGGGCAAGTGCCGAGAACTCGTTCTCGATTGATATGCCCAGCCTTTCCGCCTGCTCTTCCAGGAAGGAACCCGTACCTGCGGCACACGCCTTGTTCATCTCGAAGTCGACGATCACCCCATTGTCGATACTGATATATTTCGAGTCCTGTCCACCGATCTCGAAGATCGTGTCTACCTCGGGGTCTATCGCGATTGCCGCCTCCGCCTGGGCGGTTATCTCGTTGCGCACGAGATCGGCCCCGATAAAGTCGGCCGTCAGGTACCTGCCTGACCCCGTTGTCGCCACGCCCAGGATCTCTACGCTTTCCCTTACTTCCATGGCTATCTCGTCGAGCCCGCGCTTCACCGCCTCGAGAGGCCTTCCTTCCGTCATGAGGTACCTCTTGGCAAGCACGTTCTTTTGCTCATCGATCACGACGAGGTTGGTGCTGATGGAGCCGACGTCCACTCCGAGGTAGGCCCGCACCATGTTTTCCGGTCTCTTCACCTCGTAGGCCACGTGCAGGTTCCGGTCCGATATGGTCAGCGGCTCATGGGCCTCCGCCGTTTCCTCCCTGGCCAGATACTCTTTTATCCCGCCCACGCCGATAAACCGCACCTTTTGCCGGGGATCATCCAGCACGGCGAATATGGCGCCGATAGCGCCCATCGAGGTGAAATGCTCAGGCACGATCAACTGGTCGCCCAAAGAGAAGACCTCATTTATCGCCTTCCTCATGCCCGCATTCGCGGCCACCCCGCCTATAAAGGCCATGGGCTTCCTCACCTCTTTGCCCTTGGCGATGTTGCTCTTGAAATTCCTTGCAAGGGCAAAGCAAAGGCCCGCAACCAGCTCGTAATCCGGCGTGGCGATCTGTTGAAGATGGATCATGTCCGTTTTCGCGAAGACCGTGCACCGGCCGGCGATTCTCGGTATGTTCTTTGCTTTGAGGGCAATCTCGGCAAACTCTTCGATAGTGAACCCAAGTCTCGACGCCTGCTGGTCCAGGAAGGAGCCCGTGCCTGCGGCGCACAGGGTGTTCATGGAAAAATCCTTTATCCGCAGGCGCTTGCGCTCACCGTCAATCTCGAATATGATGAATTTGGAGTCTTCCCCACCGATATCGACGACGCTTCCCACATGGGGCAGGAGGTGATGGAATGCCTTGGTCAGGGCTATGATCTCATTGGTGAACGATGCCCCGACGAGCTGCGCGAATGTCTTGCCGCCCGTGCCCGTCACGGCCACGAATTCTATCGCCGTCCCATATGCCGCCTGAAGTTCTTCCACTATGGCGCCTGCCGTATGGATCGGCTTGCCCTTGTGGCGCACGTACCGGTCCTCGGCGATGTCTCCCTTTTCATCAAGCACCGCGACGTTCACGCTTACAGATCCGATGTCAACACCAACTCTGAACATCCATTTTCCTCCAGCGCGAAAATGACTTGATTTCTAAAGATTTACTGTGCTACTAATTTTATAATACAAACGAGCACCCATTCAACAGAAAACCAATGATAAGAAGGGCGAGAATAATAGTGACGGGAATTGTCCAGGGCGTCTTCTACCGCCACAACACAAACCGGAGGGCTGACGAGCTGGGCCTTGCGGGCACGGTGAGAAACCTGCCGGACGGCTCGGTCGAGATCGTCTGCGAGGGCGATGAGAAGGAGATCGAGAGACTCATCGAATGGTGCAGGCAAGGTCCGAGGGGCGCCTTCGTCGAGAACGTCGACGTGCAATGGCACGAAAAGTCCGGCGGTTTAACAGGGTTTTCCATCGTCCACGGATGATCAGGCCTCGCTTTTCTTCCGCTCCACCAACTCGACGTCCACCTCGCCCTTGAAGGTCTCTGCAAGGTCCGCCTGGAGCTTCTCAAGGGCGTCCTGCTGCTCGAACTCGACGACAAGCTCCTTCTCATCCAGCACCTTCAGGCGCCCGTATCTTTTTACCACCTCGATAACGTCCCCCGGATCGGTCGTCACCCAGCCCTTCATCCGGCGAAGCAGCTCTTCGCCGTTGAACGGCCTCTCGATGGTGAGATCGACCCTTCTCCTTTTCGCCTCCCAGCCCACGACGGCGGGCAGCACAAGAGTGGGAGTGACAGGGTCGTGCATGGCGGCGCACCGGAGCCACAGCTTCGCCCGAACCATTGATCTGCTCCTTCAACGATTTTTCACAAGATATCCGTAAAAAGCCTCAATGTCAAGCATACCCGAAAGAACAACGCAATCCTTTGACTTGCCCGTTGAAACCATATATCCTCACGTGAATGGGACGACGGGCGCGCGTCAAAGCAGGTGAAGAGACACGCCTCGGGCCGTGGAGCACCGGGGAGCTGGAACAGATGCTGGCTGCCGCGTCTGTGATGCCCGGTCTGCCTGCCAGGATAGACTTTATTTCCGGCAGCTTCCTGGGCGTGCCTTACGGAGAATCGACGCTTATCGGCTCACCCGAAGTACCCGAGGTATTTGTCATCAATCTCCAGGCAGTCGATTGCTTCACCTACCTCGATTATGTGGAATCTATGCGCGTATCCCGCACTTTTTCCGAATTCCGGCGTCACCTGAGGAGGCTGCGGTACAAGTCGGGTACGGTTGCGTACGGGGCGCGGCGCCACTTCTTTACCGACTGGGCCGCGTCGACCAGGGTGCACGACGTGACAGGCGTGATAGGACGCGAAAACGCGGCGGCGGCGGCAAAAACCCTCAACAGGAAGGGCGGCGGCGGATCGATTCTGCCGGGGATACCGCCGGTGGAGCGAAAGATCGTTTTCATACCCACGGAGAGGCTCGACCGGCCGGCCCTCGACGGCTTGAGGACAGGCGACTACATCGGCATATATGCGCCGGCCGAGGGGCTTGACGTCTCCCATGTGGGCATCTGCATCAGGCGAGAAAACCGCATCCTCCTGCGCCATGCGTCTTCGATAGCACAAAAGGTGATCGACCAGGACTTCACGCCCTATATCGAAGGGAAGCCGGGGATAGTGGTGCTCAGGCCCCGCATTTAAAGAGCCCGCTGCGCCTGCTCCCCGGCCATCCTGACAATAGCATGGCGCAGGCGCCAGACAAGCAGAAGCCCGGGGAGCGCCGTGATTGCGGCGAGGGAAAAAAAACCGGCCCACCCGATCGATTCCACGACGTAGCCGGACGTGGGGGCGATAAAGACACGGCCGAGGGAAGCCAGCGAGGAGAGCAGGGCATACTGGGTAGCGGTGTAGCGCCTGTTGCACAGACTCATGAGAAAGGCCACAAAGGCGGCGGTGCCCATACCGCTGCTCAGGTTTTCAAAGCCTACTGCGAAGGCCATTGCAGCATAGCTCTTGCCGATCCACGCAAGAGCGGTAAACGACAGGTTCGATACGAGCTGAAGCACCCCAAAGAAAAGGAGTGATCGAAAAAGACCGAGCCGCACCATGAGAGAGCCCCCGATAGCCGCCCCGGCGAGAAGCGAGACAAGGCCCAGCCCTTTATTGATCTTCCCCACATCGCTTGCCGAAAAACCGAGCTTGATGAGAAAAACCGAGGTCATGGTCCCCGCGTAGGCATCGCCCAGCTTGTAGAGGACGATCGCCAGGAGCAGCATCCATGCCGACGGGCGGGAAAAAAAATCCTCGAGAGGCCCCCACACCGCCTCACGCATGCTCTTCGGAGCGGTCACCAGAGTATCCGGCTCGGGCGCGAATACAGCGCCCACGATCCCCACAACCATGAAGCAGGCCATGAGCAGGTACGTGCTCTGCCAGCCGATGCGATCCGAAAGGACAAGGGCAAGGGCGCCGGAAACCAGCACGCCGATCCGCCAGCCGACGATGGAGGCGGCCGTTCCTGCCCCGCGCTCTTCCTCACGCAGAAGGTCGGTCCGGTATGCGTCGATAACAATGTCCTGGGACGCCGAGGTGAAGGCAACGAAGAAGGCGAGTCCGGCAATTGCAGCGAGGGCGCGGGCAGGTGAGCTGAAGCCCATGCCGGTGATGCCGATGAACAGAACGAGCTGGACCAGTATGATCCATCCGCGCCTTCTGCCGAGCCAGGGCGGCACAAAGCGGTCCATCAAGGGAGACCAGAGGAACTTGAGCGCATACGGCACGCCGATGAGGGAAAAAATGCCTATGGTATGGAGATCGATGCCCGTCTTGGCCATCCAGACCTGGAGAGTGCCTCCGGTAAGGGCTACAGGGAGACCCGATGAAAACCCGAGCACCGCCATAAGCAGCATGCGGGGCTTAAGGTATACCTCAAGAAAGGGGGAAAGGGCGCGCGGCATCAACACGTCCCGCCAACAGAAAGCATGGAGCAGTGTAGCAGATTACATCAGGACCGGGCAATAGCTCGGGCCGGGTAATGAAAACAGGTTCTCCGGACGACGAAACGCCCCTTACCACATTGCATGGCCGCCATCTATAACCAAGGCCTGTCCGGAGGTACTGTCCGCCTTGCAGAAGTACAAAACCCCTTCTCCGATTTCTTCGCCGTCTGCGGCCTTCCCAGGTGCATATGGATTTTCGCGATTGTCTCGATGAGCTTCGCAGGCTCGACACCGAAGGCGGGGCTCAGATGTTCGCTCCACATGGGTGAATCGATAAAGCCGGGGCAGACCGCCGCCACGCGGATTCCCTGCGTGGCATACTCCATGGCAGCAACCTAGGTGAGCCCTACGACCCCGTGTTTCGCCGTTGTATAGCCGCAAACCAGGCTGAGGCCTGTGAGTCCCATCGCCGACGCAATGTTCACGATCGCACCCTTGCCAAGTGTCAGCATCCGGGGGATTTCATACTTCATGCACGGCCAGTCCCCGGTGAGGTTGATCCCGATGATCCTGTGCCAATCCTCCTCCGAGTAATCGGCAGTAGGTGCATTGGCGCCGCCGATACCTGCATTGTTGACCGCGTAATCCAACCTGCCGTAGGTCTCGATGGTCCTGGCCATGAGGGCCTGAACGTCGGCGGAACAAGATACGTCGGTTCTCACAAAAAGTGCTTCCCGCCCTTCGCCTTGATCATCCGGACCGTCTCGGCCCCGTGGTCGACCTGCACGTCGGCTACGGCCACTCTAGTTCCCCTGGCGGCCAATGCCAGCGCCGAAGCGCGTCCGATTCCCCCGGCCGCACCCGTCACGAGCGCCACCCCTCCCTCGAATTCCGTCATGGCCTTCTACTCCTCTATCTGCGGCTCCGCGGAGCCGGGGCGGAACCACGTGACCGGACGGTAGTGGCGCGCAACGAGTCCCGCCTGTTTGAACTTGGGATACCCAAGAACAGCGGCCGTCACCACGGTCCACGACGGGTCTCCATACCCGAGCTTCGCCTTGAGTTCGGGAATGAGGTTGACTCCCTTTCCCGCAAAATTGCTCCAGCAGAAGCCGAGTCCCAGAGACGCCGCCGCTAAGTTCATGTTTTCCCCGCAGACGCCGATCTCTAGGGCCGCATCGTTCAGCTTTTCGTTACCGCCTAAGAAGATGGCGCAAGGGGCGCCGAGGAAGATCGGGAGTTCCCTGGCAGCGACGCAGCGGAAGCCGTACTGGGTGCGGGGTTCAAAAACGCCGGTCGCCACGAGTCCTACCACGTTCATGATGGCATCGTCATTGAGGAATGCGGGGTACATGCCTGCATACAGCGCCTGAATGGCGGCTTCGAGCTCGTCGATGAACGCCTTGTCCGTAACGACGGCGAACTTCCATGGTTGGTGATTGCCGCCGCTCGGGGCAAACCGTCCTGCTTCCAGAACACGCCGGATGAGATGGTCGGGCACCGGGTCTTTCTTGAAGTTCCTCACGCTCCGCCGCTCCATTATGGTCTTTTCCACCAGGTTCCACTCGTCGGACTTACCGTCTTTGTCCTTGGGCTCCAGGGGCATCTTTATCTTCGGAAACCCCGTATCGAAAAAACCTCCGCGTACCTCGTAGGGGCTGACGATCGATATGGCGTCCTTCGGGCATGCTACCATGCAGTTAAAGCACGAAAAGCAGAGGCTGCCCTCCTTCATTTTAGGATGTTCCTTTTCGTCCATCTCCCAACATTTGTAACAACAGTTCTGGAGACAAAGACCGCAACTCGAACATTTCTCCGGATCCACCTTCATTACTCCGCCCATGACACCTGTAGGTCTCAACATAGGTTTGAGATCCTCAAAGGTCGGGGCTTTTGGGGCTTCTTTTGCGTCATCCATCGCTTATCCTCCCATTGTTTTTATCATGAGGTCTTTCGCCCTCATGTTGTGCAGGGCGGGTGACTCACGTCCCCCATCCTCCCTTCGGCTCAATGATCTCCGTCAGCACGCCGGACATGCTTTGCGGGTGTATGAAGACGGCCCTAAAATCCTTCGTGTCCGTCTCATCCATCAGCCTCATCCCTTTGGCCTTGAAATGGTCGATCACCTGATCGAACTGATCCACCTCGAGAGAGACATGGTGGATGCCCTCTCCTCTCGTCCGGATGAATTTGTCGATGATGCTTCCCGGCTCGCGGCTGCCCAACAGCTCGAACCGCGCTTCACCGATTGCAACAAGGACAGTCTCGAATTTCTCGTCCTCGAACCTGTTCCGCCAAACCTCCCTGGCGCCGCAGGTCTTCACGAAGAACTCAAGGGTCCTCTCCAGGTCCTTCGCGGCGATACCCACGTGGTTGAATCTCGTTATCACGCATCACCTCTATCTATCGTGCAAGTATGTGTATTCCCGCAACGGCTCCATGCTCCAGGTTTGTCACCAATCCGCCGAGCATCTGGGCCAGGCCCACCTTCGCATTGGGCGTCTGGCGGGCCCCCGCCTGACCTCTCAGGTGCAGGACGACCTCGCACACGGTGCGGATGCCCGACGCGCTCAAGGGGTGTCCCAGGGCGAGGAGACCCCCGCTCGGATTGACGGGGACGCGGCCGCCTATGGCCGTTGCGCCCGACCGGAGGAGATCTATGCCCTCCCCCGGCTTACAGAGCAGGAGGTCCTCATATCTCAGTATCTCCTCGTTCGCAAAGGCATCGTGCATCTCGACAAGGTCGATGTCTTTGGGATCGACCCCCGCCATCTCATATGCCATCTTTGCAACCTTGACACCCACGGGTGATGAACAGATGTCTTCCTGGGCATACTTGTAGTCTGCCGAACAGAGTGCCGAGCCCAGGACCCGTATGGGTTGGGTCGTATATCTTCTCGCCACATCCATGGAACAGAGAATGGCTGCTGCTGCCCCATCCGTATTGGGGCAGCACATGAGGAGCGTAATGGGATCGCAGATCATGCGCGAATTGAGTATCTCCTCGACAGTGAACTCCTTCTTGTACTGGGCCTGTGGGTTGAGACAGCCGTTGTGGTGGTTCTTGACCGACACCCGGGCGAAGTCCTCCAGCGTCGCCCCCGCCTCCATCTGCCTTCGCGCGACCATGCCGAACATGGCGGGCATGGTCATGCCGACGTGCCCTTCGAGATCGTCTTTCTCCGGGGAGATCAGTTTGCCTGCTATGGGGCTCGTTGTCATCGATTCTACCCCCATGGCGATCCCGACGTCGTACCTGCCGTCGGCGATCTCCTTCCAGACCCCTCGAAACGACGTCGATCCCCCGGCGCAGGCATTCTCTACGTTGATCATCTCGATGCCGCGTATACCCACTTCCTTCAGTATCTGCTGGGAGGTACAGTTCGCATCGTACTGTCTCGCGCAGTAGGCGACCTGAATTGCCCTCGGCGGAATGGCGCAATCGGCCAGGGCCGCCTTCACCGCTTCCGACCCCATGATTGCGGCAGATTTCCACGGGAACTTTCCGAATTCGCTTTGTCCTACTCCGATCACTGCCACTTCTCTCATTGAAGCCTCCTCACTAACACGGGTTTGAACTTGTACCCCATGATCCGTTTGCCGTCCTCTTTCCAGAGCTCGTCTATATAGACCTCCATCTCCGCGCCGATCCGGTAGGTCAAATCTGCCGTCGTCATGAGCGGGGCAAACACGCGTACCCCCTCGGGCAGATCAACGAGTCCCACCGCATAAGGCGGCGGGAAATGGGTTGAAGCCATGCGCCCGATGCTGTAAGAATAGAGTTTCCCCCTGCGGCTGAGCGCAACCTCTTCCATATCTTTTGCCAGACAGTCGAAACAGAACGGCACTTTCGGGAAGAAGATCCTCCCGCATGCCTTGCATCGACCGGCAAGAAGCCTCCCGCCGCCGATTTCATCGAATAGGCCTTCTTTTACGGGCACCGCATCTTCGGACATGTTTCCTCCTCGTCTTTCCCTATTTCTTTACCTTGAATCCGGCCTTCTCCCTGTCCCAGGTGGCAGGGGTAACGCCCGCCTCCCTGAGCTTCGCCTTCTGCACCTTTTCGTTCGCTGTCTTGGGAAAGCCGTCCACGTACTCGACGAACCGGGGTACCGCGAAATAGGGCATCCTCTCCGCGCAAAAGGCGAGCAATTCCTCCGGTGGCAGCTCCTGACCCGGTTTCAGTATGACCACAACCTTCACCTCATCCTCGGACAGCTCCGATTTCACGGAGATGGCGGCGGATTCGGCCACCAACGGGTGCGAGTTGACTACCCGTTCTATCTCGGCGGACGAGATATTTTCTCCCCGCCTGCGGATATAATCCTTTATCCGGTCCCTGAAGAAGAGGTAGCCCTCCTCGTCCAGACAACCGGCATCGCCCGTGTGGTAAAAATGGTTTCGCACGAGCTCGACGGTCTTCTCCGGCATGTTCTGATAACCGAGGGCCGTGGCCCACGGAACCCTGCCCCGGGCGACGATCTCTCCTACCGTCCCCGTGGGTACCGGCCAGTCATCCTCATCGACGATCCGCACCTCGAAGCTCTTCGTCTCCTTCCCGCAGGAGCCGATCTTCGGTGTATCCCAGGGGTTGTAGGTGATGATAGCCAGCTCCGTCAGCCCATAGCCCTCCACCACCTTCAGGTTGTACCGTTTTTCGAAATCGGTATATATTTCAGGGGGCATGGGGTAGGCAGCGCAGACCCGTAAAGGGTTGTCGCCGTCGTCCGGCTTTCTCGGCTGGCTGTAAATGAACTGAGCGATGGCCCCCAGTGAGTTGAACATGGTCGCCTTATGTTTCCTGACCTGGTCCCAGAACCGGCTGGCGCTGAACTTCTCGTAGATCACTGCCTTCGTGCCCAGAAGCAGGGTAGGATAGATGCAGAGGATACGGGCATTCGCATGGAAAAGGGGGAGGAAAGTGAAGAGCACGTCCTTTTGGGTGGCCCGCGTTGCCTCGATATACTCGAGGGCCGAGAGGTAGATCATGGCGTGGCAGTCGAGCACCCCTTTTGCCGCCCCTGTTGTCCCCGAGGTATAGATGATCATTTGCGGGTCACTGCTTTTCACTTCTACCTGAAGGCTCTCAGGAGGGTTGTCGAGGAGGTCTCTGTAGCTCAGGACGTCGAACCTCATCTTCGGAAGTTCTTCCCGGTTGTCTGATTTCGACCAGACCACCACCGTCCGAAGCCCCGGCACGTCGTCGGCGATGAACTGCAGCCTGTCGAGCAGGTCGCGGTCTATGACGATGGCCTTGCAGTCGGAGTTGTTGATCATGTGAGAAAGAAAACTGCCTTTGTTCGCGAGGTTTATGGGAACTTCTATAATACCCGCCTTCGCCGCCCCGAACCAGAGATAGACAGAATCGAGGCTGTTCGGCAGGAAAGTGGCGAGCGTATCCCCTTTGTTCAGGCCTAGCCGGCGCAGGCCGTTCGCAATGCTGTGTGTCGCTTCATTGCACGCGTTGTAGGTGACGGTGCTGCCGTTCTCGAATTCGAGGAACGTCTTGTCGCCGCATGTTGCGGCTTTGTCCGTGAGGATGTCTCCCAGCGTCTGTTCTTTGAATGGATAGTGCTTCATAGGTTTGACTCCTTCGGTTGGATCGGCGCCCCCTTGCGAAAAGGGGTTACGCGCTGGGGGAGTGCGCAAGGGGGGCACCGATCAGCATACCGTTCTCTCCTTACTCTTCGTCCTCACGCCTTCCTTGGGTACGTTTTCGCTACGGTGAAGCCTCCCACAAGCGAGAGCGAGTCGTTCGAGCCGTCGCAAATCGTGGTAGTGCGGGCGTCCCTGTAGAGCTTCTCGATGAAGTACTCCTTTGAAATCCCGTTGCCGCCGAAGGTCTGTATCGCATCGCCTGTCACATCGACCGCGGTTTGTGTTGCGAACGTCTTTGCCGCGAAAGCATATTCAGGCACGCGCTTTTCAGGGGGGCTGGTCCAGTTGTAGACAAAGGCGGAGCGACACAACTGCCTCGAGGCCTCGACCTTGCGGAACATGTCGAAGAGCCTCTGCTGGATATTCGGGTGGTCGATGAGGAGCTTTCCACCCTGCTCCCGCTGCCGCGCATAGTTAAGGGTCTCTTCAAAAGCTGCCCTCGCCAGACCGGTCGCCCAGACGCCCACCATGGGCGTGGTCATGCAAAGATGGGCCGCCAACGCCCCTTCGTAGCGGTCCGGCCCTATAATCATTGACTCTTTCGGCACACGGACCTCATGAAAGTAGACCTCGCCCTGGCAGAGGTCCCTTGTGCCGATCTTGTTGAGGGGTTTTCCCTTGGAGACGCCCGGACGGTCCAGGGAAAAGACGAATATGCCGCTTCCCGCGTGGCCCATAGAGGGCTCGACCTGGCACATGAGGAGGATGGTCTTCGCCATGGGGCCGCCCGAGACCCACGCAGCCTTCTGGCCGAAGATCACGTACTCGTCCCCGTCGAGGCGGGCGCGGCACTGGGCCTTGATGTTCGGGTCCCGGAAACTCGGATAGCCGGGCATCACCGTATCCGATCCATGGTCGGGTTCGGTAATGGCCCAGCAGCCGATATAGCTCGCTTCGGTGTCCTGACAGTAAGGCACGGTGAAGGTCTTGATGAATTCTTCGCCTCCCTCGACCGCCACCGCGGCATCGAGACTGGTATTGAGAGTCAGGGTCAGGCCGAAGCTCCCCCAGGCCAGCTCTTCCATGACAAGTGCTATCTGCCAGGGAGTGAGGCCGGGGCCGCCGACCACCTCGGGGAAGGGAAGCTTGTGATACCCAAGCTTGTATGCCTTCCGCATAAAATCCCAAAAGGGTGACTGGGGAGCAAACGCATCATCCACGCTCATTTTGTCGAGCTCGATAGAAATGGGGCGCATCACCGTCTCCGCGAATTTGTGGGCGGAATCTCGAAGGGTCCGATCTTCCTTTGTCAGATTTAAGTCTAAATTGCAATACTCCATGTACACTATCCTCCTTTGACGAGCGTTTTGAAAATCTTAGTTTATCATGGCTACGCCAACTGCGCCTGCGCTTTGGCCCTTCTGGCCACAACCCTGGGCGCGGTTTCTTTCAGGAACATGCTGCACAGAAAGCATACGGCGCAGGCCGCGATGACCATGTACATCGTGTAGGTCAATCCATAACTGTCCGCGATCCATCCCCCGATCGCGGGAAAGACGGTGGCCCCTATCACCTCTCCAACACCCTGGGGTACTGCCACAGCCGTTGCTGCAATGGTGAAGGGGACGCTTTCGGTCGGGACGATAACGAGGAAAAGAGGGTAACTGGAAAGTCCCACACAGAACAGGGCGAAGTATAACGCCAGTGTGCCAAAGCCTGTTCCGGCCGGAGCCATTGCAAAGAGGACACCGCCTAACCCGCCGATGAACCAGAGCACCAGCAGTGATGGTTTGCGGCCTATGCGATCTGAGAGATGGGGCAGCGCCACCTGTCCGATACAAGTCAGGAAGCCGCCGCCGCACATAATCCAGCCTGTTTGAACAGGGTTGAGGTGGTGAACCTTTCCAAAAAATGCCGGTACGAATGCGAAGAGGACGAAAAGGTAAGCCATGCAGGAGATACTGATGAGGGTTGCCAAAAGAATGTTGCGATATTTAAGGACGTCCCAGATGTGGACCTCCTGGCCCTCGTGGACCATTTTGGTTTCCCCGGTTTCTCTTCTTCTCTTGATGTTCTCTGCGACGGTCTTTGGCTCCTTCATGAAGCTCGCGAGATAGAGGGTAAGGATGACGCCGGGGATCGCCACCAGGAAGAACGCAAAGCGCCAGCCGACCCCGGCGAGGAGATAGCCCGCGATGATAGGGCCGAATCCCATTCCTATCAACGGCCAGAAGCTCTGAGTAAATCCCATGTAAAAGCCCCTTTTTTCCGGGGGTGATTCCTCTGCGATGGCCGCGAACGCGGGACCATAAAGGCTGCCCACACACGCTCCCATCAGACCCCTTACCCCGAACATGGCTCCGAACGAGCCGACGATGCCGCTCAGCCCGCTAAAGACGTGCTCTGCGAGGTTTCCCCAGATTGCGCCCAATCTGCGGCCGTGCGTTTCAGAAAGAGGGCCGATTATCCAGGCGCCCAACGCAACTCCGGCGCCATTCGCGGCAGCAATAAGCCCGAGCTGAGAGAAGTTGAGCCCGAGTGCAGGCATGTAGCCTGGAGCAGCAAGCCCGACCATCAAACGGTCGAGACCGCCCAGGCCCCATGTGAGTCCAAAGATCAACGAAAGTTTTCCCACGTAGTTCGTCTTCATGCGTCCTCCCCTTATAGTCTGCATTATCCACATTCTTCCGAGGAAATCGGTTTTCAGATGCTTTCAGGCTGAAGAACCCGAAGGCGTCTATACTTCCTCACACCTTTTGCCTCTCCTGATCTGTTGGTAGAATTTTGTTTTTCGTATCACCCCCTTATAGGGTATTTTCGAGAACTGAGATGGTCCCACCAGAGAGTGAGCAGGCGAACTTAAGTCTCCCCGGGATTCCGTTAGACCATTTCGTCATAGCCCCTGCAGCCGCAACATGAACCACCACATTGTAATGATTGACCTTTACATATTTATCTCTATCGATTGATATATGTCAAGAAAAATTTCTATTGAGCGATAGATATATCCGTTTTTACACGCATTCAGGGTGTCTCCTCTTTTGATAGAAGGTTTCACAGCTTCATACGTGTGCGAGGGTATTTGCGAGCTTCGGTCTTGCGGAGTTCCGAGAGGGGTTCTTAAGATGGGCAGAGGCCGTCAAGGACCAAATCGCCATTGACGGGAAGACTCATTCGGCGCCCCTACGGCAATGGCGCGTTTTTTTCATTGGCGGAGGACCGGCCATTCCGTAAAACAGAAACGCCACCATCTCGTCCTTGACTTGATCGAGAGTCATCTTTCCTTCCGGCTTGTACCAGCGCAGATGCCAGTTTATGACGCCAAAAACATTAAAAGCGAGGACAGTGACGTTCTCCTGGCTCACGTATCCGAGAGACTTGAGAGTTTGCAATTCTTTACGGTAAATATCGAGGAGCTCGATCTGAAAGGGTTTCTTGAACCTCGAAACATACTCCTCTTCGAGAAAAAGAATATCCGCTTCCTTTCTGCCCACATTGATAAGCATGTCAAAATGGGTTTTCAGCAACAGCTTGAAGCGGTCGAGGGGATCGAGATCGCTCCGTGCGACAACCTGGCCCAGGCCATGCACGATCTGGCGGGTTGCCCGCTCGAGAATAGCAATGAGGAGACCCTCTTTGCTTCCGAAATGGTAATAGATATTGGTAATCGTCATGCCTGTCAGTCTGGCGATGTCCCGGATTGACGTACCCCTAAACCCGTTAGCCGCAAAAAGATCGACCGCCGCGTCCAACAGTTTTTCCCGCGTCTTGATCGCGCCTTTCATCCTTTACACGCACCTCATCGCTGATTTCGTTGCCTACCACCGAAGCCACGGGGTCTTCCTAAAGTTTATAACCGATGATAGAAATTAAATCAAGCCGCCATCACACAGGTCGTTTTGGTCAACATTGACCTGGGTAAGCCAGGGGACGTCGGGGGCATGGGGTGGGCGCCTTCATCATAACGGGTGGCCGGTTTGACCCGGAACAGATGGCCCGTTTACGTCGGAACGCATGCACGACTTTGTCGGAATACGCACCCGGCTTTACCGGTGGACTACACGTGACTTATGAATTCATTAGAAAGTTTGTGTTGAAGTACTCTTCAGCGCGCGATAAAAATCTATATAGAATCGCAAAAAAGGCACATTAAGGGAATGGAAGATGAAGCGAGGTATTCGTTGAGAGAAAGGAGGTGAAGGCAGGTCTGCGGTATGGTGTTACGGCTGTTCCGGGGTCCGTTCAAGTGAGCGTGGTCATAGAAAACCATGGGGATTTTGAGGCTATTTTCCCATAAAGGAGAAACTATGAAAAATGTAACCCGAAGAACATTCCTCAAGACAGTAGGAGCTGCGGGGGTAGCGGCGGCAGTCGGATCTTCCATGGCGCCGTCAAGTACCTGGGCCAAGACGAAAGAATATATCCTGATTGGTCATCCGGCGCCAATCACCGGACCTATCGCTGTCTTCGGAGAAACTGCGACGTTTATTGATGAGTACGCAACCACCGAGATCAACAAACAGGGCGGCGTATTCATCAAGGATTTGGGCAAGAAACTGCCGATCAAAGTCATATCCATGGATACCGAGAGCAATCCCACAAAGACTGCTGATATTGCTTCCAGGCTGATCTTGAAGGAAAAGGTCGACTTCATGATGGGTGCGGGTACACCCGACACAATCAATCCCGTGAGCGCTATCTGCCAAAGGTATGAGGTTCCATGTCTCACTACATATGGGCCCATAGAGCCCTGGTTAACCGGAGGTCCTTACAAATGGGCCTTTCTCTACTTTGTGTCCGTCGATCAACTTATCGATCTCCACATAGGCATGTGGGATGAACAGGCAGGCAAGCATAACAAGGTGGTAGGAGGTTTCTGGCCCAATGATCCTGATGGAACGGTATTTTCCACGCTGTACAAAGAGCGAGCCGAGAAACGGGGCTACAAGGTTGTGGATCCGGGAAGGTTCCCATACGGGCTCCAAGATTTCAGTGCCTTCATCAATACCTGGAAAAAAGAAAAGGTCGAAATCCTCGAAGGGGTGCCCATCCCGCCTGATTTCGCAGCACTGTGGAGGCAGTGCCACCAACTGGGATTTATTCCCAAAATGGCCACTATCTCAAAGGCGATCCTATTTCCGGCTGCCGTCGAAGCCATAGGCGGAGACCTTCCAAGCGGACTCATGAACGACATCTTATGGGCGCCGACACATCCATTCAAGTCATCATTGACCGGGATCTCCTGCAATGACCTGGCCGAAGCGTGGACTAAAAAGACCGGGAGGCAATGGACCTCACCCCTGGGTCTCGATTACACCGGCTTCGAGCTTTTTGCCGACGCCCTGAAGCGTGCAGGGTCTGTTGACAAAAAGAAGGTCAGACAGGCCTTGGCTCAAACAGATCTCAAGACGATAATGGGCCCCATTAAATTCAATGAAAAGAATTTCTGTTTGACCCCATTGCTTGGGGGACAGTGGGTCAAGGGCAAAAAGTGGCCCTGGGATCTGAATACGGTCTACAATGGGACTTATCCCAAAATCCCGTGCTCGGCCAAGATGATTTTCCCACTGCCACGAAGTTGACGCATGAGGCTCACCCTGAGACTGTCGGGAAACCGGAGAAACCGTTATCCTTGTGTGTAACTGCTTTACATGACGCAACTTCACTTTTTCGACAGTCTCGCAAGAAGAGTGCGGTGCAAACACCCCTCACCCTCGCCCGCAAGGGGAGAAGGATGGATAGGTTCCCTCCCCATCGAGGGGGAAGGGTCAGGGTGGGGGTGAAAAGGATGTCTGGACTATGGTGAGACTGTTAATAAGACGGCGATACCGAAGAAGTGTGAAGAGAGACTGATGCCGGACCTACTCAGCGTTAACAACCTTTCCAAATTCTTTGGAAAACTGACGGCAGTTTTCGACCTCAGTTTTGGGGTGGATCGTGGGGAAATCTTGGGTATCATCGGCCCCAACGGCGCTGGGAAAACGACGGTGTTCAACCTCATTACCGGTGACATTCGACCGGACCGGGGAACAGTCATATTTGACGGAAAGGATATGACTTTCGATCCGGTATATCAAAAATGCCGCCAGGGTATTGCCCGGACCTATCAGATTCCAAAGCCTTTTCTGAACATGACCGTTCTGGAGAACCTTTTGGTCGGTTCTATCTATGGTGGAGGAAAAAACTATAAACAATCCAAAAAGAAATGTGAAGAGATCCTCGAAAAAACAGGACTGCTCGCCAAGAGACATGTAATCGCCGGGTTTTTGCCCCTCTTTGACCGAAAACGGTTAGAGTTAGCCAGGGCTCTCTCAACGGACCCAATACTTCTCCTGGTCGATGAAGTAGCCGGAGGGCTTGTAGAGCGGGAAGTGGAGGAAATTTTGAAGATTATTCATTCGGCGCGAAAAGACGGGATTACAATACTTTGGGTGGAACACATCATCATGGCCATGCAAAGAGGTCCCGATCGATTACTGGTGATGAATTTTGGCCGGGAACTGTTTAGCGGCAAACCTGAAGAAGCGTTCAGCTCAGAGGAGGTTCAGAGGGTTTATCTGGGGTCCGAGGAGGAAGATTGACCCCTGTGCTTGAGATAAAGAATCTGGACGTGTGCTATGGGGGATTACAAGCACTTTCAGACATTACGCTTGATGCGGAAAAAGGTCAGATCGTCTCTATTATGGGTGCCAATGGGGCGGGCAAATCAACACTTCTCAAGGCGATCGCCGGCCTCTTGAAACCTCGCTCCGGAAGCATCCGTTTTAATGAAAAGCCGATCAGCCATCTCGAGCCACATGATATTGTCAAACTAGGCGTCTCTTTAGTCCCCGAAGGCCGACAGATTTTCTCTAACCTCACCGTCCTCGAAAACTTGCTTATCGGGTCCTACACGCCTCGGGCGCGGAAGAACAAGAAAAAAGCCCTTGAGAACGTCTTCACTCTGTTTCCTCCTCTAGAAGCAAGGATTCACCAGATGGGAACCGATTTGAGCGGAGGTGAGCAACAGATGCTGGCTATCGGCCGGGCTCTCATGTCCGAACCTCGTTTGATCCTTTTCGATGAGATCTCTCTGGGGTTGAGTCCCTTAGTGATCAAGGTACTCTACCAAACCGTTAAGCGAATCAATCAAGAGGGCATGACGGTTATCCTGGTAGAACAGGATGTCAAAAGAAGTCTCAAGACCGCTTCTTCGGCATACATTCTTCAGGAGGGAAAGGTGAGCCTGAAAGGGGATCCGAAACGTTTCACCGAAAATGAAGTGCGACGAGCCTATTTCGGCCTTTAAGTGAAAAGAACGCTTTATTTGTCCTCCGAAACGGGAGCGTAAGGAGTTACATGCGATGCTGCCCTCTTTGGGATTATTGATCAACGGGATTTTGTTAGGCGGCCTCTACGCGGCCATCGGTATAGGGCTTTCCATGGTCTTCGGGATCATGAGACAGGTAAACCTGGCCCATGGCGATTTGATGATCCTTTCAAGCTATTTCAGCCTGCTGTTTGTGCAGGTATTGGGGATACATCCCGTATTCACGCTTTTCCTCGTCATACCTCTCATGTTTTTCATAGGGTATCTGCTGCAGATCTTTTTCTTTAACAGAGTCATGCAAAGAGCGATGGAACCCTTCCTCATGATCTCTTTCGGGCTTTCCATTATCCTGGAAAACGCTTTGCTCCTTATCTTCACTCCTGATGCCCGTTCTTTAAAGACAGCCTTGGTCATCAAGAGCATCGATGTGTTCGGCTTTTTTCATATCCCCTTAATCCACCTGCTAAATTTCACCGCAGGGCTTCTCGTTTTAGTAGTACTCCAGCAGTTCATGAAAAGGACCTACCTGGGGTGGGCCATTAATGCCTCGGCCGATAATGTAACCGCCGCTAAACTCATGGGAATAGACGTCAAAAAGGTCTATGCCTACGCCATGGGGATTGCTGCTGTTACTGCGGCTATCTCGGGAGTACTCGTAGGCATGACCTTTACTTTTTACCCACATTCCGGAACCCAGTATCTGATTATCGCCTTTGGCGTGGTCATTATCGGCGGTCTCGGGAGTCTGCCCGGGACATTTATCGGGGGTCTTGTTCTGGGCGTCTCTCAACTGTTCGGCGGGCGTATTCTCGGACCCGGATTTCAGTTGTTGAGCGGCTATATGATTCTGATTATTGTTTTGACTATAAAGCCTCAGGGATTATTGGGAAGGAGGTAAGCATTTTGATCCGGGCCAATGGCATCAGACTTGCGGTCATCGCCTTCCTATTGACATTCCTTGTGACAGCACCCGTCTGGGCTTCACAATACGTCGTCAGCGTCGGATTGTTAGTATGCATCTACATCGCCCTTGCTTCCATGTGGAACCTGTTGGCCGGGTATTCGGGCATGGTCTCTTTAGGGCAGCAGATGTTTATCGGATTGGGTGGTTACACCCTTGCTATATCCTCCATGTACTATGGGGTTCCGGTTTTTCTTGGCGTTCTCTTTGGCGGGCTTATGTCCGTAATTCTTGCGGTGCTCATATCTATGCCCGTCTTCAGAATGAAAGGGGTCTATTTTTCCATCGGAACCTGGATCATTGCTGAAGCCCTGGGGATATGCTTTAGCAATTGGGGATACGTGAAATACGGAATGGGCATATTTATACAGCCTGCCTATAAGCTTTCCATGTCTGCGGTATACTACGCGGCAATGATCTTGTGCGTCTGCTCGGTTGCCCTCGTATTTTTCTTGCTCAGATCCAGTCTCGGCCTGGCTCTGACGGCTATCAGGGACGACGATCAGGCATCCGGGGCGGTGGGGGTAAATATCTTCCGATGTAAATTCATCTGTTTCCTGATAAGTGCGTTTATTACCGGGTTATCGGCCGGGGTGCTCTACCTGAATGCCATATTCATCCAGCCCTTTGAGGCCTTTGGCATCGGTTGGACAGTAAAGCTGCTATTTATCGTGATTATAGGTGGCATAGGGACTTTGGAGGGACCAATAATCGGGGCGATCATTTATGTCCTATTACAACAATACCTATCGGAATATGTGGGGTATAATCTGATTATCCTGGGGATCGTGACCATTGGGGTGATCTTTTTCGCCCCGAAAGGGATCGTGGGCACCTTGCAGGAGAAATTTCGCGTTAACCTTTTCCCGGTTCGTCGTCTTTAGTATCCGGGATGTGCGCTATCGGGGAATAAAAAGGGGGGTAAGATCTCGTCACCGAAAATCAGGGGAGGCTGCGATGGCAGAACAGATACTATCAGGGAGGACGGCAATAGTGACAGGAGGCGCCAAGGGTTTAGGAAGAGCCATAGCCTTTGAGCTGGCGGCTAGAGGGGCGTCCGTGGTTATAGCGGACGTGGATGGGCCTTCCGCGAACCAGGTCGTCGAAGAGATCGGCAAAAAGGGCGCACCTGCGATCGGTGTGTTATGCGACCTTCGAAAGGAGGCCGACGTCCAGGAAATGGTGAAAAAAACCCTGTCGGCGTTCTCCAAAATCGACATACTGGTGAATAATGCGGGGCTCGGGAAGGTAGCGCCCCTCTGGGAGACCCCCACCGACGTCTGGGATGAAACCATGGGCGTCAATCTGCGGGGCTCCTACCTGTGTATCAAGTATGTGATTCCTCAGATGATCCAGCAAAAAGCGGGTCGCGTCATCAATATGTCGTCGGCGGTGGGCAGGCAGGCCCAACCGTTGATGGGCGCCTACGCCATTTCAAAGGCGGGACAGATTGCTATGACGGTGGCGCTGGCAAAGGAGGTTGCCCCTTACGGGATCACCGTAAACGCCGTCTGTCCGGGGCCCGTCGAGACCCCATGGTGGGATGAAAATCGGAAGGCTTTGGCGCCGATCCTCAACGTCCCGGAGAATGAGGTGACAAACTGGTTCACTCAACAAAAACAGGCGATAAAGGTGCCGCTGAAGCCGGAGGACATCGCACGCGTGGTTGCCTGGTTGGCGTCGGACGACACAAACATGATTACCGGCCAGTTGATAGGCATAGATGGAGGGCATGACTTCCCGACATACTGAGCCGGATCATGGCCGACACAAACCTTTAAAGGGAGGGGTAGCTATGGGAACACCACATGGAGGCGTGATCATGCATTCGTTCAAAATGTTTGAACTGGACGGCAAAGTTGCTGTGGTGACGGGCGCCGCCACCGGGCTAGGCGCGGCATTTGCCGAGGCAATGGCCGAGGCGGGGGCGGATGTGGTCTGTGCGGATATCGACGCAAAGGGCATGAAGAAGACCGTCGCAAAGATTAAGAAAATAGGGCGGAAGGCCATCGCCGTCTTATGTGACGTAGCGAAAGAAGACAATTGCGTCCGCCTCATGGGGAAGACGGTGGAGACCTTCGGCCGTCTGGACATCCTCTTCAACAACGCAGGCGTCGTCGAAAGGGAACCGAAACCCCTGCACGAATTCACGACGGAGGCGTGGAACAGCGTTCTGGCCGTGGACCTTCAAGGCGTCTTTTTTTGCAGCAGGGAAGCCCTCAAAATCATGGTGAAGCAGAAGAGCGGCAAGATCATCAACATCGCATCCATCTTTGGGCTCGCCGCTTCGGGACACCTCTTCCCGGTCCCTGCGTACAACACCGCGAAAGGAGCGGTGGTCAACCTCACGCGCGAGCTGGGAATCGAATACGCCCCTCTGGGGATCAATGTCAACGCCATATGTCCGGGCTTCTTCCTCACGAACATCGGGGACGGCAATAGCTACACCCCCGAGTTTGACAAGATGGTCTCCGGCTTCACACCCATGGGGAGGCAGGCACAACCGGAAGAGCTGAAAGGTGCGGCCATCTTTCTGGCATCGGCGGCCTCGAACTACATGTGCGGACAGATGCTCGTGGTGGACGGGGGATGTACGGCAAAATAGAAGGCTTCAACCGCACATCCCTTCATACTTCACACTTTCCCTCCCCGCCATTGTACGGCGGGTCATTTGCGCGTATGCGCAAGGAAAACGCGACTATGCCGGCTCCCTTAATTCTTTGAACGGAGGCGGTATAGTCGCTGTCTCATTCGTTGTGTCCCGCCCGGAGCCATTTTTGAGGACGCCGGGAATGGACGTATCGGTTAATAAGGCTCATGGCCGCGGCGCCGGATTCACACAACTGAAATTGGCCGCTTCATCGATGCTGCCTGAGCCCTTGTATACTGCAATCTGTGGATACGGGCAGAAAGGCCTGCTTCTGGCAGGCAGATTCAAGGCCGGGATGGGAGGACGGGCCCCGATAATCGTACCCGGCTCGACTCCCTTTTCGACCCAATCCACGAGCTGCTTGATCCAGAGTGCATCGCTCGTAAAACAGCCTACACCGCCCCTGCAATGGAATGCTCCCGGAACTGTGTAGAATTTCATAAACGCCGCTGTCTCCTGCGTCCCCATATCCGCACGCACCGCATCATAGTATTTGTAGGACCAATAGGGCGAGTTATAGTTGTCTGCCGTCCCATGCCAGAGAATTATCTTGCCTCCTTTTGCTTTGAAGGTTCTCATATCCGTCCTGTCGGCGCGCCATATATCGTTGCGGACGGCCATTCTTTCCGGGTCGGTATCGAAATTGAACATGGTGTAGTTCCAGGACGGCCCGGGAGCAGGGATGAAGACAAGATACTGAAACATGCCGTTTCCTGTGATAACATTTAAGGTGGTTTCGACGGAAGCAGCGGTATTCTGACCCTCCCAGCCGCTCTTCAGCCTCTTCTGTACGGGGTCAAATGCGATGGTCTCTGACCCGAACGCGGTGCCCGGGTAGAGCAGCCTGCCGTCCGATGTTCTCGGCCCGTCATAGATGTTGAAAATGGCTTTTCTCTGGGCGGAGGTGAAACACTTCGGGGCGTCCGCATCCTGCGGACATGGTGCAAGATCTGTGAGAGCATTAAATTTGCACTTTCGGGGATCATCAATAAGACCATCCACTACGCCGTCCAGGCCATCGCATTTCGCCAGGACCACCGCAGACAGGAGGGGGAGTTTGACGGGATCTATCCATCCCGCTCCGGTCATCTGCCGGGCGTTCCAGACCCATTGCATGACCCCCCAGGGAGGGGTAAACATGGGTGCGCCCGCTATGATGCCGTTAAAATCCTCAGGGTATTTCTGCGCTTCCAGAAGACCCTCCCTACCCCCGTTGGAGCAGCCGACAAAATACGAATACCGGGCGTCACCGCCATAGTAGGCTTTCACAATTTTCTTTGCCAGTACAGCAGTCTCGTGCTGTGCCCGATAGAAGTGGTCGATCTTCTTCTGCTCCACCAGAGGGTTGCTGTTATCCGGCGGATTATACGCCCACGAGAGATCGAAGAGGCCAAGGGGATAACCTGCCTTCGCTTTATGCCCCGTATCCGTTCCCGCCACCGCAAAACCGTCTGTTAAAGCAGGCGGCATGGCCCACTCAAAAATCATGCCGGCGCTTCCACCAGTGCCGACCTGATAAAAACGATTGTTCCACCCTGTTGCGGGCATTTTTACGACAAAGCCTATCTCCGGCCATATCGTGCCCCGCACCTCGCAGAGCTCGGGCAATGCCGGTGAAGTAACTGTGGCCTCAGCGGCAGGAATAACCACAGCCGAGGAAATAGTTACCGATTTGCCGAATGCTTGATCTGTGTATGAGAGATTCTTGATGTCAGTACATGCGACAGGCTTTCCGGAAGAAAGCGCGGGCGCTCCGGTCATTGATCCGACACTGCTGCAATTGGTGAGCAGCACACAAGCGACGAGCGTGACACAGCCGGCAAAATCGAGTCTAATCCGCATTATTGCCTCCTCTCGCAAGATTTATTGAAACTTCCTGATAAAGCAGTCATTTTCTCGTTGTATCGGAGCGGTTTGCGGGCGCTCCCTCGAGCCCGCTGAGGAGAGACAAGTTCTTGCCGGGTATCACCATCTCGAATATGGAATCTACCGTCGTGTAGTCATAATACCCGAGACGGGCCAGGGGACGGATCTTGAGGATATCGAGACGCCCGTCCTGGGTGAGTGCCTCGTCCTTCATGTGTACGAGGACGACCCGGCCAATGATCACATCCACCGTGCCCATGGGTCCGTTGCCGGGCAAGCGGATCGTCTGGTAATAGCGGCACTCGAACTGCACGGGTGATTCTGCCACACGGCATGGTCTCACCTTTATCGACGGCGCCTTCGTGACGCCGGCCAGATCGAATTCGTCCACCTCCGGAGGCACTTCGGCAGCGGAACGGTTGACTGCGTCGCGAAGGTCGTATGTCGCCATGTTGTAAACGAACTCACCCGTCTGTTCCACGTTCACCACCGTGTCTTTCCGCGCCTCGAGGCTGTTCTGGTTTGCCGCGAACATCACATAGGGCGGATCGAAGGTAAGGTTCTGGAACTGGCTGAAAGGGGCGAGGTTGTGTATGCCCTCTGCGCTTATGCTGGAAATCCATCCGATGGGGCGGGGTACCACACAGGATTTGAAGGGGTTGCGCCGCAAGCCATGGTCGTTTTTGTCAGGATCATAAAACATAATTGATTCTCCCTGCACACCTTATAGTGGGACTACATGCCCAGGTATCGTCTTCGCACCTCGTCATCTCCGAGCAAGGCCTCAGCCTTGCCCTGACTCGCGATTGTACCTGTCTCCATCACGTAGGCACGGTCCGCGATCCTGAGGGCCGCCCCCACATTCTGTTCCACCAGCAGTATGGGTATGCCTCTGGTCCGCAGGTCGGTGACGATGGAGAGGATGTGAGCGACTACAAGCGGGGCTAGACCCAGGGACGGCTCGTCGAGAAGGAGCAGGCTCGGCTGTGACATGAGACCCCGCGCCATCGCGAGCATCTGCTGCTCCCCTCCGCTCAGGGATCCTGCCTTGCCGAAAAATCTCGTTTTCAATATGGGAAAGAGCTCAAAGGCTGAGTGGTAGAGGGGCTCAAGGTCAGACTTCCCGTGCCCGTGGACGTAGGCCCCGAGGAGCAGGTTCTGCTGTACCGTCAGGGAGGCGAAGATCTGTCTTCCTTCGGGGACGTGGCTTATCCCCATGCTCACGATTTGGTTCGGCTTCTTCCGCGTGATCTCGTCGCCCATGAAGGTAATACTCCCCTTGTACGGGGTAATGAGACCTGAGATGACCTTGAGAAGCGTCGATTTGCCCGCCCCATTTGCCCCGAGGAGGCAGACCACCTCACCCTCGTCGATCTCGATGTTGATGCCCTTGAGCACTTCCACCCGTCCGTATCCAGCATGGATATCCGCCACCCGCAACATCATGTCGAATCGCTCACCGCGCATTCCGCGCCAAGGTACGCCTCGATCACCAAAGGGTCGGCACAGATGGCGGCGGGCGGACCTTCTGCGAGCTTGCGTCCGAAATCGAGGACGACCACGTCATCGGAAACCTCCATGACAAGCTTCATGTTATGTTCCACCAGCAGGATCGTGACGCCTCTTCCCTTGATCACGGAGAGGAGTTCCATGAAGGATTCCACTTCAGCATTGTTCAACCCGGACGCGGATTCGTCGAGGAGGAGCAGTTGAGGGTCGGCCATGAGGGAACGGGCGAGCTCGACCAGTCGCTGGCTCCCGAAGGAGAGCGCACCCGGCTGCATGGTCGCTGCCTTTTCGAGGCCCACCAACCGGAGCATCTCTATCGCCTTCTCACGCGCAGCCGCCTCATTTCGTGCTGCATGAGAGCGAAAGAAGAGCGTTCCGGCAATGCTCGGCCTGAGACTCTTATGGGCGCCGATAAGCACGTTGTCCAGCACCGTCGCATCATTGACGGAGAAAAGCTTGATGAGCTGAAAGGTCCGGGAGAGACCGAGAAATGCGATCCTGTCGGTTTTCATGTCCACCAGGTCGTGCCCCTGAAAATAGACATGTCCGCTGTCCGGGGCCAGGAAGCCATTGATCACATTGAGCATCGTGGTCTTTCCCGCGCCGTTAGGTCCTATGAGGGCCTTGATCTGACCGGCGCGGACTTCAAAGCTCACGGAGTCCAGGGCACGGACCCCCTCGAACGTCTTCGTTGCTTCGACCACCCGCAGCATGACGTTGTGGGGCATCAACCCTGTCAGGTCCTCCTTCTCACGAGTCGCCCCGACCGGCCCGTCAGCCATCACTGCCCCCTGAGAGCAGCCGCACCAGCCCGCCCCTGGCGGCCGTCACCACGCCGTAGAGCCCCCTGGGCAGGAAAAGGAGGACCACGATGAGAATCACCCCGTTGAACAGCATCTCGTAGTCCTGGAATTGATACGTTACCTCGGGCAAAAGCTTGAGAAAGACGGCGCCGAGCACCGGGCCGAAGATCGTGCCGGTACCGCCGAGAAAGAGCATGACCAGGATGTTGATCGAGGTGAGGACGCCGAAGTCATCAGGCGCGATAAAACTCATGTAGTGGGCAAAGAGCGAGCCGGCGAGCGATGCAAAGACAGCCGAGAGCACGTAGACCCGCACCTTGTACGCGGGACAGTCGATCCCCACGCTGCCGGCCGCAGTCTCATCGCTTTGAATAGCGATGAGGGTCCTTCCGAAAGACGACCGGACCAGGGCAAGGCTTGTCAGCACGACGAAAACGACCACGGACCAGACGAGATAGTAGTACCTGACGTGGTTCTCGAAACTGAATCCGAAAAGATTGAAGGCAGGGATATCCCTCAGTCCCGATGCGCCGCCGGTCAAGCCCTGCATGCCGGTAATGAGGGTGACCACGATCTCGTTAAGGGCAAGCGTGGCCATGGCGAGATAGTATTCCTTCAGCGCAAGAACGGGTCTCCCCATAGCCCAGGCAACCCCGGCGCTCAGCAGGATCCCCGCTATCATAGCCGGTAGCGGGGAGACGCCGTACCTCGCGGTGAGAATGCCGGAGACATAGGCGCCTATGGCAAAGAATGCTGCATGACCCACGGATATCTGTCCTGCGTAGCCCATGAGCAGGTCGAGACTCACGGCCAGGATCACGTAAATCCCTGCGAAGATGAGGATTCCGCACCGGTAGGGGGACATGCCCCCCAGGGTCGGTGGGTAGAAGGCGATGAACAGGAGCGCGAGGAGCCACCAAAATCGCGCAAGTCTCGTCATACGTCCCTGCTCAAGCGCGCTCCGAAAAGCCCATTGGGCCGGAAAAGGAGAACCACGATCAGGATGGTAAAGACAATCGGGTCAGAAAACTCGGAGGAGACGAGCCCGATCGTGTAGGCCTCGACGAGGCCGAGCAGATATCCGGCCACAACGGCCCCGACCACGCTCGCCAGGCCTCCTATCGACATGGCGATGAAGCCCTTCACCATGGGCATGACGCCGCTCGTGTACTGCATAAAAAGGAGCGGAGAGACCGCCATACCGGCGAGCGCGCCGATGCCGGCCCCCCAGGCCCAGGAAAAGAGCGCGGCCTTCTGGGTGCTGATTCCCATGAGGCTCGCGCCAAGCCGGTTCTCGGCACATGCCCGCATGGCGATGCCCAGGGTTGTTTTCTCGAAGAAAAGCCATATGGCCAGGAGGGCGACGAAGGTAATGCCCACAATCCACAGGACCTGCGGTTGAAGGGTTGCGCCTAGAACCTGGAGGGGAATGCCTGCGGAGAAGGGGGCGAGCACGTGCGATTCCTTGCCCCATATGAGCAGGGCCGAACCCCGCAAGGCGAGGGAGATGGCGATGGTCATCACGATCAGGTTACCGATTCCCGAGTGCTGTATCGGCCTGATGAGCACCCTCTCGACCAGCGCGCCGAGGACCATGGCGACGAGCACGGACAAGGCGAAGGCTACAGGCATAGGGAGCCCTTTCGACACGAAGGTCGCCATGGTGAGTGCGCCGATTACGAAGAACTCGCCCTGGGCAAAGCAGATCAAAAGCGAGACTTTGTAGACTATCACCAGACTGACGGCGATAAGGGCGTAGATACTGCCCGTCGTCAATCCGCTGAAAAAGAACTGGAGCAACTGAGAAACGTCACCCATTCCACGACCCTCATCTTCGCGCCGGATCAGAAAAACGGACCTATTTGAGCAGTACCGCCCATTTCCCGTCCTTGACCGTCAGCACCATCATGTCGGAGAGAAGGGTCCCGTGATGATCGGTGGGAGAGAAATTGTAGATGCCCTGCATGCCGACGAAGCCTTTGGTCTTTTCGATTGCATCCCGGAGCTTGACAGGATCATCGGAGCCCGTCGTCTTCAACGCCGCTGCGATGAGGCTGACGGCATCTACCATCTCAGCCGAATAATAGTTGGCCGGCTCCCCGTACTTCTGCTGGTGGGCCCGGCTGAAGTCCGTCACGACCTTCTTGCAAGGGTCGCTATCCGCTACGGCATCAGGGGCGGCTGCCCTTCCCGCAGGCACAATGATGGGTAGGGTCAGACTTGAGACAAACTTGAGAAAGCCCGGATTGGCATTACCGTGGGAGACGAGGACGGGGATATTCATGCCCATCTGGTTCATGTTCCGCGCCACAAGCGCAGCAGGCTCACCAGTGCAGAAGGAGAAAACCGCCTGCGGGCCGAGGGTCCGCAGCTTGGCCAGTTGAGTTGTCAGATCGGCCGCCTTGATATCGAACTTCTCCTCGCCCACGATCGTGATGCCGTAGGGAGGCGCATATCGCCTCGCCAGCGTGCTCCCCAGTTCGCCGAGAGGGCCGATGGGCATCAACAAAGCCACCTTTGTGATCCCCTTGCCCTGAAAGTACTGAAAGGGACGGGCGACGGCAAAATCGGTCTTGTGGGCCGTGTTGAAGAGAAATGGCTCCTTCTGGGCATTCACCTCGTATCCTGACCCTATGATCGTGGGGATCTTGTTCTTTGCGGCTATGGATGCGACCGCCCCCGACACCGGTACGCTTGCCGTCCCGATCATGGCGATCACGCCGTCCCTCGAGACGAGCCTCTGGGCTACCCTTGAAGCGGTCTCCGGCGAGGACTGATCGTCATAGGATATTAATTCCAGCGGATGCCCATTGATGCCGCCTGCCTTATTAATCAGCTCCACCTTCAGGTCAGCCCCCTTCTTCTTGTACTCCCCGAGCCACGACAGGGCGCCGGTAAGCGGAAAGATGCCCCCTATCTTGTAAGGTGTCGCCGCCTTTGCAGCGTTACCCCAGAGCAGCAATAAAGCCAACCCCGCTGCCAGACCCATGAACACGCCTCTTTTCATCGCAACCCCCTTTGTGTATCGATCGTGCACCGCTTCACCCCATTAAACACCTTTTCTCCCGGCAGAGTCTTGCACTTTACGGTCTTTTTTTAGGAGAAAAATGCTGAATGCGTCCCGCACTAATCGTTGTTCTTCCGAGTCCTCATGGGCGCGGCACTGCGTCGATAGTCCTTCGGGGTCTCCCCCAGACATTTTTTGAAGACCCTGGTAAAATAGCCCTGATCCGCGTAACCCACGTCCTGGGCAATGCGGCTAATGGACGTGCTCGTGCTTCTCAGGAGGTATTTCGCCTTCTCTATCCTCACCTTCGTGATGCAGGCGGACAGAGACAGGTTATACTCGCTTCTCATCCAATGCATAAGCCGCGACGGACTGAGGCACACATCGCGCGCTACTCGCTCCACGTGCAGGTCCTCGGCCGCGTGGGCCTCGATGAACGCCATTATCCTCTTCAGCAGATCCGTGCCCCCGTGGGCGCGGCTCACAAGGTTTTGGCCGACCGCATCGAATACCCTGACCAGCCAAAGACAAAGCGTCTCCTGATCCTTCACATCATCCCACTCCCTGCTAAACCTGTGTCTCGCCCGCACCAACTCCTCAATCTCGGCGCCTTCCTCCATCGCCACGTCAAAGAGGCCGAGGAACAGCTCCAGCAAAGACAGCTTGAGGGTTTCCAGGCTGTCAAAGTGCTGCAGAAGTGTAACCGTGAGCAGTCGAAAGAGGGCTTCCTTCGCTTTACCGATATCCCGTTCGCGGATACTCCGCATCATCTCCAACTTTTGCTGACAGTAGAGCTTCGCGGCAAAATAGAGATCGGGCGTGAGCTCGGTGCAACTGAGCCCGGTGCGGACCGCCGCTATGTCGGCAAGCGCCGGACTTCCATCGGCGGGGACCATTCCAGGCCCCGATAACAGGTCGCCCAGCCTTCGGATCAACAGAGCCTTCCGGTTGCCGTGAACATCCTCAAAAAGGGCTATCGAGGAAAAGGCCCGGGCGAAGCGCCAGGCGCCGTCCTTGACGGTGAGGAGAATGATCTGCTCGATGTGGGTGCCGTAATGGTCGATGGGCGAGAAGTTGTAGACACCCTGCATTCCCCCGAAATTGCTGATATGCTCAACGGCATCTCGCAGTCTCTCCGGGTTCGCACAACCAGTCTGCCGCACGCCCTCCATCACCAGATCAATTGCGTCGGCCAGCTCTGCGGAATAGTAATTGGCCGGTTCGCCGTAGCGCTGCAAGTGGCGAGCGTTGAAATCCATCACCACGCTCCTGCAGGGATCATCTTCTCGAATGGTATCGAGGACCATGGTCTTCCCCGACGGAACGATGAGATTGATCGGTGTACGCGATATCAGCTTCAGGAAACGGGGGTTTGCATTGCCATGGGACACGAGGAGGGGCATGTCGAGATTCAGCGCCGCCATTGTTGCTGCAACGGCCGCGGCCGGCTCACCCGTGACGAAGGAAAAAAGGGCAAGGGGTTTGAGGCTGTGCAGCCTCTTTAACCGGGATGCCACATCCGGCGATGCCACATCGAATCTTTCCTCGCCGACGATCCTCATGCCCATGCGACTCCCCAGCCGCCTCGCCAGCCAACTGCCCAGTTCGCCGAGTGCACCGTGGGGCATCAGGAGGGCAAGCCTGTTTATACCCCTCTCCAGGAAGAACTGGAAGGAACAGGCAACGGCGAATTCGGTCTTATGGGCGGTGTTAAAAACGAACAGGTCTTTTGTAGGGTCGATGGCGTAGCCGGAATTGACAAACGCGGGCGTCCGGTACCGATTGGCCACCAGGGCGACCGCTCGGGAGACGGGCAGAGAGCCGGTGCCTACCATTGCCGCAACGTGGTGTTTGAAGACCAGCATCTCGGCGATGCGCGACGCCTGTTCCGCTGAGGACTGATCATCATACGCGATCAGGGTCACCGGGCGGCCGTCGATGCCGCCCGCCCGGTTGATCATCTCTACCTTCAGCTCCGCCGCCTTCCTTTTGTATTTCCCGGACCAGGAGAGATATCCGGTGAGGGGAAAAATTCCCCCGATGCGCAGCTCATCTTCTCCGGAACGTACCTTTGCTCTATTCATGAGGTCTATCCTGCTATCGCAGAGCCGTTCTAATTGTATAATTTTCCTGTAGCAAGTCAACAAATATGTTCAGAAGCAACGGGGCGTCGCTGATGGTGAGATGATTTTTATTCGTCTCTGATCAACGATGTAGATGCGTGTAACATATCGATACTACACACGAAATTAGAATACTGGATAACTATCTGAAATCATGGTACTTTGCTCTCGATCAAAACCTGATACACGCGGGCACGGATGGAACCTTTCAACGGGGGACATCTTTCCCCTCCCTTTCAGCCCGCCCGGTGTTATAATACGTGTATGATCACGTCGATCATATGCGATTTCGGCGGCGTCATTGCCGAAGAGGGCTTCCCGGATACGTCACGGGCCATGCGCCGGAGCGCGCATGCCGGGATGCGGTGCGGACATGGTGGAATGACGACAGACGGTGTAGCCACGGGCTTTGGATAATGGCCGTATGGACAAGCTCGTTTTTAGGAAAAAAATAAGACAAGGAGGTCCCCCATGAGAAGAGGAATAGCCGGTCTCACCGCGCTTTTGCTCCTTTTCTGCGCAATGCCGTCTCTCTATGGAGCGGACGGAAGCGAAAGCACGTCTATGATGGAAACGAAAGGCACGCCGTACCAGGAGGCGCCTGTCCCGCCGCCAAGCGAAGAGGCCATGATCGTGGACCTTTTCCTCGTCCGGCCCCTCAGCTTCCTCGGCCTCGTCATCGGCACGGGCGTGAGCATCGTCGCCACGCCTTTCGCCCTTGCGAGCAGGTCGACCGGCCCCTTGTACGAAAGGCTCGTCGTCGAGCCCTTCGACTTCACCCTCCGCCGGCCCCTCGGAGCCTTTTGAGATCCCATCCTGCGGCAGTGAGGGCAGCACAAAAACGAGCGTGTGAGGAGCAGCGAATGATCAGGACGACGATAGAAAGCATAGAAAAGAAGATCACCAATGCTGATTCCATGGGGGAGGAAGATAAACAGGAGCTTCTGAAGCTCCTCTCGACCCTGGAAACCGAAGTGGTCGACCTGTCAAAAACCCATCCCGAGGAGGCGGAAAGCATCACGGGCTTTACCCAGGTATCGGCTCATGAGGCAACCAGAGGCCAGAGGAATGAGCAGTTGGTGCACCTCTCGATCAAGGGGCTGACCTCCTCCATCGAAGGTTTCGAGAACACCCACGAGGAGCTGGTCAGGATAGTGAACTCAATTGCCTATATGCTTTCCAACATGGGCTTATAAAGGAGGCTTTGATGCGCCGACAAAGATGGGGCGAGGAAGGCGACCCGGCATCAGACGGTGATGCTGACGTTTCCCTTCTTTCCGGCACGGACAACCGTTTGGGTATCCACGAATTTCTTGATGAAGATGCTTCTGAGGCCGCCCATGCCTTCAACAGGCGGGGTTATTTGCTGCCGATACAACGCGTCTGCGGTCTCCGGGGTCTGTGCACTTTGGAACCTCTCTGCGTCACCTCTTTCATCGCGTAACGCAAGGGCCGGCGCCGCTGAAGGCGCATCGGCAGCCGGCCGCGCACCTGTTCCGTTGAACTCCACCAGGAACTGTCTGGCGCTCCTCTCCACCCCGGCGTCATTTTCTTTAAGATTCGTATAAACAATTCTCATACGGAACCAACGCCTTAAAGCCGGTCAGGACGGGCCTCGACAAACGCTCGAAGGCATCAGGCCTCTTGCCGCGCCCCTGCCCTCAACTGCAATTTTTCCGATTACATTACTATATAGTGCAGATGGCCGGAAATGTCAATAAAAAAGAGTTCTCGCTCGTAATCCCCCCGTTACGGGGTGCCGGGGAGATTACAAAAAGAATGGGCCGAGCGGGGCCAAAAGGTATATTCTTCCCGTATCGGTCCGGGAAGCGATCGCCGAAACAGGCTCTTCCTAGTATGCGGCCCGGCCGAAGTCGTCTTCCATGCGGACAATATCATCCTCCCCGAAATACTCCCCTCTTTGGACCTCTATGAATACCAGCAGGTCGCTCCCCACATTCTCGATCCTGTGGAGCGCCTCCCTGCCTATGCTGATGCACGCGCCCTCTCCGAGTAAGTGGTCCTGCCCGTCCCTTGTCACCCGCGCCTGCCCCTTCACGACGTACCAGTGCTCCGCCCTCTTGAAGTGCTTCTGATAACTCAGGCGCTTGCCCGGCAAGACCTCTATCCGCTTCACCTTGAAGGCGTCGTCGTCGTCCAGCACCACCCACCTGCCCCAGGGGGGCGATGCTTCTTCGTTCCCTTTCATGCCTTCCTCCACCATACGGAATTTTGAAACCTCGAAAGACCCCGGCTATCCCTTCTTGAAGAGCTTTTTGAGCCTCTCCCGGAATGGCGTCTCCGCGGAAAACTGCGACACATAGAGCCTCTCCCTGTCCAGATGGGACCCCAGTCCCGACAGGAAGGAAAAGTTGACGAGTTCTTTGACTTTTCGGGTCGTTTCCATTGGCAGGGCCTTCAGTTCCTCGATGAGCGTAGCCAGCTCCTCTTCGAGATCCCCTTCATCGACCACGAAATTGACGAGTCCCATCTCTTTTGCCTCTTCCATTGTCACGTTCCGGGACAGAAAATAGAGCTCGTTAAACCGCTTCATGCCCACAAGGCGCGGCAGGAAGATGCTTGCACCGCCATCCGGGGTCAGTCCTATCCTCCGGTACCCCATATTCATCACCGCCTTTGCTTCTGCAAGGGCGAGGTCACACGCAAGGGCGAGGCTCATGCCGGCCCCTACGGCGAGACCCTCGACCACGGCTATGACGATGCCGGGGATATTCCGTACGAGGTTGATGCTCCTGTTGAGAAAGTCAGCCATGCCGTCCACCTGAATGGCAGGTTCCTCGCTGTCCCTGAACTCGATCACGTCACCACCGCTGCAAAAGGTCCGCCCGGCCCCCCGGATGACGATAATCGAAGCCCCCTGCGTCTCGGCGTTCTTGAGGGCGCGGTAAAGGGCCTCCAGAAGCTCGAGGCTCATGGCATTCTTCTTCTCCGGTCTATTCAAGGTCAGGCTGAATACTCCATCACGATACGCTTCCGTCACCACGTCCATGAAAGTCCTCCTTTTGCAATACCCGGTATCCTAAATATTACCGCAAAAACGGTCCTTTTTCCCATTTTTTTCTGCTTTTACCCCCTTTTTACCCTTTTCAGCACGGATTGTTCACTCACCGTCTCAGCACCCCTTTCCTGATGTCCTTCTCTCACAAGCCTTTCCGAAGGGGGGTTTACGATTGTGTACGAAAGTTTACGGTTTCAGGGGGGGGGTTGGGTAAAGAGAATGTTGAATTATAAATTATAAATGTTGAATGAACGACCACGGCCGGCGAAGCGGGCCAGCAATCTGGCGAGAACACGCGGGTGCGGCCCGCCTGTCGGAAGCTGTGAAAAATCCATTTTAGTCGTCACCAAGCCTGCCCCGGAATGCCTGTATCCGGGGGTGAAAACCGGGGTCCAGACTGT
>Ga0187856_1000255_pt1 | contig 49995 bp, 49 predicted proteins | sample June2016WEW_8_40_FD_132443 | JGI IMG/M metagenome (GOLD analysis project Ga0187856, IMG submission 132443) | Peatland microbial communities from SPRUCE experiment site at the Marcell Experimental Forest, Minnesota, USA - June2016WEW_8_40 | ecosystem: Environmental > Terrestrial > Soil > Wetlands... | reverse complement strand
TCAGAAACTGCAGGAAGCGGGCTTAGGGGGGATGGCCCAGGAAATGCTTGCCGGGCTCAAGGTCCTGCGGGTTCCCACCACAGCGGAGCAGCGGGATGGCATTCTGAAGAAATATCCGACGGCCAAGTACGACAGCGCCACCACCAAGAGCATCGAACTCCTGCCCAGGGATGCAAAGGACAGCATCTTCAGCCTGATTGTCAAGAGAAAAACCATAGATGTGATTGGGGAGTTTCTCACATGATGGAAGGGCGATACACGAGCGGGTCGTGACGGATGAAGGGGCTCGCTTTCAGGCGATCCCGAATAAGGAGGTGGGGTCACGAAACGAGAACGCAGACAAAGAGATGAGCAAAGACGTAGTTCAACATCTTTCTAATAGGAGGGAGATAATGCCAAGCTATGTAATTATGGAGAAATGCGACGGATGCAAAGGACAGGACAAGACGGCCTGCCAGCACATCTGCCCCAACGACCTGATGGTCCTCAACAAAGAGACCATGAAAGCGTACAACCGGGCCCCCGAGATGTGCTGGGAATGTTACAGTTGCGTGAAGCTTTGCCCACAGCAGTCGATCGACGTCCGCGGCTACGCGGACTTTACTCCCCTCGGAGCTTCGGCGGTGCCTCTGCGCAGTTCCGACTCCATTATGTGGACGGTCAAGTTCCGTAACGGCATGATCAAGCGGTTCAAGTTCCCTACCAGGACCACACCCGAGGGTTCCGCACAACCGGACGGCGGGTGGGAGACCGGTTCGGACGACCTGAAGAGCCACATCCTTTTTTCCGAGCCCGGCTCTTTGGGTGTCGACATACCTACGCTCAAGACAAAATAAATGATCCTAAGGAGGAATCTCTATGCAGCCTTTTGAAACTGTTGAGGTAACGACAGATCTCTTGATCTGCGGCGGAGGCATGGCTGCCTGCGGTGCAGCCGTGGAGGCGGCCTACTGGGCGAAGAAAAAGGGCCTCAAAGTCACGCTCGTCGACAAGGCCGCCATGGATCGAAGCGGCGCGGTCGCCATGGGCCTATCGGCCTTGAACCAGTACGTGGGCGTTGCCGAGGGCGACAATACGCCGGAAGAGTATGTGGACTATGTGAGGCAGGACCTCATGGGCATAACCCGGGAAGACCTCGTCTACGACATTGCCCGCCACGTCGATTCGACCGTCCATCTCTTCGAGAAATGGGGACTCCCCATCTGGAAGGGCGCCGACGGCAAGTATGTGCATGAAGGCCGGTGGCAGCTCATGATCAATGGCGAATCCTATAAGATCGTGGTCGCGGAAGCGGCCAAGAATGCCCTGGGGATGGAAAACATTTACGAGCGGGTATTCATCGTCGAGCCCCTGATGGACGGCGACAAGATTGCCGGCGCTGTCGGATTCAGCACCAGGGAGAACAAGTTCTACGTATTTAAGGCCAAGGCCGTGCTCGCGGCCATGGGCGGCGCCGTCCACGTGTTCCGTCCCCGGTCCGTCGGCGAGGGCGCGGGCAGGTCCTGGTATCCGCCCTTCAACTCCGGCTCCAGCGCCTACTTTACGATCAAGGCAGGCGCCGAGATGACCTGCCAGGAAGTCCGCTTCATCCCGGTCAGGTTCAAGGATGCCTACGGTCCCGTCGGCGCGTGGTTCCTTCTGTTCAAGTCGAGGGCGACGAATGCGCTCGGGGAAGACTACATGGTTACCCATACGGACGAGCTCCAGAAGTGGGCCCCCTACGGTCTGGGGAAGCCAATCCCGGCCAACCTGAGGAACTGGCTCGGCATGATGGACCTGTCGGCAGGCAAAGGGCCGATCTACATGAGGACCGAGGAGGCCATACAGAAGATCGTGGCCGCTGCCGGCGACGAGAAGGCCGCAAAGAAGAAACTGAAGGAACTCGATTCCGAGGCGTGGGAAGACTTCCTCGATATGACCATCTCCCAGGCCATCCTGTGGGCTTCACAGAACGTGCAGCCGGAAGAGAGGAGCTCCGAGATCATGCCCTGCGAGCCCTACTTCATAGGCTCCCACTCCGGCGCCTCGGGCGCATGGGTGAGCGGTCCTCCCGACGTGGCGCCTCCGGAGTACTTCTGGGGATACAACCGCATGTGCACGACCAAAGGCCTCTTTGCGGCGGGCGACGGCTCCGGGGCTTCGAGCCACAAGTTCTCCGACGGCTCCCACGCAGAGGGAAGGATTGCGGCGAAGGCCGCCCTGGCTTACGCGGCCGACAACCCCACACAGCCGAATGTCGACGCAAAGACCGTCGAGGCCGTGAAAGAGCGGATTTTGAAGCCCCTTGGCCTCTTCGAAGAATTCAAGAATTTCACGGACAACCCGGACGTCAACCCCAACTACATCAAGCCGAAGAACTTCATGCTCAGGATGCAGAAAATCATGGATGAGTACTGCGGGGGCGTCACGGCGAATTTCTCTACGAGCAAGAGCTACCTGGACAGGGGTCTTGAGCTTCTGACCTTCCTGAAGGAGGATGCGGAGAAACTGGCCGCTGCCGACCTGCACGAGCTGATGAGGGTCTGGGAGAACGTGCAGAGGATGTGGCAGGCAGAGGCACATATGAGATCCGTCCTCTTCCGCGAGGAGACGAGGTGGCCCGGGTATTATTTCCGGGCGGATTTCCCCGTTATGGACGAGAAGAACTGGCGCGTCTTCGTCAACTGCCGGTGGGATTCGAAAACCGATACGTGGGAGATGATGAAGAAACCCGTGCTCAATTTTATCACCGCAAAGAAGTAGCGGGAAAACGGTAGCATTGTCGCAGGACAAAAGGGCTCCAGGCGCTCATCCGGTGCCTGGAGCCTATTCTTACGATGGAGAGTCCGATGGCAGACGAACAGAGCAAAAAAGGGGCGGTCTTAGTGATAGGAGGAGGCATAGCCGGGATCACCGCCGCGGTCGAAACCGCGGAGGTCGGCTACCCCGTCTACCTGGTCGAAAAAGAGCCCTCTCTGGGGGGAAGGGTAGCTCGCGTCAATCAGTACTTCCCTAAACTGTGCCCACCGACCTGCGGGATGGAGATCAATTTCAAGCGCATCAAGGGCAATCCCCTCGTGACGGTTCTCACCATGAGCGAGGTGACGGAAATATCGGGGAACGCAGGCGCCTATACGGTGACGGTTACCTCGAGGCCAAGGTACGTGAACGAAAACTGCACTGCCTGCGGCAAGTGCGGGGAAGCGTGCCGGACAACCATCCCCAATCCTTTCAATTACGGTATGGACCGCATCAAAGCAGCGTATCTGCCCCACGAGATGGCTTTCCCGATGCGCTACGTCCTTGACCCCGAGATCACCGGGACGGATGACGGCGCGCGCTGCCGGGAGGCGTGCGCCTATGGCGCCGTCGACTTGAGTATGGTTCCTCACACCTTCGAGCTCAAGGTTGCCTCCATCATTGTGGCAACCGGCTGGGAGCCGTATGATGCCGCCAGGATGGACAATCTCGGGTTCGGCAAGGCAACGAACGTCATCACCAACGTAATGATGGAACGGCTGGCCGCCGTGAACGGCCCGACCGGGGGGCGCATCGTCCGGCCGTCAGACGGAAAGGAGGTAAGGAGCATCGCCTTCTGCCAATGCGCGGGTCAGAGAGACGAGAACCACCTGCCTTTCTGCTCCGGGGTGTGCTGTCTCGCAACCCTGAAGCAGGCACACTATGTCCGCGAGCAGTATCCGGATGCCGACGTATACGTCTTTTACATCGATTTGCGCGCCATGGGACGAAACGAGGCGTTTCTCGCCAGGATACAGGCGGACGAGAAGGTACGACTGATCAAGGGCAAGATCGCAAAAGTGACGGAGGACCCCGGCGCCAAGGACGTAATCGTGGAGGCCGAATCGATTGCGGCGGGAAGCATCGCCCGGATTCAGGTAGATATGGTCGTCCTCGCCACTGGAATGGTCCCCTCAACCGCCGGCTGTAAGATCCCCATTGCCGCCGCGGCCTACGATGAGGATGGATTCTTCCTCGACGGCCCAGGTATTTGCGGGGCCGGATGTGTGAAACGTCCGTTGGACGTCGCGTCATCCGTTCAGGATGCGACAGCGGCTGCCCTCAAGGCGATTCAATCAGCGGTGGGGAGGTAATTCGATGGAAAAGAAGATCGGAGTTTATATATGCGGGGGTTGCGGCATAGGCGAGGCGGTGGATGTTGAAAAACTGGCGGAGATGGCGAGGAGCGAGCTCAAGGCGCCGGTTTTTGTCCACCCGTTTATGTGCGGAGCCGAAGGGATGGGACAAATCCGGGCCGACATTGCCGCCGGCAAGGTGAACGCGCCGGTGATTGCCGCGTGTTCTCCTAGAGCCAAAAGCGAGGTGTTCGCTTTCGACTCCCGAACGACGGTCCTCGACCGGGTAAACTTGCGGGAGCAGGTCGCCTGGAGCCACGAGGCGAGCCTCGCCGAAGGGAAGAGATTCGACGAGGACATCCTGATGCTCGCGGAAGACCAGTTACGGATGGGTGTCGCACGGGCACGGAACATCGACCCGCCGGAGCCCTATATAGCCGAATGCTCGAAGCGCATCCTTGTTGTCGGGGGCGGCGCGACGGGCATGACCTCCGCTATCGAAGCGGCCAGGGCCGGATACGAGGTCGTTCTTGTGGAGCAGTCGCCGGACCTCGGGGGATTCGCTTTGAGGCTCTTCAAAGAATACCCAAAGGTCCCTCCCTACCGTGAGCCGGGTCCGCCGGACTACGGGTCGCTGATAGACTCCCTTGGGAAAGAGCCGCGAGTCAAGGTCCTTACCTCCGCTGCCGTTGAAAAGATAGAGGGCGCGCCGGGGATGTTTGAGGCATCGATCCGGCAGAATGGAAACGTACTGAGCGAGCGCGTCGGCGCCATCGTGCTCGCCACGGGTTTTGTGCCGTACGACGCGGCCAACCTCGGCCATTTGGGCTTCGGTGCGAGCCCTAACGTGGTGACGACGGTGATCGTGGAAGAAATGGCGGGCGGGGGGAAGCTGGTCCGCCCTTCGGACGGGAAAGCCGCGCGTAGTGTGGCCTTTATCCTCTGTGCAGGCTCGCGAGATGCCGACCACCTGCCGTATTGCTCCAGCACGTGCTGCCTGACGTCTCTAAAACAGGCCCTCTATGTCAGGGAGCGCGATCCGGAGGCGCGGGTCTTCGTCTTTTACAAGGACATCCGCACACCAGGGCAGTACGAGAACTTCTACCGCCGTGTTCAGGAGGATGAAGGCATTTTCCTCACCAAGGGGCAGGTGACCGCCGTCACCCCGCAACCTGACGGGGCCGTTCTGGTGGAGGTAGATGACACGTTTCTCGGTGAGCGGATCACGGTTGCCGCCGATGTGGTCGTCCTTGCGATCGGTATGGTCCCGAGGACCGCCCTTGGAGAGGAAGAGGTGCTTATAGCCTGCGAGGAAGACGGTAAGCAAAAGGGGGATAAACCGCAGGACATGGCGTCCCGGCTGCTTACTCCCACCAAAATAATCAAGTCCGATACACTCAACCTTGCCTACCGGCAGGGTCCCGAGCTTCCCGATCTGAAGTATGGCTTCCCCGATTCCCATTTCATCTGTTTTCCTTACGAGACCCGCCGGACAGGCATCTATGCGGCAGGGTCCGTACGCCAGCCCATGGACATGGCCTTCAGCAAGGAGGATGGGAGGGGCGCCGCCCTGAAAGCGATCCAGTGTGTGGAGCTTACCTCGGCAGGCAAATCCCTTCACCCGAGGGTGGGGGACATGACCTATCCGGAGCTCTTTATGCAGCGCTGCACCCAGTGCAAACGGTGCACCGAGGAGTGTCCCTTCGGCGCGTATAATGAAGATGAGAAGGGCAATCCTGTGCCCAACCCGACGAGATGCCGCCGCTGTGCGATTTGCATGGGCTCCTGTCCGGAGAGGATCATCTCCTTTAAAGACTATTCGGTGCCCATGATCGGGGCAATGATCAAGGCTATCGAGGTCCCCGAGGAAGATGAGGAGAAGCCTCGCATTCTGATCCTCGCATGCGAAAATGATGCGTACCCGGCCCTCGACATGATCGGAACCCGCCGTGGTCGTTACAACCCTTACGGCCGCGTCATTCCTCTGCGCTGTCTTGGATCGCTCAACCTGGTCTGGATCGCCGATGCTCTTTCCAAGGGCATCGACGGAATCCTCCTCCTGGGCTGCGCCCACGGGGAGGATTATCAGTGCCATATGGTAAAGGGCAGCGAACTGGCCAATTATCGTCTCTCGAAAATCCAGGAGACCCTCACCAGGCTGGCTCTTGAATCGAAGCGGCTCCGCATCGAGGAGATCGAGATATCCGACTACGACCGCCTCCCGGGGATCATCGACGAGTTCCTCGAGACGATCAACGAGGTGGGGCCAAACCCCTACAAAGGGTTTTAGGGGGTGATGAAGATGGCCGGAAGCGACCTCATAGAACCTGATCTGGAGTTTATCAAAGAGATAAAGGCCCGCGGCGGGGATAGCGTCAAGAAGTGCTTCCAGTGCGCCACGTGCTCCACAGTGTGTGGTTTGTCCCCCGACGATCGGCCCTTCCCGAGAAAAGAGATGGCCTGGGCTCAATGGGGACTCCGGGGCCGGCTCGTGAATGACCCGGACGTATGGCTCTGCCATCAGTGCAATGACTGCTCGCACTACTGCCCGCGAGGGGCGAGACCTGGGGACGTCCTTGCGGCCATGCGCCGCCTGACCATTCGGGAGAACGCGTTTCCCCGGTTTGTCGCTGCCATGGTGAGCGATCCCAGGTTCCTTCCCCTTGTCTTTGCCATCCCTGCAATGCTGCTTCTCCTCCTCATGGCCGTTGCCGGGACCCTCCACATCCCTGACGGAGAGATCACCTATCGCCACTTTATTCCCCAGTGGCCTGTTGTCGATGTGCTCTTTCCCCTTACGGCGATATGGGCAATGGTGTGCGCCGCCATAGGGGTGCGGCGTCTCTGGACAGGTTTTCGCGACGGTCCCTACGGACAGTCCTCCCGGCCCGGATCGAAGTTGAGGCATATCGGCCCTGTGATACTGAATGTGCTGAAGCACAAGGACTTTCGAGAGTGCGTGGTGAACCGGGGCCGGTACCTTGCGCACCTCAATATCTTGTGGGGGTTTATCCTACTTGCCGTCACCACAGCGTGCGTGGCTGCCGGTGTGTATCTCTTCCACGAAGAGACACCTTATTCCCTGGTCAACCCCATCAAGTGGATAGGGAACGTTGGCGCCGTGATCCTGATCCTTGGGTCTTCCCTGGCCCTGGTGAATCGTCTTTCTCAGGGGGAGGATGCGGGGAAGGGCACATATTTCGATTGGCTTTTTTTGTTGGTAGTCCTGGGGACGGGTGTTACCGGCCTCCTGAGCGAGATTCTCCGCTTGACCGATCTCCCCGGCGTGGCTTATCCCACCTATTTCATTCACCTGGTCTGTGTCTGGTTTCTTTTCGCCTATTTCCCTTTCTCCAAGTTTGCCCATGCCCTTTACCGGACCACAGCGCTCGTCTACGCCCGGCATATCGGGCGGGAGCTTAAGAAGGGGTCTACTATCTCGATTCCTGTCGCAGCCGTCAGGCCGCCGGACGCGAGGGTCGAGGCAAGCGGATAATGCACGAAATGGCGCCCTTTCTCAACGTTGAAGGAGGTTCTGATGGATTCTGAAAAAGATCGGGAGCATCGGCTGCGCGGCGAAGACAGGATCAGGTTTCATTGCCACCCTGGCTTAGCCTGTTACACTACGTGCTGCCGGGATGTGAATATCTTCCTCTCTCCTTACGACATACTCCGGATGAAGAAGCGGCTGGAGATGACGTCGGGGGCGTTCCTCGAACGATACACGGTCACGCTGATCCCGGAAGCGTCCGGATTCCCGGTTATACTGCTCAAGATGGAGGAGGAGCATAACAAAACGTGCCCTTTTGTAACCCCGCAAGGGTGTTCCATCTACGAAGACCGGCCGTGGGCCTGCCGCATGTTTCCCCTTGATCAGGGCAACAGCGCGGATGCGTTCCGGTTCATTGCCGACCCGTTGTCTTGCCTTGGCATGGGCGAAGAGAGGGACACAACAGTACGAGAGTATCTGGGTGGGCAGGGTCTTTCACTCTATGCGGAAAGTGAGACGCTTCTGGGCAGAATAGCCTCTCATCCCAGGTTCTCGAAAGAGCATATTCAGAACCCTAAAGTCCGGGAGATGTGTCGCATGGCCCTCTACGACCTCGACCGATTTCGCAGGTTTGTCCTGGAGAGCCGTTTTCTCGAGATTTTCGAGGTGGAAAAGGAGGTTGCCGAGAAAATCAAGACGGAAGATCTCGAATTGATGAGGCTGGCCCATCGCTGGCTTGAGTTCGGTCTCGTTGCCGGGGAGACCCTCAAGATGCGGGAAGACGTACTCAAGGGCGAGAAGGTGAAGGGCAGGGAGGCTTCGAGAAGCTGATGCGGGCAACAACACCATTCCAGGACGGCGGTCAGGGGTGTATGAGGCCTGTGGGTGAAGGCAGGGTCCGATTCTCCTGTCATCCACAAATTGCCTGTTTCACGGCCTGCTGCGCCGACCTTCATTTGGTCCTTACCCCCTACGATGTGCTGCGCATGAAGAAGCGGCTCCACGTGACTGCCGGGGAATTCATAGAACGGTACACGCTGCCCCACGAAGAAGAGAATCACGTCCTGCCTTTAATCCGTCTCAAGATGCGAGAGGATGGAGGACACCGCTGTGCTTTCGTGGGACCGAAGGGGTGCGCCATCTACGAGGACCGTCCTGGGGCCTGCAGGCTTTATCCCTTCGGAAGGGGTGCGAGCGTGGGGCTGTCGGGGAAGGAGGAAGAATTCTATTTCATCGTGAGTGAGTCTCACTGCCTCGGTTTTCAGGAGGAGAGGGAATGGACCGTGGAGGAATGGATCGAAGACCAGGGAGTCCGGCTCTACAACGAAATGAATCGGCCCTGGATTGAGGTCGTCGCCAACAAAAATGCGCGAATCAGCGGGCTCACCGATCAAAAACTTGCCATGTTCCATATGGCGAGCTACAATTTGGACCGTTTCCGCGAATTTGTCTTCCGGACAAAATTCCTCAAGGTCTTCGCGCTCACTCCGGAAGAAGGCGAAAAGGCGGCTGCGGATGAAGTGGAACTGATGAAACTGGCCATGCGATGGCTGGGGTTCGCGCTTTGTGGGTTGGATACGCTGGTCCCTGTTTGCCCTTCCGGAGGTTAGCGGTGGTCTTTTAGGAACAATCCCCGGGGGAGACAGGGGAGAAGAGTGATGGGTATCGCACAGAAAGGAGAGTGCTAATGGATCCGCGGAATCCGTACATTGAGGAATTTCTCAGAGCGTTGATCAAAAGAAAAGGAGAGAAGCTGGAGCCTGATGTGCTTGAGAGACTGGTCGAGTCGCTCAACCGTCTTCTGGAGAATATGGTTGGCAGAAACATGATAGCTGCCCTGCCGGAAGACGTGCGGCGCGCCTTTGTTTCTCAGTACGATAAAGGAAGCCGGGATGTCGATCCGGCTCAACTCTCACCTGTTTTCGACAAGTATATCGATGACCCGGCCAAGATCATGGCGGACACGTTGAGAGAATTTGCCGGTCTCTATTGTAAGAACAGGTAAAGCGCTTGTCGGGCTTTGAGTGGAGGCTGCCCGGAGTGCTTCATTTCGCGTTGAGGCTGAGCGCCATATGAACAAAAGCCTTCAGGGCGCGGGAGGTGAATTTATCCTTGTGATAGATGAGATAGAAGGTTTCGGTCATCTCCACTTCCGTAAAACGTTTTGCCCTAAAGGCGCCGGCCTCAACGTCTCTTTTTACCGCATGTTCCGATAGAATGCCGATTCCTGCCCCGCTCTCTACCATCCCCTTTATCGCCGCAGTGCTGGCGGACTCCATGACGATCAAAGGGGGGATCCCTTTTTTTTTGAATACTTCATCCACCATTCCCCTGTAAGAAGATCCGGGTTCCCGCAAAATCAGCGGCTCACCGTTCAGCTCATTGAGCGTGACGGACTCTCTTTCCGCGAGCTTGTGCTGGTTGGGAATGACGGCCACCAGGATATCGCTGACGAATTCCTGCACTACGAGCTTGTTGTTATGAGGATGATAGGCGACAAAGGCGACGTCGTTTTTGTGAAGCAGGGTATCTTCAATGATCTGGCTCGTATTGCCGGTGCTGACCTGAAGGAAGATCTTCGGATACTTCTCATGGAAGGCTTTGAGCAGGGCGGGCAAATAGTCGTCGGCAAAGGAAAAGGAGGTGCCTATGCGCACGTTCCCCCGGGATAGTCCTTTCAGGTCGGCAACCACTTGTTCAGCATGACGGTCAAGGTCAAGCATTTGATTGGCAATCTCGAAGAGCACTTTTCCCTCCTCGCTCAGGAAGACCTTCTTGCCGGCCCTTTCGAAGAACTTCAGTTGATAGTACTCTTCCAGGTTCTTGATCTGTAAGGTGATCGCCGGCTGAGTCACGTGGATTTTCTCTGCTGCCGCACTAAAACTCTGACTCTCGGCAACCGCACAAAAAACCCGGAGCTGGTGCAAATTCATGTAACGTCCCCCTTTGTTTTAGCGTCACTTATAGATACCATAAAAATTAATGATTTGACTTATAGTAGCCATCCGTTCATATAATGTCAATAATAATTATGCGAAGTGGCGGAAGTTGTAAGAGGCGACGACCGTTATGGTCGTGACAATCCCGCGAAGGAGGCATAAATGAGTGATGAGACTCCCCTTTTGGACGAACTTGAGAAAGGACCTTGGCCGAGCTATGTGAAGGAGATTAAACGGGCGGCGAAGAAGAACGCAGCCGCCAAAGACCTCCTCAGGATCCAGGAGCAGTCGTACGAAGACAGGGTGACCCACTGGAAACACGGCGGCATAGTAGGCGTCACGGGTTACGGGTCCGGGGTTATCGGCAGATACTGCGATAATCCGGAGAAGTTCCCGAACGTTACCGCGTTTCACACCGTGCGCGTCAACCAGCCGGCGGGCTGGTTCTACACCTCGGAGGCGCTCAGGAAAGTCTGCGACATCTGGGAGCGGTATGGAAGCGGTATGACGAACTTTCATGGCGCTACCGGCGATATTATCCTGTTGGGAACGACAACGGAAAACCTGCAGCCATGTTTCGATGCGCTTACCGAGGCGGGTTTCGACCTGGGGGGTTCCGGCTCGGCGTTGCGGACGCCGGCGGCCTGCGTGGGCCAAGCGCGGTGCGAGTATGCAAATATCGATACCATGGCGCTGATACACGACCTTACCATGACGTATCAGGATGAGATGCACCGGCCGAGGTGGCCGTACAAGTTCAAGATCAAGGCGTCCGGATGCCCGAATGATTGTGTGGCCGCCATAGCGAGGGCGGACTTCACGATCATAGGCACCTGGCGCGACAGCTTGAGGATTGACCAGAACGCCGTGAGGGAGTATGTGAATGAAGGGTTTGATATCAGGTCTCTCGTGGTGAACAAGTGCCCGAGCGAGGCCCTTGAGTGGGATGAGAAAGGGAGTAACCTGGTCCTTATAGCGGAGGATTGTGTGCGCTGCATGCACTGCATCAACATGATGCCGAAGGCGCTGAGACCCGGCCTCCAGAAAGGGGCGACAATTCTGGTCGGCGGCAAGGCGCCGATCCTCAAAGGCGCCAACCTGTCCTGGGTGCTCATACCCTTCATCGAAATCGCGCCTCCCTACACGGAGATAAAGGAATTGCTTGCAAAGATTTGGGACTGGTGGGACGAACACGGAAAGACGAGGGAAAGGCTCGCGGAGCTGATCGAAAGAATCGGTCTCAAGGAGTTCCTGAAGGCGGTTGATCTGAAGCCCCTGCCGCAGATGGTAATGAAGCCGAGGGCCAATCCTTACGTGTTCTTTTGATAGAGTGACGACAAGGAGGTAACGATATGCGCAGAACAGACATTGGACCACCTGATTTTAGGACAATGCTCCCGGAAGTAATAACGAAAAACTATGGTCAGTGGAAATACCATGAGATAGTCCGCGCCGGCGTTCTGAAACATGTTGCCGAGAACGGCGACGAGCTCTATACGGTAAGGGCCGGGTCCCCGAGGCTTGTAAGTATCGATTTTATACGGGACCTCTGTGACGTTGCCGACAAATTCTGCGACGGGCACCTCCGTTTTACAAGCCGTCACAACGTAGAGTTCCTCACGCCGGATAAGACGCGGGTGGAGCCGCTCATTCAGGAGCTTGGGAAACTTGGTCTGCCTGTCGGCGGCACTGGCGACTGCATTTCAAATATCGTACACACCCAGGGATGGATACACTGCCACAGCGCCGCCACCGACGCCTCGGGCATAACGAAAGCCATCATGGACGCATTCTATGACCACTTCACTGAGATGAAGCTGCCGAATCACCTGAGGATCTCCATGGCCTGCTGCATCAACATGTGTGGGGCCATACACTGCTCGGACCTCGCGGTTGTCGGCGTCCATACAAAGCCGCCCAGGCCCGACCACCAAAAGGTGCTTGCCCAGTGCGAGATACCGACCACGATACAGTCCTGCCCGACAGGCGCGGTGAGGCGGCACCCGGATGCGAACATCAAGAGCGTGGTCGTGAAAGACGACCTCTGTATGTACTGCGGGAACTGTTTTACCGTATGCCCGGCGATGCCGCTTGCCGACGCGGATGCGGACGGCGTCGCGATCTATGCGGGCGGTAAGGTCTCTAATGCCCGGAAACCGCCGATGTATTCCAGAATGGTCGTGCCCTTCCTGCCGAACCACCCGCCGAGATGGCCCGAGGTGGTCGACGTGCTGAAGAGGATTGTCGAGATCTATGCGGCAGGAGCGAAGCCGGCCGAGCGGCTCGGTGAATGGATCGAGAGGATAGGCTGGGAAGCCTTTTTCAAGCGCACGGAAATTCCGTTCACCGATAAGCACGTGGATGATTTTACCCATGCGATAGAGACTTACAGGACAACGACGCAGTTCAAGTGGTAATGTTTTAACCACCTATGGCGGGTGGCCGGAAATCCGGGAGGTGACCGTGAGCGCAGAAGTGTCGGAGGAACTGAAACAGAAAGTGCTCCAGTATCTGGAGTCGGTGACGAAGGCCAAGAACCGGGAAGTTGCGCGTGCCCTTGGCGAGGAGAAGAGTGTCGTTGATAAGGCCATAGCGGACCTGGCCAAGGACGACAAGATCGAGTACGTGTATCTGGGAGCGTCGTTCATCAAGCTGAAAGGGAAATGACCCTCCCCGCCGCAAGCAGCGGGGTATCGGCCTCTGTCCCCGGCCGTCATTCCGTGCTTGACACGGTAGAGCGAAGCGGGCAGTAATCCCGCCTGCGCGTCGCGAAGGCGGGACATCCGGTTGGATTCTCTGGATACCGGCTTCCGCCGGGTACCCGCTTGCGGGTGATGACGAATTCGCGGCAAGCCGCGGGGAATTAACCCGGAGGAATTGCACATGTTGCCGAGGTTTGTCGTCGGAGCGCCGAAGGGGCGCTCCGGTAAGACCACCATAAGTATCGCGATCGGCAGGGCCTTGAGCAACCGCGCTCTTGCCGTTCAGCCCTTTAAAAAAGGACCTGACTACATCGATCCCTCCTGGCTGACCCTTGCCTGCGGGAGAAGCTGCTCTAACCTCGATACGTTCATTATGCCTGAAGAGACGCTCCTGCCGTCTTTTGGCAGGATGGCGCTGGACGCAGACCTCACTCTTATTGAAGGGGCAATGGGTCTGTTCGATTCCCCTGAAGCGGACGGATTGGGAAGTGTCGCGTGGCTTGCCCGTTTGCTCAAGGCGCCCGTAATCCTCGTCGTCAACGCGGAGCGTATGACGCGCAGCATCGCCGCGCTGGTGAGCGGATACCAGCATTTTGAGCCGGAAACGCATATCGCCGCCGTTATTCTCAACAATGTCTCGGGGTCTCGCCATAGGGACAAGCTCGTGAATGCAGTGGAAAGCCATTGCGGCATACCCGTGGTGGGCGCCGTTCCGGGGAATCAGGAACTGACGATTACCGAACGCCACCTGGGCCTCACTCCTTCCGCGGAGAAGGAGCAGGCGGAATCCGTGGTGGCGACGATCTGCGAAATAGTCGAAAAATACCTGGACCTCGACGCTATCCTCACAATTGCGAAGGGGGCGCCCGAGCTGTCTATTCCTGTGAGAGACCTTGCCCCTAAACCGGCGTGCATTGCCCGTGTTGGTGTATTGCGTGATCGGGTGTTCAGCTTTTACTATCCCGAGAATCTGGAAGCCCTCGCTGAAGCAGGGGTAGAGGTGGTCCCTCTTGACGTCCTTGCCGCGCGTAAGCTGCCCGACCTTGATGGGCTTTACATCGGCGGCGGCTTCCCTGAGCTCCACGCATCGCGGCTGGAGGCAAATAGCCGGCTCAGGGCCGACATCGCCGCAGCCATAGAGAAGGGTCTTCCGACCTATGCGGAATGCGCCGGATTGATGTACCTCTGCCGGGCGATGAGATGGCAGGGCAGACGTTACGAGATGGTCGGGGTCATTCCGGCCGAGGTGGAGCTTTCAACGCGACCGGCGGGACATGGCTATGTGGAATTGGCGGTGACTGCGGAGAATTGCTGGTTTCCTCGGGGCCGTGTGCTGAGAGGCCACGAGTTCCACCATTCCCGGATTATTCCGGCGGAGCCGATCGCAACCGCGTGTGAGGTGAAACGCGGGTACGGCATTGACGGCCGGGTGGACGGAATCCTCTACAAGCACCTGTTCGCCGCGTACATGCACCTCCACGCCCTCGGCAACCCCGAATGGGCCCGTGCGTTCGCGGCCCTCGCAGCAGAGTATGGAGCATCGAAGGGAAAGGCCGGGACTGATCACGAGATAAGCTCCCGGGCCGGCTGACAGTTCAAAAAGAAAGGAGGGCAGGGCATGGCGATATGTCCGGTGTGCAAAGGGGAAGTTGAGGAAAAGAAAGCACGGGGTACGACCACGGTCGGGGACCGGACGTACTATTTCGATACGAAGGGCTGCAAAAAGCAGTTCGATGAAGAACAGGAAAAATCTAAAGAGAAATAGGAGGCTATACCATGGCGAAGGCCACATTGGGCGGACAGGAGATCGAGATCGATGAGGACGGCTTCATTCAGGAGCCGGATAAGTGGAACACAGAGGTGGCGGAGGACTTGGCAAAGACGGAAGACGCATACCCCATGGGTGAAGAGGCCTGGAGGCTGGTCAACTATCTGAGGGATTACTATATCAAATACGAGATTGCTCCACCCGTGAGAATGTTGACCAAACAGACGAAGCTCGACCTGAAGAGGATATACGAGTTGTTTCCCGGCGGACCGGCGAAGGGCGCGTGCAAGATTGCAGGTCTTCCGAAGCCTACGGGCTGCGTGTAGGGATGACAATGGGCGCGGAGCAATGAGCAGGTTTCCTGTTCGTTGCTCCGCGCTTTCGATAGGGAGGTCTAAGTGAACGTGTTTCTGGCCGTGCTGACGTACTTCGGCTACGTGTTTGTCACTGCAATGTACACCGTGAAAGCGGTAAAGTTTCTTCATTTGCCCAGGCACTTGCGGTGGGAGCTCTACCCCGTCATACACGAAGAGAAGTACCGCTACGGAGGGTCTTACTTCGAGGAGCTGGACTGGATCGAGGGAGGTCGCCGAAAGGGATGGCTCAGGAGCATCTGGTTTCTCCTCAAGGAGTATCTTACCCTCGGAGAATACTTCAAGCGGCGCAAAGGCTATTGGTTGGCCCTCTACCCGTGGCATATCGGTTTCATCCTGATCATCAGCTTTCACATCTTTACGTTCTTTGCTGCCCTGGCCATGGTCTTCGGCCTTCCCGTATCGAGCGACTCGCCAATTCTAGCCGGAAAGGCATTCTACTACGTTGTCCTTCTGGTGGGCCTTGTGGCTTTTATCAGCGGTGTTCTGGGAAGCATCGGGATCATGATCAAGAGGATTGCCGACTATGACCTTAGGGCGTACGCCACCCCCCAGAACTATTTCACGTATCTTTTCTGCCTGGCCGTCTTTCTCAGCGGACTTTACACCTGGGCTTTTGTTGATCCGACCTTTGCGGAATACAGGCATTTCTGGGTGGGACTTATCACCGCGCGACCCGTTGGGGTTGCCCCGGGGGCTGCCCTGCACATTATCCTGTTCGATCTGTTTTTGATCTACCTTCCCTTCACCCGGTCGATGCACTACGTGACGAGGATCTTCGCATTCTTTCTCATACGGTGGGACGATGAGCCGAACCGTCGGGGAAGCAAGCTAGAGGGTGAGCTGATTAAGCTGTTCGGGGAAAAGCCGACCTGGGCGGCACCCCACATCAAGCAGGGGAAAACATGGGGAGAACAGGTGGTCAAATGAGAGCTCTGATAAGGCGGGTAGTATGAAGCGCAAGATCAAGATAAAAGATATGGCAAGATCCGACGGGCAGCTCGTTACCCTGGAGCCGTCCGATTTCATGCAACTGCCGCCACCCTACGACGAAGCCAGGCCCCTGAAGGAGCTCACGGAGGATCAGAAAGCCCGGTACGAAGCCTCCCTCGACGGCATCCTTGCCGTGGCGATCCCAAAGCCGGCAAATGCCGGGGAAGAAGAGGAGTTCGTGCGGAAGTTCCTGTCAGGATTGCGCAAACTGCTGACAAAGGAGAACAACTGGACCTTTCTGCAGCCCCTTGTCCACTCCCTCAACTATTGCGTCAAATGTCAGCTTTGCAACGACTCGTGCCCGGCCTACGTGGCGAGCGGAAAGCAGGAGATATATCGGCCGACCTTTCGCCCCGAGGTGCTTCGCCGCATCATAAACAAGTACCTGAAGAAGGAGCATGGCATACTCGCGAAGCTGACGGCCAGCGACATCGAGCTGAACTTCACCCTTCTCGCAAGGCTGGCTGAGCTCGCCTACCGGTGCACCCTGTGCAGGCGATGCGCCCAGGTTTGTCCGCTCGGCGTGGATAATGCCCTCATCAGCCGCGAAATCAGAAAACTCTTCAGCCAGGAGCTTGGTATAGCCCCCGCGGAGCTGCACGAGAAAGGAACGGTCCAGCAGTTGAACGTCGGCTCGAGCACCGGCATTACGCCGAAAGCCCTTGCGAACATCATCGCCTTCATGGAAGACGACATAGAGGAGAAGACGGGCAAAAAGATAAAGATACCCGTCGACAAGGAGGGGGCTGACGTGCTCCTTGTGCACAACGCAGGCGAATTCCTTGCGTGGCCGGAAAACCCGGAGGCCTTCGCGATCCTCTTCGATGCGGCCGGGATAGACTGGACCCTCTCCAGCGAGATGGTCGGCTACGACGCGGTCAACTACGGCATATGGTACGACGACGTCCAGGCGGCACGGATTGCCGTGCACCACGCCGAGGCGGCCAAACGGCTCAAGGTGAAGAAGATCTGCGTTGGCGAGTGCGGCCACTCGCACAAAGCGCTCATGGTTATCGCGGACCGCATCCTCACGGGGGACCTCAACATACCGCGGGTAAGCGCTATGCCCCTCCTGGAGGACCTCGTCTGCAACGGCAAACTCAAACTTGACCCGAGCCGGAACACGTTCCCCGTGACCCTCCACGACCCCTGCAACATGGTGAGGCTCATGGGGATCGTCGAGCCCCAGCGAAGGATCGTGAGGGCGATCTGCCCGCAATTCAGGGAGATGGAGCCTCACGGCGTAGAAAACTATTGCTGCGGCGGGGGCAGCGGCTTTGCGATCATGCAATCGATGAATTTCCCCGACTGGCGCGGCGGCGTCTCGTCGAGGATGAAAATGAAGCAGATCATAGATGCCTTTGCGGATACTCCCGACCCGGAGGTGAAAAAATACGTGTGCGCCCCCTGCTCAAACTGCAAAGGCCTCCTGAGAGATTCTATCGAGTATTACGACGCGTGGAATAAAAGCGGCATAATATACGGCGGACTAGTCGAGCTGATCGTCAATGCGATGGTCGATCTGGAGAAGCCGTTTATTGAATGGGAGTTCCACTGATGAACGAGAAAAAGGGCAAGGTTTTCGTTTTTGGACAGGAAGGGGTTGGACACGGCGACGACACCATGGGTTTCGAGATACTGATGACCCTCCTGGATGCTTTGGTGAAACGGGAGGAGAAGCCCGCAGGCATCATTTTCTGGAACATGGCCGTCCAGCTCCTTGTCGCAGGCTCGCCCGCAGTCGGCCGCCTGAAGGCCCTGGAAGAAAAGGGCGTGACGATCCTGGCGGGCAGGTTTTGCCTCCATGATCTCTGCATTGCCGATAGGGTGGCGGTGGGCAAGGCAGCGGGCATGGACGAGATCCTCGATTTCATGTTCGGCCATGAGGTGATCAACCTGTGACGAAAGACGCGCGGTCGACCGGTGCAGCGTTGGAGCAGGTGCTCTTCAGCAGAAAGGGGGCGATCCTCGAGGAGTGGCGTCGTGCGGTCGTGGCGACATATGCGGCCGAAACACACGCTTTTTTGACCTCGGAGAAGGACCCGTTCTGCAATCCCGTAGGCAATGTGCTCAGGCAGACCGGTGATGCGCTTTTCGAGATTGCAGTGACGGGTATGGAGCGGGAAAGGGCGGAGGAGGGCTTAAGCGATATCGTGCGGCTAAGGGCCGTCCAGGACTTCTCACCATCCCGGGCGCTCTCCTTTGTTGACGCCATGAGGAAGGCTATTCGCCATGAGCTGTTACCAATGGTGGAGAAAACCGGCTTCAACCATTTGTTATGCGTAGAGTCGCGCCTCGACGAGGCTATGCTCGTGGCAGTAGACCTGTACGTCGCGTGCAAAAAGCAGATAGAGGAGATAAGGATCAAGGAAGCGCGGGCGGAGAAAGAGCGACTGCTCAGGCTGATAAGGGCTATGGGCGGGAGAAGCGCATGATTTACGCACTACTTTCCGTTCTATTCCTTGCTGTCGTCGGCTGGGTCGGCGGCGCCCTCGGAAATATGAACCTGCTCTTTGCGTTCGTAATTCCTTACGCGGCGCTCGCCGTGTTTGTCTTTGGCTTTGTCTCCCGGATTATCGGGTGGGCGCGCTCGCCCGTTCCCTTCTGCATCCCCACGACCTGCGGGCAACAGCGGTCCCTTCCGTGGATCAGACAGGATAAACTCGAAAGCCCCACGAGCACCCCCTGGGTAATTGGCCGCATGGCCTTGGAGGTCCTCCTTTTCCGTTCCCTCTGGAGGAATGAGAAGGTAGAGATCAAGGGCGGCGGAAAACTGATCTTCAGCCCGAAGCGCTACCTCTGGCTCGGCGGACTGCTCTTCCATTGGTCCCTGGCACTCATCCTTTTCCGGCATCTGCGCTTCTTTACCGGACCGATTTTTCCCGGTATTGCCGCAATCCAGGGGCTCGACGGTTTCTTCGAGATCGGGGTTCCCTCGCTTTACGTGAGCGACATCCTTATTCTCGTCGCCGTCACGTACCTTTTTGTCCGAAGGGCCTTCTCGCCTCAGTTGCGCCTCATTTCGCTGCCGAGCGACTATTTTGCCCTCTTCCTCCTTGGGGCGATCGCGCTCTCCGGAGTGCTCATGCGCCATTTCTTTAAGACGGACGTGGAGCGGGTAAAAGAGTCGATCATGGGGCTTGTGAGCTTTAGGCCGGTAGTATCCGCTCATTTGGGCGCTTTTTTCTACATCCACCTTTTTCTCGTGTCCGTTCTCGCTGCGTATTTTCCTTTTAGCAAGCTGATGCACGCGGGCGGGGTCTTTTTGAGCCCCACACGGAACCTGAAGAATGACAGCCGCATGAGGCGCCATGTCAACCCGTGGAGCTACCCGGTAAAAGTGCATACCTACCAGGAATATGAGGACGAGTTCAGGGAAGCGATGATCGAAGCAGGCATCCCCGTGGAGCATGAAGGAAAGGCTTAAAGCCAATGAAACGACAAGATAGAAAGGGGAAACCGGAGCTGGGATGGCTGAAGAGAAACTGAGACAGGAAGAGCTGCTAAAGGTCGACTACGAACCTGCTGCAAGAGACCGGGCGGATCCGTCTGTGACGTTCAAGAAGGGGACGTATAGCTACGGCGCTCCTCTCAAGCACCAGAAATACCTTGGCTTGCCTAACCAGCGGGAATGGCAGCCCACTGACCCGGACTGGAAGCTTCCTGAGAATTGGAAAGAGATCATACTCGAGGGGATGGGGAAGCTTTTGAAGAGGCACCGCTCCTTCAAGGTGTATCTCGATATCTGCGTGCGGTGCGGCGCCTGCGCCGACAAGTGCCATTACTTTATCGGCTCAGGCGACCCGAGGAACATGCCTGTGCTCCGCGCCGAGCTCCTACGTTCCGTCTACCGCCGGTATTTCACCACGGCGGGGAAGGTTTTCGGTCGTCTCGCAGGCGCCAGGGACCTGACTGAGGAGGTGCTGAAAGAGTGGTTCTATTACTTCTTTCAGTGCACCGAATGCCGCCGTTGTTCCGTTTACTGCCCCTATGGCATAGATACGGCTGAGATCACCATGATGGGAAGGGAGCTCCTCAATCTGGTCGGCTGCAACCTTCAGTGGGTCGTGGAGCCGGCCTCCAACTGCTTCAGGACAGGGAACCATCTCGGCATTCCCCCGCATGCGATGAAAGAGACGCTCCGGTTTGCCGTGGACGAGCTGAAGGACATAACAGGTCTGACGGTGAATCTGCCCATCAACAAGAAGGGTGCCGAGATACTTTTTGTCGCCCCCTCCGCAGATTTCTTTGCAAATCCCCATTGGTTCACGCTTCTCGGCTACCTTGCCCTCTTTCACGAAATCGGCATTGACTACACATGGAGCACCTATGCTTCTGAGGGTGGAAACTTCGGCCTCTTCCATTCAAGCGAGCTCGTGAAACGCCTCAATGCCAAGATATATGCCGAGGCCAAGAGACTCGGCGTGAAGTGGGTCCTGGGAGGAGAGTGCGGCCACATGTGGCGTGTCCTCCACCAGTACATGGACACCCTAAACGGACCGGCCGATTTCCTGGAGGAGCCTGTGTCGCCCATAACAGGGACATGGTTCGAGAACGCACGATCGACCAAGATGGTCCACATCGCCGAGTTCACGGCAGATCTCATAAAACACGGCAAATTGAAACTCGACCCGTCGAGGAACGATAAGGTTCGGATCACGTTTCATGACTCCTGCAACCCGGCCCGCGCCATGGGGCTCTTTGAGGAGCCTCGCTTTATCCTCAAAAACGTCGCCAACCATTTCTATGAGATGCCGGAAAACACGATCAGGGAGAAGACGTTCTGCTGCGGGAGCGGGGCGGGCCTCGGCGCTGACGAGAACATTGAGATGAGGCTGCGCGGCGGCTACCCGCGGGCCAATGCAGTCAGGTACGTAAAGGAGAGGCACGGGGTAAATATGCTGGCCTGCATGTGCGCGATCGACAAGGCATCGCTGACGCCCCTTCTTGAGTACTGGGTCCCCGGGGTCGAGGTGGGGGGCGTGCATGAATTCGTGGGCAATGCCCTCGTCATGACGGGGGAGTCGCGGACGACAAACTTGAGGGGTGAGCCTTTGTGACCGGCTAAAAGCCGCCACGCGTTGCTGCAGAGGAAACGATGTACAACAAGCCCTTGATCCTCACTATCATCATAGTCGTTCTCGCAGGCCTCGCCGCGCCTTTCATCTACGCGCGGATGGGTACGGGCGCCGCAGGGCCGCCCAGGCTTGCGCCTCCGCCGGGGGGAGAGAAACGTTGCGTCGAGTCGAAAGAGTACATGCGGGAGCACCACGTGGACTTATTGATGAGATGGAGAGATTCCAGGGTACGCGAGGGTGCGCTCAAGTATGTCGCCTCAGACGGCAGGGGGTACGTGATGGGCCTCACGACGACGTGCATCGGCTGCCATTCGAACAAAGCCGACTTCTGTGATCGTTGCCATGATTACGCATTGGTGCACCCCCGCTGCTGGGACTGCCATACATTCCCCGAAAAGGGAGACACGGCGAAATGACGAGAAGAGAATTTTTACAGCTCCTGGCGCTCTCCGGCTTCGGCCTCGTCGCACCTGCCGGCATGCTCAAGGGTGAAGGGACAGGCAAAAAGACGCCCAAAAAATGGGCAATGGTCGTCGACATTTTCAAGTGCGCCAAAAAGGAAGGGTGCACGGAGTGCATAGAGGCCTGCCACCGCATCCACAACGTGCCGAATATTCCCGATGCCGGGAGGCAGATCACGTGGATATGGACCTCCCCCTTTGATGCGCTTTTCCCCGAGCAGCCCGCCTATGTGGAGGCGTTGAGGGGCCGACAGATTATGGCCCTCTGCAACCACTGCGAAAACCCGCCTTGTGTGGCCGTCTGCCCCACAAAGGCGACTTTTAAAAGGGACGATGGCATTGTCATGATGGATTACCACCGGTGCATCGGCTGCCGGTACTGCATGGCCGCCTGCCCTTACGGCGCGCGGAGCTTCAACTGGCAGGACCCGCGGCCCTTTATTCACGCCATTGATAAGGGATATCCGACGCGCACCAAAGGGGTAGTAGAGAAGTGCAACTTTTGTGATGAGCGACTGGCCAGAGGTCTGGTTCCCGCCTGTGTCGATGCGTGCAAAGGAACGTGCCTCGCCTTCGGGGACTTGAACGACGAACAGTCAGCCGTGAGGCGCCTGCTTGGCTCCCGACCTGCGATGCAGCGGAAGCCTGAGCTGGGAACGCGGCCGAAGGTATTTTATCTGTTGGCATAACGTGGCATAACAATAGGTTGTCGAGCACGGGAGGCAAGAGATCATGATTGAAAAGGCGCTGAAAGGCGGCAAGGGTTATCGGGCGTGGCTCCTCTTTCTGCTCGCCGTCGCCGCTGCCGGTTTTCTCTCTTATCTCCACCAATGGAGCCATGGCCTTTCCATTACGGGCCTCAGCCGCAGTGTCTCCTGGGGCCTCTACATCGCGAACTTCACCTTCTTCGTAGGCGTCGCCGCCTCGGCGGTCACCGTCGTGCTTCCCTACTACCTCCATAGTGTGAAGGAGTTCGGGAAAATTACGATACTCGGCGAGTTCCTCGCCGTCCCTGCGGTCATCATGTCGCTCCTCTTTATCATCGTTGACCTGGGACGGCCTGACCGCGCCTTCAATCTTATCCTTTACCCCTCGCCCCAGTCATTGCTCTTCTGGGATATGATCGCCCTCAACGGGTACCTGCTCCTGAATCTTTTCATCGGGTGGTCCACCCTCGACGCCGAGGTGAAGGATGAGAAGCCGCTCCCCTGGGTGCGGTTCCTCATCCTGCTATCCTTACCGTGGGCGGTCAGCATCCATACGGTGACCGCATTCATCTACCAGGGTCTTGTAGCCAGACCGCTCTGGCATACACCCTTGTGGGCGCCGCGGTTTCTCGCCTCCGCCTTTGCCTCCGGTCCCGCCCTTCTCATCCTGATGTCGCTTTTGATCCGGCGGATCACTCGCTTCGACCCCGGATGCGGAGCCATCCAGAAGGTCGCCACCATCGCCACGTATGCCCTTCTCGTCAACATCTTCCTGCTCCTCGTTGAGCTTTTCACCACGCTGTACGGCGGCGTCCCCGGGGACGTCGTGCATCTCCGCTACCTTTTCCTCGGTATCGACGGCCATCACGCCCTCGTGCCATGGATATGGCTCTCCATGGTATTGATGGGTGGATCCGCTGGCGCCCTCCTCAGCACCCGGCTGCGCCGGCGCGAAGGCGTCCTGGCCCTGATCTGTGCCGCTATCATCGTGGGTGTCTGGATAGACAAGGGCCTCGGCCTAGTCGTTCCGGGGTTTATCCCCTCCCCTCTCGGCGAGATCACCGAGTACGGGCCAACCCTCCCCGAGGTACTGATCACCACGGGGATCTGGGCCTTCGGCGTCCTCATCATTACCCTGCTCTACCGAATAGCCATATATGTGAAGCTTCAAGAGGCCGAGTAACAGCCCTTAAGTCTCAGGTTATCGGAGACCTGAAACGATCGGAGATAGGCCCACGGCGAAATCACCGTCATGATTGATGACTGCCCAGGCAACGTGCGTGTCCGGGTCGATGCCGTACGTACCAAGTCCGTAGCTTTCGTTCCATGCTCCACCTACAAAATGCGTGCTCTGCGGTCCGTAATCGGCGTCAACCGCGTTGATCCAGCCACCTTTGTCGTCCTTCGTCAGCAGGAAGAACTTTCCGCTTCCCATCTGGCTCATGCTAACCCCCGTGAGGCTCATTGAGAGGACATAGGTGTCTGTCTGGCCGCTCCCTAAGTTTTTTGCCATGCCCCAGAGGCTGAGGACGTCACTCTTCAGGCTTCCGCCCGCCTCTTGCAGGCTCGTCCAGCCCGTATCTATGGCCTGAGTTAAAAGGCGACCGCTTCCGTCCACTGCTGTATTGCTGTAGGCGCCGGCGAGGATCTTTGCCGTCGTCGTCCCGAAACTGTCCTGCACCACGCTGTAGGATGTGCCCGCCTGTCCACCCACCAGGAACTCCTTGCCGTTGAGACTGTAGCCAAAGGTCTCCTGTTTAGTAAACACGAGGCTCGGGGTACTCGATATCAGGTACTCGCCCTTGCCGAGGGTCGCAAATACGTGCGCCGAGTAGTAATCGACCTTCACCCGGGGTCCGTCCACCGTGTAGATGTAATAACCGATTGTGTTGCGTTCCTGACGCAGGGAGGTTTCGCGGGTGGGGTTGTCGTACTTCACGTCATTGTTAATGCTGCCCGGCAGTTCTGAATTCCCTAGGGGGACGTAGAACTTATTGCTCTCGCTGCCGCTTATAATCTGCTGGACGGCCGAGGTGCCGTGAGGCGCCTGCACGATGGAGCGCTGATGGATGTGGTCGTGGCCGCTGATCAGATAACGCACGCCGCGGCCGGCCAGGCTGTCGATGAACTCCTTCTGCGCAAGTGGATTAGCCCCTGGGTTCACCCCCAGGAGGACATCCGTGTGGTTCTGGCCGATGAGGTTCTTGTGGCCGAAGACAAAGACGTGGCCGTTCATAGGTTTCCCCGCCAGGGTGCTGCTGATCCAACTCTGCTGGGAACTGATCGCATTGTTGTGCACATCGTAAGCGGTCCCGTCGGACGCTTTGCCATCGGTCGGAGTGAACTGATCGAGAAGCACAAATCGCGCATTACCGTAATCGAAGGAGTAGCTCAGGCCCTTCAAGTTGGTGCTGGGGCTGCTGAAGTGTGTCGCCCCGACCACATTGCTGCCGTTGCCCCGGGTTTGCGGGTAAAGACCCTGGAACTGGATCGCCGCATCTGCGGAGCTCTCGTGGTTGCCCCGAAACGGGTAGAAGCCAATGCCCGCGTTGTACAGGGCCCGGCTAGCTTTAGCCCGCTCGGCCAAAGCGGCGCTCGACCCGTTGTCCGTCAAGTCGCCGACCTGGACGACGAATTTTACGCCGGCCCTTATGATCTGCGGGTTGATCTGGTCGATAATCCCGACAGGGACCGAATTAGGGTTCTTGCCGTCAGTATCCGCGCCAATCCACTGGGTATCGCTCATGACTCCGAAACTCCACGGCGCCGCCCATACCCCCCCTGCTCCGATACAGACAGCGAACGCGAGGGCGCACGCTGCTTTGAACCAGAATAGTCGCTTCATACCGGTAGCTCCTTTTATATTCTTTGCGAGATTGCCGATCCGCGTTCACGATTCCTTTGGCGCCATCATCGCCTGTTGAGATTATAACCTCTTTTAAATGACAGGAGACCCTTGGTGTACGTCTTGTCTTTGAGGATTATATATCAGGTTTGTTGAGATGGAATGAACGGCGCGTCAAATGTCCGTCAAAATCTGCCGCCTGATATCATTTACCCATGTCCCGTTCTCTTGAAGTTAACCAAAAATTCACCGGGCCTTAATACGGAATTCACAACGCGGCTGGTAAAGTGAAATGAGCCCGTGAATAGATTGCAGATAACTCAGCCTCGTGATGCGCCGAGAGTGCTCATAGTCTCCACCAGAGCGGGGACGGGCCATGTAAAGGCAGCAGAAGCGCTCGAAAAGGCGTTCCGCCGGCGGTATCCCGATTTTGTCGTAAAAAGGATCGATCTGCTCGATTATTGCGCGTTTGCCGCGAGGCAGCTCTACGGCGGGACATACGGGTGGGTCGCCAAAAATTGTCCCACCTTTTACGGGTATCTCTACTCGGGCTCCAAAAGTGTGCAGAGTGCTCACGGTCTGCGGATGTGGTTCGACCGTCTGAATGCAGCCTCGTTCTTCAGGCTTCTCGCCGCATTTCGGCCCGACGCCGTCGTCAGCACGCATTTCATCCCCGCAAACCTTACGGCCGAGTACCAGGAGCGCAGGCGGCATGATCTCCGGGTCTTTATCACCCTTACCGACTATGAGTTCCATCCCTTCTGGTTGGTCACGCACGGGCACGTGGAAGGCTACACCGTGGCCCACCAGCAAATGAAACACGAGCTGGCACGGCTGGGAGTGACGGGTGACTCGATCCTTGATGCGGGTATACCGATCGATCCCGTGTTCATGCAGGGAAAAGACCGCAGGGAGCTTCGACGGGCATATGGTCTGAAGGAGACGTCTCCGGTAATCCTTCTGATGGCGGGTTGGAACTTCCGGACGTCTGCCGTTGAGCGGATGATCGACCATCTTGGCATGGTCGATGGAGAGTTTCAGCTCGTCGTGCTGGCAGGCCGGAACAGAGAGCTGTATGAACGGGTCAAGGCGAAACAGTCGCGAGAGCGACGTATTGCATCAGTCTTTGAATTTATCGATTTCGTCGAAAACCTCATGCGCCTCAGCGACATACTTATTTCCAAGCCTGGCGGCATTACGACCGCGGAGAGCCTGGCAGCCGGCCTTCCCATGATAGTGGTCGATCCCATCCCCGGACAGGAAGAGGCAAATTCAGACTATATTTTGGAAAACGGCGCCGGTCTTAAAGCTCGCAGCCTCGAAGGCCTCGTGTTTAAAATCAACCATCTGGTGGCCGATCCGGCCCGTCTTGCGTACATAAGGGAAAACATCCGGAAGATTGCGCGGCCGGACGCTGCCTTCTCGATCGCTGATGCGGTCGCCCGCTCCCTTTCGCTCACTCCATGATTCCTGACCATGTATGTCAACGGGCACTTCTGTCCTGTGGATGCATTTGGAAGCGTCCCCGAACCCTGCAAAAGCGGGATGGGAATCACTCAACGGAGTCATGGGCAATACGGAGCGAGTGAAGATGGACCTGGGATGGGGAGGGTGAGCGCAAACGATGAAAGGTTTTCTTGATTGCCGAATTAACCAATAATTCATGGGAAGTTCACGCTATGTTTATCCTTGTCCTGTACAATTGTATTAACGTTGAAATGAGGAAAAGGCAATTACCGGCATCGTCCATCCAGAAACGGGAGTGAAACCGGTCGGAACCGAAATCAAAGCCGACCTTCACGTCCATTCGCGCTATTCCGAAGCACCCACCGAATGGTTCATGGAACGTTTCCAGGTTGCGGAATCCTATTCCAACCCCTTGCTTATCTACCGGAAAGCAAAGAACGCGGGCATGGATTTTGTGGCCATCACCGATCATAACAGCATCAGCGGCGCGCTTTTGCTCAAAGAAAGCCATCCCTCGGATGTTATTGTCGGTGTTGAGGCTACCGCATCCTTTCCGGAGGACGGGTGTCACATCCACCTGCTTCTCTACGGGATAGGTGAGCAGGAGTTCAACGAGGTACAAAAATTGCGCAAGGACATCTACGAGCTGCGCGACTATGTGCGGGAGAAAAACCTTGCCCATTCGGTGGCGCACGCGACGTATTCCGTCAATGGGCGCCTGACCGTGGACCACATTGAGAAGCTGATCGTTCTCTTCGATGTCTTCGAAGGTATAAACGGCGGCCGGAACAAGGTTGACAACAGTTTATGGATGAATATCCTGCAAAGCCTCAGTATCGACCGTTTCGAGACGCTCTGCAGAAAGCACCGGTTGCAGCCTTACGGAACCGAATCATGGGTCAAGGGATTCACCGGGGGCTCCGACGACCACGGAGGGATTTTCATAGGGAGAACCTTCACGGTGACCCGGCCGGTCCCGACAATCGAGGCGTTCCTTGCCAACCTGCGGCACAAGCGGACATACGCGGACGGGAAATGCAATGACTATCGGACTCTCGCGCTCACGGTCTACAAGGTGGTTCATGACTACTCCACCCAGCGTAAGGGAAGCGGCAGGAACCCCGACTTTATCGATCAGGTCAGCGACCTGATGTTCGAAGGAAAGAGGTTGCGATTCCTCCAAAAGCTGCAGATCCGCAAGGTGAAAGTACTGAGCAGGCGCAAGGGAGACAAGCTTCGCGTCATGTTCTGCGAGCTCCTCGACAGACTGCAGGAGCAGAAATTTGCCTCAGTCGACGACATGCTCGATGCGGTCTACGGCCAGCTGACATTGATATCCGACGAGTTCGCAAAGCGCTTCTTCCGATCCCTGACGGGCGATCTTGCCAAGATCGACTTTCTCGGCATCGTGGACAATATCGCAGCCCTGTTGCCCGGCATTCTCCTTTCCCTCCCCTTCATGGTGACATTAAAGTACCTGAACCGTGGAAAATCGCTGTCGGGAAGCCTCATGGAACGGTTTGACCGTCAGAGGCAATCGGGTCGCCGGATCCTCTGGTTCACTGACACCCTGGCGGATTTAAACGGCGTTTCGGTAACCCTGAAAGAGATCGGTTGGCACGCACATGTCCAGAGGATCGATCTGAAAATCGTGACCGCAATTGCCCCGGAGGACCTTACACCGGACCTTCCGCCAAACATTGTCAACCTGCCCTTCGTTTACCAGTTTAACCTGCCTTACTATGAAAGATACGTCCTGAAACTCCCTTCGCTGCTTGCCTCGTTGAAACAGATGTATACCCTCGCACCGGACCGCATCTTCATCTCCACGCCGGGGCCGTTGGGATTGATGGGGCTGATTGTCGCCAGGCTTTTGCAGGTCCCCTGCATCGGCGTCTATCACACGGATTTTACCCTTGAGTCCAAAGAGATCATTAATGACGCATCGGTTGCCCAGATCCTGGAATCGTACACCCGGTGGTTTTACAACCAGATGGATGAAATACGGGTGCCCACGGCCGTCTACCGGGACATGCTGGAACAGCGGGGGCTGGCAGCCCCGAAGATGACAATCTTCAGACGCGGGATCGATTCGGCGTTCTTTTCACCGAGGGTCTCCGATAGGCGGGTACTCGAAGAGCAGTGTGGCATCTGTGACGGTATCTCGTTGCTTTATGCCGGACGAATTTCACAGGATAAGAGCCTCGGGTTCCTTGCCCGTTTGTACCTCCGGCTCTGTGAGGAAAGGTCTGATCTGAATCTCATTATCGCGGGTGACGGCCCGTATCTCGATGAGATGCGCCGGATGCTGTCAGGTACCCGGGCGGTTTTCACGGGCAGGGTCGGTCAGGAGACGCTTCCTGCGCTCTACGGCGCATCGGAGATTTTTCTTTTTCCGAGCGGAACCGACACGTTCGGCAAAGCGGTGCTGGAAGCGCAGTCGTGCGGGCTGCCCGCAATCGTATCGAACATGGGGGGGCCGCAGGAAATCGTGGCTCACGGAAAAACAGGTTATATTGCCGAAGCAGGCTCCTTTACCGACTGGGAGGCTAAAATCCGCCTCATCCTCGACATGATCGAGAGCCACCCGGAAGCTTACCGGCAGATGAGGAAGGAGGCCCGCATGCACGTGCTGGAGAACTTCCATTGGGACAGCGCCTTTGTGGATATCACCAACGACGGACGGATTCTCGACGAGAGAGAAGAAAAGAAAATCGCATAACGGAGAAGACGTCCGGCTGACGTCCCCACTCCCGTAACCGGTAATTATTTTCGCAATAAGCCTGTTACTGCCTTTACGACGCTCGTCTCTCGGGCTCCGTCCGGTTGTGATACGCCAGATATGAGGCAGCCTCGACCCGCCCCATGAGGCGTTCGAGGATCTTCGGCTCGCATTTGGTCAGGTCAACCATGACGAGCCCGTCCAGGGCGTTCGCGAAGGATCGATCGACATTGAAACCCATCAGCCTTCCCCCCATCCGTATGTACTGCCTGAGGAGGACGGGAACGCCTTTCCGGTCTATCTCCAAGTCGGAGACGAAGGCGGACAGCTCTTCTATGTCGGTGATCAGCTCGGGGTCCAGGCGCAGCTTGACGGAACGCTTGTCCCCTGGACGTATCGCCATTCTCGGTTTTACCATCCGGGCAAGGTGCGGTGCATACGTCTTCCCCTTGAGGAAGGCGACGATGAGCTGCCTGGAGGCGGGACTGTACATTTCGCTGATGGTTACGGCCCCGAAGAGGGTCCTGTACCGCGGATTGAGTCCGATGAAACGTGCGATCCCTCTCCAGAGCAGCAAAAGCGGGGAATACGATTTCTGGCACTCCAGGCGGACGAAAGAACGGCCGAGTTCCACGGCATCGCGCATGTGCTCGAAGAAGGTCTCTTTGTAGGTGAAGAGGGCGCTCGTATACAGACCCTTTGTGCCAAAGCGTTCAATGACGCGGTCAACCGGAGCAAGACGGTAGGAGCCGATCAGTTCGCTCTTTTCTTTGTGCCAGAGAAAGAGGTGAGTGTAGTAGAGGTCGAAGCGGTCCAGGTCGACAGACCGACCGGTCCCCTCGCCCACTCCCCTGAAGGTAAGCTCCCTCAATCTCCCTATCTCGTACAGGAGATTGGGTATCTGCTGGCTGCTTGCGTACATCACCGAGTACTGGTCGGTTTCCCAGAGCACCTGTTGGGCCGGGAGCAGATCGATCTCCCCGTGAATCACACCAGTGTGTGGCCCGTCGATCACCCTTTGCGGCTGCTTCACTCTTTTCCCCGATGAGTGCATGACATCCCCCCTTCTTTTCGCTGCGGGCAACCGGTGGTGGAGCATGTAGGTACGGGCCCGCAAGTAAGCCATCAGTTGACCGTCACCTTCAAAACCCTTGATCCTCTCTGCAGAGACCAGGTTCCCTATGTCGAGGCGCACCTCTGTGGAGTTTTTGTTGAGTAGCTCGTGCGGCAGGAGCACTGTGCGAAAGAGCGGGTGGACCAGTCCGGCCACTTGAAACAGGGCGCTGTTCCTTCCGTGGAAGAAGACTGGGAGGACGGGCGCGGTGGCTTCCTGATTATGCGGCCGACCATTTTGCTCCACGCCGGATCGACAACCTCTTTCTTCGTCAGTTGAAGGTGCGAGACCTGTCCGGCCGGGAACACGGCCAGAACCCCGCCATTTCCTACCCAGGTGAGCGCATCCCTCAGGGGCTTTACGTTTCGCCAAACCGAGCCGCCACCGCCGAAGGGATCGACGGGAATGATGAGAAGGCGCATTTCCGGTATCCGTTCCAGCAGGTAGTTGGCCATAATCTTGACATCCGGCCGGACGGCCTGAAGCACGGCAGCCAACATCAGTCCCTCGACACCACCGAAGGGATGGTTTGCAACGACAACCAGAGGACCATGCGCGGGGATCCGCCTCATGTCGTCCGGCTCGACGTGATAACCGATTTTGAGAGCGGCCAGGGCCCGTTCCACAAAATCGCCGGTCTCGCCCCATTTGTCCATTTCCGCGTAAATGTTGTTCAACCGGTCCAACAGGAGAAGACGTTCGAGAAGCCCGTTTAACCTGGAAAGAATCCGGCTGCGCAGGGGGTCGGGGAACGTGATGTCCAGTTTAAAGATGCGACCGTCACGGCTGCTCATCTGCGGGAGAAACCTCCGGTTATGAGGGAATAATGACGGATAGTGCAACCGGCTGAAGGTCGTATGGACATTTGCGGATCGGGATGGAAGAGTTTTCCCATAATCTCACGCCAATTTTAGAGGATGAATGTTAGGAAGGTGTGAACCATTCGTGAAAAGAGCGTTAATTCGTGCGGCCGCAGATCACGTGGAACCGGAGTTCCTTTCAGGATTAACAAATTATTCACCATCTATTCACCATTCCTTAACAAAAGACAGATATACTGATCACCAAAGCATTAAGGTGAATGATCGGATAAGCGAAAAATAGGCAACCGGGGGAGGGCGGGTCATTCGCCCTGCATACGTAAGAAGAATGGCCGTGTTGCCGGGAGGCTTTGATGCTTACGAGCAAGCAAATCGTTGTTGTTGAGGATGAGATCGATATTCTTGATCTCATCTCCCTGCATCTTAAGAAAGAGAGATTCAACGTGCGGGGATTTCTGAACGGGTACAGCTTCATGAAATATCTGGAGACGGAGAAACCCTCTCTTCTTGTTCTGGACCTCATGCTGCCCGATGTGGATGGTTTTGAGATCTGCAAGCAGCTTAGAGCGAGACCTGACTGTGCATCAATCCCTATTATTATTATCACCGCCCGCTCCGCCGAAACCGACAAGGTCCTCGGCCTCGGGCTCGGCGCTGATGATTACATGGTGAAACCCTTTTCACCGAGAGAGCTGGTTGCACGGGTGAAGGCGGTGCTGAGACGCACCGTGAGGCAGGAGACGGAGAACGAAAAGGAGAAAATTGAGATCGGCAATATCCTGAGTATCGATATGCAGAAATATGAGGTCATCGTGGAGGGGGCAAAAATAGACCTGACGACCACCGAATTCCGCATCCTGCAGCTCCTTGCTTCCAAGAACGGTTGGGTTTTCTCGAGGGAGAAGATACTTAACCACCTGTGGGGGAGCGATAAGATGGTCCTCGATAGAACGGTAGACGTTCATATCAAACACCTCCGGGAGAAGATGGGGAAGGCCGGCGCCCTCATTAAAAATATGCGGGGGATCGGGTACAAGCTTGCAATGTGAACAAAAAGAGCGGGCGGGAATTGTGGATAGATAAGAAGAAATGTCTTGAGGGACTGAGAAAATTGAATTGCAGGAGGTCTGACATGAAGTGGTTGCTACGGGTCGTTTTGGTCCTTGCGGTTGCCGGCGGATTCGTCGCGTCCGCCCTTGCTGTGGAGCGGGAATTAATAGGAGCAGGCGCCACCTTTCCCTACCCGCTCTATTCAAAGATGTTTGACGTCTATGCGAAGGAATACAACGTGAAGGTCAACTACCAGGCCATAGGGTCGGGCGGCGGTATACGCCAGCTTACCAACAAGACCGTCGATTTCGGCGCGTCCGATGCAATCCTGACCGATGAAGACGCGAAGGCAGCGGGGGCTGCCGTTCTCCATATCCCGACCTGCGCGGGGGCGGTCGTCATCACTTACAACCTTCCAAATAATCCGGAGATCAGGTTCACCCCCGATGTCGTGGCCGACATTTTTCTTGGAAAGATAAAGAAGTGGGACGACCAGCGCATTCTCGCCGCCAATTCCGGGATTATCCTTCCTGCGGTGGATATTACCGTGGTGCACCGGTCGGACGGGAGCGGGACTACAAATATCTTCAGCGATTATCTGAGCAAAGTAAGCAAAGACTGGAAAGAGAAAGTGGGCATGGGCACGGCCCTCAACTGGCCGGTCGGCCTCGGGGCCAAGGGAAACCCGGGTGTGGCCGGGCTGGTGCAACAGACGCCGGGCAGTATCGGCTACGTGGAGTTGATCTATGCACTGCAGAACAAGATGCCCTACGGGAACCTCCAGAATAAGAAAGGAAAATTTATAAAACCGAGCCTTGCCACCGCGAGCACGGCCGCCAATACCAACCTTCCTGATGATATGAAGGTAAGCCTGACCGACAGCTCGGCCCCCGATGGCTACCCCATCAGCGGCTTTACCTGGATCATTCTCTATAAGGAGCAGAAGTACGGGGACAAGACAGAAGAAAAAGCAAGAACCATGGTACGGCTTGTCTGGTGGATGACCCACGAGGGGCAGAAGTACGCTGAACCGATGCAATATGCCCCGCTCTCCAAGGCCGCGCAGGAGAAGGCGGAGAAAATTATCAAGTCCATTACCTATGGCGGCAAGGGCGTAATGAAATAGATCCAATCGGGCGCAGGAGGCGGGGGTCACCCCGCCGCGTCTGCGCCCGATTATTTTTGCAAAAGCTTTAATTCTCCAGATTTACCAGCCTGTCAAGAAGCTCCACACTTTCCCCCCTGTTGAGTTTTGTTCGGTGACGTTCTATAATGGTGTCATAATGACACCATTATAGGGAGGAATCATGCCTGTAAGTTTCTCCATAAAAAATGTGCCCGATGATGTTGCTGAAAAACTGCGTCGAAGGGCAGCGCAGCGCCACCGGTCGCTTCAGGGCGAGCTGCTTGCCACACTTGAAGAGAGTGTCGCCGAAGAACACATGCTCACGCCTGTGGAATTCATGAGGCGGCTGAAGACGCTAGGACTGGAAACGCCCTCAGAGTCTGCCGTATTTGTGAGAGAGGACCGCGATGCAGACAGTCGTCGTTGATGCGTCTGCTCTGGGAGCGCTCATTTTCGGAGAACCGGAGGCAGAAGAGATGGCGAGGCGCTTGACCGATGTCAGAATAATAGCGCCGGCCTTGCTTTGGTTCGAGCTTGCGAACATATGTATCAAGAAAGCGAAGGCGCATCCCGAGGTGCGGGAAAAAATATTAGCTGCTTTCGACATGGGAGGACATCTACCCATAGAAATTCTAGAAGTAGACCATAAAGAGGCGGTGGCATTGGCGATGAAGACGGGGCTTACCGGTTACGACGCGAGCTATTTATGGTTGGCTCAGACAGCGGGAGCACAGCTCTTGACGCTCGATGGAATGCTCTTGAAAAATCTGACCTGACCCTCTTTTCGTCATGGCCCTCTCAAACCGACCGAGAAAGAAGAAGAGCTATGACTGATGCCGGGGTGGCGGCAGGGAGCCGAGGTACTGGTAGAGATGGCATTGTATATTGCCGTTAAAGAGCTTCCTTTTCCGTTCCGCCCGGCGGCCGAAGAGCTGTTCGAAGCGGGGATGTGGCGAGAGGGCGAAGAGGGACCAGCAGTCGAGGCGCGAGTAGGCCTCCCCCATTGCCCGGTATAGCCGCTCCACGTCGCGGATGTAGCCGGTCCTCTCTCCATAGGGCGGGTTGCAGACGATGCAGCCGTATTTCCTGGCCGATCTGAATTGATCTACCGGTTGTTTCTGAAAGGATATGGCGTCGGCAACCCCTGCGGCTTCCGCGTTTTCCCTGGCCGCCTTCAGCACCGTGCCGTCCGCGTCCGAGGCAAGCACCCTGAAATCTGCGGCGACGGAGAGCGAGCGCGCCTCCCGGCGCGCTTCCTGCCAGAGGTTGGGGGACATCGTGGGCCAGCTTTCCGCGACAAAGGACCTGTTAATGCCGGGACCCATACGCCTGCCGATGAGGGCCGCTTCGATAGGGATAGTGCCGGACCCGCAAAAGGGGTCGGCCAACTCCCTGCCCGGCTCCCACCTGCTTAAGAGCACCATGGCCGCCGCCAGGGTTTCCTTGAGGGGGGCCTCCCCACTCCCGGTCCGGTAGCCCCTCTTGTGGAGGCCGGGGCCCGAGGTGTCGACGGTGAGCGTGATGTGGTCGTGAAGCAGCGCCACCTCTATCTTGTAGACCGGGCCGGTTTCCGGGAACCATGACTCGTGGTATTTCCTCTTCATTGCCTCGACGACGGCTTTCTTGACGATGGCCTGGCAGTCGGGCACGCTTTGGAGCTTCGACCTGACCGACTTGCCGGTGACGTGCATCTTTCCGTCCGCCGGGATGAGATCCTCCCAAGCGACCGCGCGTGTCTGCTGGAACAGTTCTTCGAAGTCGGTCGCCTCGAAGGAGGCCATTTGGATGAGGAGCCGGTCGGCGCACCGCAAGGCGATGTTGCAGCGGGCGATATCTGTCGCGCTGCCGGGGAACGTGACGTGTCCGTTCTCGACGGTGAGGTCCGTGTGGCCGAGGCGCTTAAGCTCTTCCGCCACAATGGACTCCACCCCGAAGGTCGCCGTGGCGACGAGCGTATAATCAGCCATCGTATATAGTACAATGTTTAATGTTGAATGAAAATAAGGTCGAGGATGAACCTCCTTTGCGAGTTTTTCTCCAGTCAAGAATGCAAGTCCGTTTTTCGAAATCGCAAAAAAAGTTATTTTTATGCTTTTTGTCACCCCTCCTTGTCACCCCTCCGTGACACGTCTGGTTGTCACCCCTCCTTGTCACTTTGACAGCATTTTGGCAATCGATTAAGCTGTTATCATGAAGAAGGGGAAGACAGCGGCAGGGATCGACACCCGTTCTTATGAGGCGTTCGTGGCGAAGCTGAACGAGCGCATCCCGGACGAGTTACTGGTCGAGCAGCTCGAAAGAGAGCTGCATGCCGGAGGCGAGGAGCCCGATCTGAAGCAGATAACGATCAGGCAAAAGGCCAGGCAGGACATTGAGGCGCACAAGGGTTACAAGCGCGCGGAAAAGCAGGACGCTCACCCGGCAGGCAGTCTGGTTGTCCGGATCATAAAGTTTTCGGAAGAGGCTTAAATGGCGGAAAGCGGTTACGGAAGGCGAGGATCGCGGGCGGCGCGGCAGGGATCTAACTTCGAGGGGGCGACCGGGTACCCGCTTGCGGGTGTCCAAGTAATAGATATTCCCTGCGGCTGGGTCCCCCGGCCCGATCAGCGCACCCTGTGGGATTACCTGGAACGGGGCGGTAAGCGCGCGGTCTGCGTGGCCCACAGGCGCTGGGGGAAAGATGACGTGGCCCTCCACTTCACCGCGACCCAGATGATCGGGCGTCCAGGGAACTACTGGCACATGCTGCCGCAGTACAACCAGGCGCGCAAGGTGATCTGGAACGCGCTCAATCCTAAGACGGGCAAACGCAGGGTTGATGAGGCATTTCCCAAAGAGATCAGGCGCAAAATCCATGAGCAGGAGATGTTCATCGAGTTCGCGAACGGCTCCACCTGGCAGCTTGTAGGCTCTGACAATTACAACAGTCTCGTCGGCTCGGCCCCTGTGGGGATCGTCTTCTCCGAGTATGCCGTCGCCGACCCTATGGCGTGGGCGTATTTGAGGCCGATACTGGCGGCCAACGAGGGGTGGGCGCTCTTCATCTATACGCCCAGAGGCGCGAACCACGGGAAGAGCCTCTACGATTTCGCGAGAGCCGAGCCGGGATGGTTCGCCACGTTGCTTTCCGCCGACCGGACGCCCGTCTTTACGCCCGACAGGCTCAATCAGGAGCGGCGCGAACTGCTCGCCGAGTTCGGGGAGACCGAAGGCGAGATGCTCTTCCTTCAAGAGTACTACTGCTCTTTTGAGGGCATGGTGCGCGGGGCCTACTACTCCAAGCAGCTCCGTCTTGCCCGCTCCGAGACCCGTATCACCTCCGTCCCTCACGCGGCCGGCCACGAGGTCTACACGTTCTGGGACCTGGGCATGGATGATTCGACCTCCATATGGTTCATGCAGGCAATTGGCCGGGAGCTGCGCTTCATCGACTACTATGAGGCGCAAGGCGAGGGATTGGCTCACTATGCCAAGGTGCTCAAGGAGCGGCCCTATGTGTACGGAGATCACTACATGCCCCATGACGCGGACGTGCGCGAACTCGGGACCGGGACCAGCCGGAAAGCAACCGCCGAGAACCTGGGCATCAGGCCGGTGGTGGTAGTGCAGAGAGCAAGGGATACGCAGGCGGTTTTGAGTGGGATCGAAGCCGGCCGCAACATTATGTCGCAATGTTGGTTCGATGAGCGGAAGTGCGCGCGGGGACTGAGCGCCCTGGAGGGGTATCAGGCAGAGTACGACGAGGAGAAAAAGAAGCTGGCGGATCATCCCTTGCATAATTGGTGCTCTCATGGCGCCGACGCCTGGCGGACCATGGCAGTGGGGTGGCAACCACGGGTCAAGCATCAGACCGTGACGAGCGTGCTCAACGGCATACCGATGGGGGCGAAATGGTAGATGATTCCGGCGGCGTCCTCGACCTCTCCGAATTCGAGGAAGAAACCGACCTGGATGACGTGGCATTTCAGTGGCGGGACTGGAGAAAGGCGCACAGAGAGATGTGCATGTGGATAGCGTGATGGACGAAGAGACCGGATGCCGACACACGACTATGATCCAGAAGCGTGAGAAGGGAGAGATCGAGGTAAGTCCTGTCCTCACCTGGCCCGTTATCACTGCCGTCGTGACATGCTGCCTTGATTGCGGAGCAAGGATGCCAAAATGACCGACGAAACCGAAAAGAAAGGCAAAAAGGCCCCCAAGGATGAGCACGCTTTCCTGGAGCTTGCCACCAAGCGCCTGAAGCGCGAGATCGACGCGGATGACCACAACCGCCAGGCGGCCATAGAAGACCTGAAGTTCTTGAACGGCGACCAGTGGGATCCGGCCGAAGAGCAGCGCAGACGCTTACGTGGCCGGCCATGCCTGAAGACGAACGAGCTGCCCAAGTACGTGAACCAGGTCGTGGGCGACATGCGCCACAACAGGGCGCGCATCAAGGTGAGGCCTGTTGATTCTGCGGGCGACGTGAACATTGCGAAGATCAGGAGCGGGGTGATCGCAAACATAGAGTATCTGTCGAACGCAGAGGCGATCTACGATTACGCGGGCGAGATGGCGACTTCCTGCGGGCTGGGCGCGTGGCGCGTGCTGACCAGGTATACGGAGGAGAACCCGTTTGTGCAGGAGATATACCTGGAGCGCATCAAGAACCCGTTCCTTGTCTACATGGACAGCAATGCAAAGTCGGAAGTGGGCGCCGATTCGAAATATGGCTTCTGCTTGGAGAAGGTGACCAAGGAGGAGTTCGAGGAGCGGTACCCGGATGAAGAGCCGCCCGGCGATGCTCTGAAGGTGGGGAAGGGCGTCGCGAACGAAGTCTGGTTTGAGAATGATGCCTTCTTTATCGCCGACTATTACGTCATCGAGAGCGAAAAGACCGACATGGTGCTGACCGAGGACGGGCAGACCTGGAAGAAGGAAGAGTTCGAAGAGAAGTTCGCGGAATGGATAGAGGCGGAGAAGGCGAAGATCCTGTTCCCCGCACCGCCTGCATTGCCGGCCGGACCAATGGGAGCGATGGGCGGAGGAGCGCCGGCGATGGCGGGACCAGGTGCAGGGCCCCAGCCCTTGCCTCCGGGAATGCCACAAAGACCAGTAGGAACAAATAGAGGGGGGACACCCCTCTCGCCCAATGCTTTCGGAGGAGTGTCCCCCCAACCGGACTTGTCCGGACAGATGGGACAACCCCCCGTACCGGGGCAGCTAGGCACTCCGGGAGCAGTCTTTAGCCCTGCGCCCGTGCCTCCCCCTGCCCCGGTACCCCCTCCGTCGCTGACCATCGCCAAGGAGCGGGAGGTCGAGTACCCCAAAGTGCGCCACTACGCGATTTGCGCAGACCGAATCCTGGACGGGCCAAACGATGTCCCCGGCAAATATATCCCCCTTGTCGTGGTGAAAGGTCCTGAGCGCGTGATCGAGGGGAAGACCTACGTGCGGAGCCTCATCAGGGACGCCAAGGACCCGCAGCGGCTGCTGAACTTCTGGGTAACGGACGCGGCCGAGATCGTGGACATGATTCCTAAAGCGCCGTGGATCGGGACGGCAAAGCAGTTCGAAGGCTACGAGCAGGACTATGCTGCGGCCAACGCGGAGAATTTCCCCTTCCTGAAGTACAATATCGACCAGGGCGCGCCTACTCCACAGCGCATGAACCCCCCCAATCCGCCCGTCGCCGTATTCGAGCAGATCGGCCAGGCCAAACAGGCGATCAAGGACACTATCGGCATGTTCGGCTCGGACGTGGGCGACAAAGGGCCGGAGCTCTCCGGCAAGGCCATCCTCCAGCGGCAGAAACCGGGCGACGTGGGGACATTCGCCTTCATCGACAACTTGAGCCGCGCCATCGCCCACTGCGGCAGGGTGATCAACGAGATGATCCCCGAGGTTTACGACACACAGCGGGATATCCGCATCAGGAACGTGGACGACACGGAGACCTTTGTACCCGTCAACACGACCGCAGGCGCGGCCCTCGACGCGGTGATGAGGAACCCGGAGCAGTATCAGGGCATGGACAAAAACAAGCTCATCCGCCTCGCCGCAAAGAACGGCAGGAACGCGCGGTATAACGACCTCACCGCGGGAAAGTACGATGTGGTGGTGACGACAGGCCCGAGCTACAGCACGCAGAGGCAAGAGGCAGCGCAATCCCTGGAGCGGCTCGTTGCGGCCTATCCGCCGATTATGAAGATCGCGGGCGACTTGGTCTACAAGTTTCAGGATTTCTTAGGGGCCGAGGAGATCGCGGAGCGTGTTGAGAAGACCATGCCCCCGACCCTTGTGCCTCCCAAGGAAGGGGAGCCGCGCATTCAGCCGCCTCCGCCCCCCCTTGTGCTCGTGAAGATGGAAGAGCTGAAGGTGAAGCAGATGCACCTGGAGGTAGAGAAGGAGAAGCTACTGGTGCAAAAGCTGAAGGCGCTGAAAGAGGCTCAGGAGACCAGCGGGGAAGTGAGGAAGATGCTGCTGGGACTGCTGGGGGAGATATTCAAGGGCGGCATGGCAGGAGCGCCGGTAGGAGCGCCCATGCGGCCGGCAGGAGCAACACCCCCACTGGCAACGTATCAAGAGTAAGGAGGCGATATGGCAGATGATGTGAGCACCACAGGAGCAGGAGTTCCACCGGCCGAACCACCAGAGCCGGAGCAGACCATGGACCAGTTTGTCGAGGAGCGGGAACGGCCGCCTGCGCCGCAGCAACCCCCTGCGGAACCTGCGCCGCCTGCGACAGAGCCGGCAGCGGAAGCCCCCCCAGCGTCTGAGACGCCGAAAGAGGACAAAGAACCGTCAGGCGTGGAGAAACGCATCTCCCAACTTGTCGCCAGACAAAGGGAGGCTGAGCGGCGGGAAGCCGAGAGAACGGAAGAGGCCGCATACTGGCGGGCAGTGGCTGAAGGCAGGATAAAACCGGCCGTGCCGCCGGCCCAGCCGCCGCAGCCAGGAGAGCCTGTCGAGCCGATGTTGGATAACTTCGAGTCGGCGGCAGACTTCGAGGCCGCCCGCACCAGGTATATCGTCGCAAAGGCGGGCTGGGACCTCAGACAGGAGCAGCAAGCCCGCCAGGCGCAGCGATACGCGGCTGAGCTCGATCGCAAGCACAACGAGAGGATGGTAGCCGCTATAACGGCCGATCCGACCCTCGATGAGGCGAGCAAGGACCCCACGCTCCCTATCAGCCAGGTCATGAGCCTGGCGATCAAAGAGAGCGACGTCGGTCCTGCTCTTGTCCGGTACCTTGCAAACAACAGAGCAGAGTCCGAGCGCATCGCCCGGCTGCATCCGCTCATGGCAGCGCGGGAGATGGGCAAGATCGAAGGGCGGATCATCGCGGCCAAAGCAGCCCCGGCACAGCCGCAGCGGACCGTGTCACAGGCGCCGGAGCCTGCAAGACCTGTGGGCGGAACGAAAGGCACCGCCCCGACCGATGATGACGATAAGCTTTCCGTTGAGGAGTTCGTCAGACGGAGAAATGAAGCGCAGTACGGGAGAACATAAAACTAAAGGGGAGGTGAGCACCATGCCAAAGAAGAAAGAGAAGAAAGAGGCTAAGAAGGCGCCGCCGCCGAAGAAGAGTTTCGGCAGCGCAACCGAGTTTGCAGCCCATGCCAAGACCCAGATCGGGCCATCGGGCGGCAAGCGAAAGGCCCGATAGGCAAGTAGCAAACCGTCAGCATGACGCTTGACGTACAGCGGACTCGTCACCCGCACGCAGTAAATCAGGCATAGCCTGCCACCCGTAAGGGGAATTCGGGAACCCCATTGGCAATGGATACCGAATAGAAGGGCGCGGAACCCTTGAGACTTGAACAGCTAAACTCAAGGAGAACAGGCTATGTCGAACAAACTATTGACCCCGACGCAGGTGTTGCGCGAGGCCCTTCGGGTGCTCCACAACAACCTCGTTTTTGTCAAGAACGTCAATAAGCAGTACAGCTCCGAATTCGCCGTATCAGGCGCAAAGGTCGGCTCCACGATCAACGTGAGGCTGCCGAACCGCTACTACGTGGCAAAGACAACGGCCCTCCAGGCCCAGAACACGAACGAGCAGACGGTACCCGTGAGCCTCACCACAAATTACCAGGTGGGTCTCAATTTCACTCAGGCAGAGCTGACGCTTTCCCTCGATGACTTCTCGAAGCGCGTCCTTACCCCCGCCATGGCCCGCCTCGCGTCTCAGATAGACCAGGATGGTCTCGGGCAGGCGGCGAACATCTACAACCAGGTGGGCACGCCGGGCACCACGCCGGGGACGGCAGGCGGTACCTTCACCAACAACCTCCTCAACTACAACGCGCCGGACGTCTATCTGAACGCGGGCATGATGATGGACAATATGGCGTGCCCCAGGGACGACCAGAGGCGCGTCGTCATCAACCCCGGCGCAATGGCTGTCTCCGTGGCCGGCCTGAAAGCGCTCTTCCAGGATCAGGGGGAGATCGCCAAGCAGTACAGGAAGGGCGTCATTGGTACTGCTCTTGGTTTCGAGTTCGCCATGGATCAGAACGTCAACTTGCTGCAAGTGGGATCGCGGAGCGCCTCAGCCACGCCCTATACAACGACGGCAGGCCAGACCGGTGCGACCCTGGCAACGACAGGATGGACGGCGAGTCAGACCGGGATCCTGCTGGCAGGCGAGATCATTACCATCGCCGGGGTGTATGGCGTCAACCCGGAAAACCAGTCCAACATCGGCTATCTCCAGCCATTCGTCGTCACGGCGAACTGCAACTCGGATGGGAACGGAAACATCACCATTCCTATCTCGCCCTCGATCATCCCTGTCGGCGCCCAGGTGCCAAACGGGACAGTCACGGCGGCTCCCGCGGGAGGTGCGCAGCTTGCGATGCAGAGCGGCGCAGCCAGCACTTCGTTCCCGATGAACGTCGCGTATCATCGTGACGCTTTTACCCTGGCTACGGCTGACCTGGAAATGCCGAAGGGCGTCGATTTTGCGGCCCGTGAGACCTATGACGGCGTCAGCATGCTGATCGTCAGGGCCTATGACATTAACAACGCACAGTTCCCATGCCGCATCGACGTACTCGGCGGATGGGCAACGCTCCGGCCGGAACTCGCTTGCCGGATCACAGGTTAAGGAGGAAAGCCATGAGCAAACAACTATCTGATCTCAACCCGGACGGAACGATACTTGGTCAGGGACCACTCGACCGGGCGTCATTCTACAACGCAGTACCGATTGCGCAGCGCGGGAGCCCCCTGCAGCAAATCGTGAAGGCAGATGGGGGCATGGGCCAGGTCATCACCATGAAGACCACGGGCGCGCTGTCGCCCACAACGATTGCCGCCAACACGGCGGGGGAATCGACCATCCCCGTGACAGGTCTTAACTCAGGAGATTTCGTCTTCTCCGTTAACAAGTCAAACGGCACTTTCAGCGCCGGGCTCGGCATCGCGGGCGTCAGGGTAGCCGGCGCGGGGTCTCTCGGGATCAACTTCACCAACAACACCGGCTCCACGATCACCCCGACCGCCTCAGACCCTTACAACGTCGTGGCGCTCCGGGGCATGAACCCCCTTTCAATCACCCTTTCCCCGGCATCGGTTGCCGCCAACACGCAGGTCGAGCAGATCTTCAACCTTGCGCCCAATACGGCGGCGGTCCTCGGCACGCCGGTTGTCAACAGCGCCGGGCAGATCACCGCCATTCCCATCACCAGCGGCGGCTCCGGCTACCAGGTGGCTCCGACCGTCGTCATCTCAACGGGTGCGCCATCGAACGACTTCGAAAGCGGCACATTTACCGGCCTCGGGATAGACCCGGCGCCGACGAGCGGGTCACAGCTTCAACTGGGTCCGTGGCCTGCAGGCTCCGGTGCTTCGGCTGTCGCCATCCTCGGTGTGGCCGGCGCTTCGAATGCAGGGCAGGTCATCGGCATCAAAATGACCAATATGGGTCAACATTACAGTGCCGTCTATCCACCCACCGCCACGCTCCTGGACGGCGTCATTGTCGGGCTCGGGCAGGTCTGCATGGTCAACAAGAACGCGCAGCAGGCAGGTCTCGGCATCGGCAACGTGAGGGTGGTCGCAAACAACCAGATCGGCATCACCTATATCAACTACACCGGCACGGCGATCCAGCCGACCGCGAGCGAGACGTATCTGGTTGTTGCCATTAACGATATCCCCGCGATCTCGCCGTGGTCTGAAGTGGGCGTCACCATCACCAGCACGAGCGCAACGGCCACCTCTCAGACCGTGACGGAGATAACGGTCACGGCGAGCGGGGTGCTGGCGACAGATATACCGGGTGTGCCGGTCAAGCCTACAACAACCGCTGGCATGGCTCCCGTTGGTGGCTATTGTGGCAGCAATGCAATAAACGTTGCCCTTGTGAATCCGACAGGGGCAGCGGTTACCCCGGCCGGATCGGAAGTCTATACGGTGCCGATCCTCCGGATGGCCCCGGTGGCCCCGGCAAAGAACTACATCCAGCTTCTCACCCCTCAGTCGGTCGCCGCAAACACCACGGCAGAGCAGACCTTTACCGTGACAGGGCTGGTCTTCACCAACTCAGTGGCATCAACGGTCAAGGTGACGAAGCCGAGCATGACGGCGTACCTCGAAGTCGTGGGCGCCAGGGTGACGGCGGCCGGGAGCCTTGGCATCACGTATCAGAACAACAATTCAGGGGCCATTACCCCGCCCGCCGAGTACTACTACATCACGAACTTTCAGGACGTGGCGCCGGCAGCACTGGGCTGGATTGCGGACTGGGCAAGCTTCGCGCTCAATCAGACCATCGACCAGACCAATGAGCAGGCTCAGCTCCTGTACACGATCGGGCTTAACAAGGGCGGGTAACAAAAAGCACAAAGGGGCAGGTGAAACGCCTGCCCCTATTCCACACCTACAGAGGCGGGTCCAGGGATGAACAAGGCATTCAGAATGTTCAGAGGCAAGAAAGGCAATATGGAGGGGGGACACTCCTCCGAAAACCAAAACTGCGAGAGGGGTGTCCCCCCAACCTTAGCGGCCGCGCCGGAAGCGCCCGCAAGAAAGGTCTTCGTCGGGCTGCCGGCATACGGAGGCACGAGGTGCGTCGCGGCTGAGGCGTCGCTGCTCATGGCGCAGCAGATATTCTGGATGAACCGGATCAGCTATGAATTCGAATGGGAAACGAAATGCCCATACGTGAGCATGGCGCGGAATCATCTCGTCTCCAGGTTCATCGCGAAAACAGAGTTCACGGAGATCGTATTTCTCGATGCGGATGTGGGCTTCAGGCCGGAGGCGTTCAAGGGGCTTCTGGAGTGCGATGTGGACGTTGTTGCCGGGGTCTATCCGAAGAAGAATGAAGACGGCAACGATTGGCCTATTGTGCTGAAAACCACGCCGGAGGGCTATCCGATAGTCAGGGACGGGCTTCTCTTGGGCAACGGGCTGCCGACAGGCTTCATGAAGATCAAGCGGCACGTCATCGAGAAGATGATGGAAGCCTACCCGGAACTCAGGTTCCTCGACGGCAATACCGGTCGTTTCACCTATGATCTCTTTGGCTGCGGCGTCAGGGACTATGACCCGGTAAAGAAGATCGGCAGATGGTACGGCGACGACTTCGGGTTCTGCGACCTCTGGCAAAAGATCGGCGGGGAGGTGTGGGTAGTGCCCAACATCGATTTCGAGCATGTAGGGATCAAGACGTACCGGGGCAACTATCACACGTACCTGACGAGCCTGCCGAAGGCCGATGACGTAGGCTCCATAAAAAGTAAATAGGAGAATCGAGGAGGATAGCATGCCGATTGCAGCGATTGAAAAGACCTATTCACAAGTAAAGATGGGGCCTGACGAGCCGGTGGTGTACCAGGATTTCCCGAGGATGATCTACCACTACATCAAAAAGCCCATCGTGGTCAATACCGAAGAGGAATTGACGGCCTATCTCGATCAAGGCTGGAGCAAGACCCCTGTCGAGATGAACGAGATTGCCGCCCTCGACGCGAAGATCGCCGAGATGGAAGAGCAGTTGAAGCACATGAAAACGAATAGAAAAGAGATGATTGCCAGAAAGAAGGCGGAAAAAGAGGCGGAAGAGCGCAGCGCATGAACATCCCGTTCGTCGGGCCAACCTACAACAGCCGTTCATCGAACATAGATGCGTCGAGATCTGTCAACTTCTATCCCGAGATGAACCCTGCCGATTCCAAGTCGGTGATGGCCCTCATCGGCACGCCCGGGACGGTGCTTTTGGCGCAGTTCCCCACATCTCCGGTGAGGGGCATGCACGTCTTCGGCGCCCTCATGTATGTGGTGGCAGGGAACAAACTCTATTCCGTCACTATCGCGGGATCGGTCTCGGCCGCGCTGGGTACGCTGGCGACGTCGACGGGCCTGGTGGCCATGGAAGACAACGGTTTGGCCGCTTCGGGTGTGGGCGGCAACCAACTAATCATCGTGGATGGGGTAAACGGCTACATCTATAATGCCTCGACGGGCGCATTCACCACGATCTCCGGGGGCGGGTGGCCTATGGCCGGCTCAGGGACGGTCACCTACATCGACGGCTATTTCGTCATCGGCAATGCAAACAGCATGTCGGCGTCCGCGTCGAATCTCTACGACGGCACGACTTGGAACGCCCTGGCCACGTCCCCCATAGGCGCGGCCCCTGACCTGGTCCAGGCCGTGATCAACATCCACCAGCAGCTCTGGATCATCAAGCAGCATACGTCGGAAGTCTGGTACGATGCAGGAACGGCCACCGACGTAGGGTTCCCTTTCAGCAGGATATCGGGAGCGGTGATCGACTACGGGACGCCGGCGCCTGCCTCCGTTGCCCGCGGCGACAACTCGTTTTTCTTCCTCGCCATGCAGCGGAACAACGACATGGGGGAGTTTATCGGCGTTGTCGAGGTGTCCGGCTACGTGCCGCAGATCATCAGCACTCCCGCCGTCACGTACCAGATGCAGCAGTACGTGATGGCCAATAACGGCGCTGACGCCTTTGGCTACTGCTACAGCGGCGAGGGCCATACCTTCTACGTGATCACCTTTCCCACCGGGAACGCCACGTGGGTCTACGACGCATCTACTCAGATGTGGCACGAACGCTCGACATGGGTGGGCACACCCTATGTGATCGGCAGGCATATCGGCAACTGCTACGCGGGATTTTACGCCAGGCATTTCATCGGGGACTGGCAAAACGGCAACATCTACGAGATGCTCTCGACTACATATACGGACAACGGGAATCCCCTGGTGAGCATGAGGACGGCCCAGCACCTCTTTGACAAGAAGGACCTCGATCATATTTTCATCCGCCGCCTCATCCTGGATATGGAAACGGGCATCGGCGACGGCGCATATTCCTTCGAGACCGGGATAAACCCGCAGGCAGCGCTTGCGTGGAGCGATGACGGGGGCCATACGTGGTCGAACCAGTATACGGCGTCGATGGGCGCGGCGGGGCGCTATAGAACAAGGGTAATCTGGCGGAGGCTCGGTCATTCAAGGGACAGGATCTTTCAGGTGACCATATCGGACCCGGTAAAAAAAATTCTCATAGGAGCATATGCCTCATGAAAAAATCAGCGAAACGGAGCAATGCCACGGCGGCCGTGCCGACACAAACGCCTTCAGTCAATGTAAAGAAGGCTCAAGGCGGTTATGTCATCTCTCAGTACACGAACAAAGGCGAGAAAACGATTGTCGCCAAAAGCGACAAGGAGATGAAGACGGCGGTTGAGAAGATGCTTGGGACAGGGAAATGAACAGGCTCAGGGCTCCTGTTGAGTTACCACTTTCCAAGGATGTGACGATCACGAATCCTGCGTGGTTAGAGTGGTACCAGGTGATAACTACGTACTACAACGACATATTCCTATGGGTTGATCCGGCATCTCCCAACTACGGCCGGGCAGCGCCGAACAATCCGTTTGTGGGTATGTTGGCCTTTGCAGACGGTGTGAACTGGAATCCGTCAGGCCGGGGATTCGTCGGCATTTTCCAGTGGGACGGGAGTGCATGGCTATATATCGGTGGAGACGTATTCGGGCCGGATGGTTCGGTGGATTCTGACATGGTGGAGTTTAGTGGCACTGCCGGCATAGCCATTAAAGATGGGGGGCTGAAGCATGTCGATGTAGCGGATGCGGTGGCCAAGAAGCATTTCAGATTTCATGTATTGAATAGTACGGCTGACCATTCCAGTACCATTCAGGCCACAAAGGTAATGATAGCCGACGCAAACGGTCTGCCCGCCCAAGGAACGAATACCGACAGCCAGGTCGTCGGCGCAGTGAAGCATAAGGCTACCGAGGATGCGATTGTCGGTCTTGTGCTGGTTGAAACGGTTGGTGGCGCTGCTGTTTATAGCGGCGTGGTGGGTGTGAGTCAGGCATTAACGGTCGTGACAGGCGTGAATTTTACCGCCAGCACCGTCACGACTGCGACACTCACGATCACAAACGGCGTGATCACGGGTGTGGCGTGATTAAAAGGAGACGTGATCGAAATGAAAAAACTCTTGTTTTGGGCTGTCCTCTTGATGTTCGGCTTTTCCACCGGCCTCTTCGCCGCCGAGACAGGCACCTATACGACCTTGGGGAGTGCCCCTGCTTCCAACCAGGTCTCCTGCGGTAGTACTGCGACCCTGCTCTACACAACCACGACACCTGGCGGTCCGGGTCCGGGGGTCTTCAGGCTCTCTGTGATCTTTCAGAACCAGTCATCGCAGCCCGTCTACATCTCGCCCAACCCCGCCATCACCACGAGCAATGCGGGCATCCTGCTGGGCGTGCAATACCAGTCCGTGACGCTTGACAGGTCGAGCGGCAACGTGAGCTGGTACTGCATTACCGGGAGCAGCACGGCGACGGTAGGCTGGACGGAGGAAAGATGACGAAACGACTATTATTCTTTCTCCTCCCGGCTCTTTCCCTCATCTTCCCGGCAGGCGCAATGGCGTCGGGGATCAATCCACCGGGCATCAATCCTGCCGCCGTCGCTATCACTGGCGGGACGGCTACATTGACCGGCCTCCTTACTGTTCACGACGCAACTGACAGCACAAAAACCTGGTCTCCCGACACGGCGAACATGCCGACAGGGATGAAGTATAAGAACCAGATCGTTTACCCGATCTTCTCCGATACCTCGGGCCTTACCACGCAATTTGCTGCAGGCGGCACGGCGGTAACAGGGTCAAACCCCTTAACCCTGCCTCTTGCCAAGACGTGGCATATATGGGGCACAGTTCAAACGTCCCTGGTATCCTTCACACAGACCGGCTTGAATCAGGCGACATGCTATCTCTACACGTCCAATGGTGCGGCAGCCGTGGCAGATACTACGGGCATTGCTATGATCCCGATAGGAGCGTCAATCACCTTTGCCGGTCCAACGATTTACCTTCCACCGACCGACTATACGACCTCAGCTACAACCGACCAGATCAGCGTCTATTGCTCCTCGTCTCTGTCCACTTCGAGCCAACTAGTCATAAACGCAACCAGTATCCATGCGAGGTGATGAATGAAAAAATATATCCTTCTTTCAATTCTTCTGGTCTGTCTTTTCCCTTCCTTTGCTTTGGCGACGGCTGCGCCTTGTTCGGTGGCGGGTGGGGGTGCAGGAATATGCTACGTGACACAATCCGGGGCGGGGAACGGGAGAGCATCGGGAACGCCCATAAGCATCGCAACCCTTAATACCGATACCCTTGATGCGGGCGGCGATACCATCTATTTGATGGGGAACATCACCACGGGCCTGACAATCAATACGAGCGGAGCAAACGGCAACCCCAACATATATCGGATGGACCTTGCGGGCAATACAGGGAATATCACCCTTGCTTCAGGTACCGGAATAACTGCGAGCACCTATAACTACCTGACCTTTCTGAATTGTATCGTGACGACCAGCTTTTCAGGGAGCAGCGCCCTTTATGGCACGACCGGAACGAGCGTCACAATTTCAGGAGGAACCTACACCGGAGCCAATGGCATTGCTTATATTGGCGCGGGCGTCACCGGCCCAACAGGGCTAACCATCAGCGGCGTGACGGCGATAACCGGAGGCACGTCAGGCACCTGCGGGGCAATTTATGTGCAACCAGAGGGCGCTCTGACGTTACTTAATAACATCGTGTCCGCCGCCAGCGGCACCTACGGCATGGGCATTTTGATCAGCGCAGGATCGGTTACGCCCATTATCATCTCCGCTGGAAATTCAATCAACATGGGCGGATTTGGAAGAAATGGCTACAACCTCACTTTCGTCAATAATATGTCGTTTAC
>Ga0187856_1000253_pt1 | contig 50228 bp, 51 predicted proteins | sample June2016WEW_8_40_FD_132443 | JGI IMG/M metagenome (GOLD analysis project Ga0187856, IMG submission 132443) | Peatland microbial communities from SPRUCE experiment site at the Marcell Experimental Forest, Minnesota, USA - June2016WEW_8_40 | ecosystem: Environmental > Terrestrial > Soil > Wetlands... | reverse complement strand
GGAGGCATCATGATGCTGATAAGGGGTACAAAGAACGCTTTGTGGTGCCAAGAACTTTTTCAACGTACCTATCTGCCTGAAATAGCTAAACTATTTTTTGGCAACTGTTAAAGATCAGTCTAATGTTATTCGCATTATACGATTTCTAACGTAACTCTTCAAGAAGCACGGCTTATTGGACCTAGGAGCGGGACGCAAAAATCTTGCCATTTGGGAGAAAACATATGGCCATCCTTCGCGCCTCTTGCTTGTCGGACCGTTGACGATGCGCCTCTCGCCTTGAATAGGTAATATTGCTAGGTACACCATACTGAGATGTGTTGAATAGCAGGTGAACTGAGTAACGTCTTTTCCCCGGCCGGAGGAAATTTCGATGGATTTCGCCGTGACTGCGTTTCCGCCGCCCGACGGCGTACTGTGGAGTACGTCGAGGGCGAGCGGGGACGCGGGACAGGCGAAAGGCGCGAAATTAACCCGGCCGCCCCCCACGCTGCTCGACATTATTGTCGAGATATCCTATGCTCTTTACGACCTTTTTGTCATGATGCGAAAGCGCCCGGTGGCCGGCAAGGCGCCAAAGGGGTGCAATCTGCACATGTGTGAGTGTAATGGGCAATGGCACCACTATTGCTAATAGCTGGATGAGGGGGACCCCGCCTATGAAGAACATCGCGTTGGTCGCCGTGGTCGGCAGGCCCCGGCAGTCTGTGAATCCTTGAGCGTCATGCTCCGGGACATAGAGCGGAAAAAGCCCGTGACGATTCGATTCTTATCAGTTCTGTGCGCCCTGATCCTCTTTGCGCCCCCCGTCTATGCCCAGCAGTCGTACCGCGAGTTCGAGAGAGAGCTCAATCTTTCCGGGTACCAAAAGGCGCAGGTAGCCGGCATCAAGAGGAAATATATGAACGAGTGGAGGGCCCTGAACGATGAGTCGGCACGGAAGCGGCTCCAACTGAGGGAAATGGACCGAAACCAGCCGGACCGGAGGGAAGGGGCGGAAAGACTGAGAAGGGACCTGGACCAGATAGAAGCGTCAAGGCAGCGGCTCTTCCGCAGCTACCGTGCGGAGATATCGACGGTGTTTAACAATGAGCAGAGGGGACAGTTCTACAGGTTTACGGAGCAGGAGAACAGGAGAGCCGCGAGGCCCATGGACCAACAACCAAGGCGCCGGTTTTATGCAAGATAAGAAACTCCTTTTCCCGCTCCTCCTTTTCGGCATATTCTTCGTGCTCATCGGTATTACCGGCTTTTTTCAAATTGCCATCACAAAACGGAACATGGAGGGGTTGTTGCTCGACCAGGCCGAGACGTTGTTCCAGAGTGTTGCGAGAGAGATAGAAATGGACATGGAATATCTCACCCTCATCGAGAAATCACCCTCTATCATTACCCCTAACTTCCTCAACGTCATGGCCTATGACGAGGCAATTGTCGACGATCTGTACAGCCGGTTCAGCAAGGCAACGGAGCTCGAGCAGGCCGGCTCGTCCCTCAAGAACGTCTTTATCGCCGATAGAAACGGGAAGCAGTTGCTGCGAAAGGGCGCTATAAACGTTGAAAAGGCAGCACTCAACCTCCTTCTCAAGAAAGACAGGCAGACGGTCATAAGGATGCCCAGCGACAAGGATCTCGGCCTCTTCATGGGGATAAAACTGGCCGATAGGCTCCTGTTTTTCGCGTTGAGCCCGGAAGAGCTTGAAAACCTCCGGAAGATCTATATCATGAAAACAATCATCGAGAACGAGGGGAAAAGGCTGAATATTGCAGACGTCACGATTTACGACGGCTCGGGACGCATTTACCTGGGCTCGGGCAAGAGGCCGAAGCATGTGCTCAGCATCCTGAAGCCCCTGGGTTCCCGCTATTTCCCCAACTACTCCATGGAGATATTCGTATCCGACAGGCTCGCGAGCGACACCATCAGGCGGACCAGCGCGAATTTCATCATGCTGCTGTTTTTCCTCGTCCTCGGAGGGGCCGGGGGGATTTACCTGATATTCCGGCTTGAAAGAAAGCACGCGGTCAAGCTGAATGAGATGGAGAAGGACATGGTCATGAAAGAGAGGCTGGTATCCCTCGGGAGACTGGCTTCCGGCATGGCCCACGAAATACGAAATCCCCTCAATGCAATCAGTATTTCCATACAGCGATTGAAAAGGGAATTCGTTCCCGAACACGAAAAAAAGGAAGAATATCATAAGTTCCTCGATATCGTGCGCGGAGAGCTGCAGCGGGTCAACCGCATCGTGGAGGAGTTTCTCCTTTCCACAAAGGCCGGTCAGAGCATGGAGCCACATAATCTCCGCGGGGTCATCGAGGAAGTGGTCACTATGCTCAGGGAAAAGGCGAACCGCGCGGGCATCGCCATCCACAACGAGACCGGCGGGCAGGTTATCCTTGAATTCCAGAAAGAGCGGATGAAGCAGGTCCTCTATAATTTGATCATGAACGGTATTGAAGCCGTGAGCAAGGGGGGGAGCATCCATATATCGACCTCGCTCAACAGCGTCCACGTCCGGGTCTACATAAAGGACACGGGCCCGGGGATCAGGAAAGAGGATCTCCCGAAGGTTTTCGAGTATTACTACACGACAAAGGATAAGGGCATGGGCTTGGGCCTGCCTCTCTCCTACATGATCGTGAAAGACCATGGGGGAGACCTGCAGGTCCTGAGCGAGGAGGGGAAGGGCACTACCTTTGTGATAACTTTACCGTCGAAAAAGGGGCCGTAATATGGGAAGAATGGGTATTTTGATCGTGGAAGATGAAGAAACGCAGCGGGACCTGCTCGAGGGCCTGCTGAACAAGGAAGGCTATGCAGCCACGGGCGCAGGCAACGGAGAGCGCGCGCTCCAGCTTGTAAAAGACCATACTTTCGAAATTGTGCTCCTCGACTACAAGCTGCCCGATACGGACGGGCTGACCGTGCTCAAGAAGCTGAAGGAAATGAACCCGGAGATCCAGGTCATCATGATCACCGCCTTCGGCAGCATAGAGAACGCCGTAACGGCCCTCAAGGCAGGCGCCTTTGAATACCTGACCAAACCCATCGATCTCGACGACCTCTTCTTCAAAATAAAGAAAGTGGAGGAGCGTCTGCACCTCATCCATGAAAACCTGGTGCTGAAAGAAGCCCTGAAGGACAGGATGAAGTCGGAAAACATCGTCTACGCCAGCGAAAAGATGCACGAGATCGTGAGCCTCATCGTGAGGGTGGCAAAGACGGATTCCACGTGCATGGTGCAGGGCGAAAGCGGGGTCGGCAAAGAGATCGTGGCCAACCTCGTCCACGAATTGAGCGAGAGAAAACACCAGCCCCTCGTGAAGGTCAACTGCTCTGCCATTCCCGACACACTCCTCGAAAGCGAGCTTTTCGGCTATGAGCGGGGCGCGTTTACAGGGGCATATCAGAAGAAACTGGGGAAGTTCGAGCTAGCCAACAAGGGAACCATCTTCCTCGACGAGATCGGCGATGTGCCCCTCTCCTTGCAGCCCAAGCTGCTCCGTGTGCTCCAGGAGAGAGAGATAGAAAGACTCGGCGGCCTCTATCCTATCAAAGTCGATGTCCGCATAGTGGCGGCAACCAACAAGAACCTCGATGAAGAGGTAAAGCAGGGCCGCTTCAGGGAAGACCTCTTCTACCGCCTGAACGTAGTGCAGATAGAGATTCCGCCCTTAAGGGAGAGGAAGGAGGATATCCCTCTATTTCTCGATTTCTTCCTGAAAAAATTTAACCAGAGACACAGGAAAAACGTGAAAGGATATGCAAGAGAGGCCCGGGATGCCCTTATCAAGCATGACTATCCCGGGAATGTGAGAGAGCTCGAGAACGTCGTGGAACGCGCCGTCGTCCTGGCAAGGGGAGAGTACATCACGAGGGAAGACCTCTCCATGTTCAACACGGCCGAGCCGCTGTCCGCCGACGGCAGCATGAAGCAGGTGGTTGAATCGGTGGAGAAGAGGATGATCACTGAAGCCCTCGTCTCTACCAACTGGGTACAAACAAAAGCTGCGGAAGCAATCGGTGTCAGCGAAAGAATGTTGAGGTATAAGATGAAGAAACTGAGTATTGCGAAGGAGGGGGGAGGCTCCAGCGGCTCTGCCGATGGAGGGGGCGCTGAGCCCTAATAAAGGCCTTTGTGAGGGGGGAGGCTCCGTGAGCTTTGCTCATGGAGGGGGCGCTGAGCCCCGGTAATAGCATGTTGAGGTATAAGATGAAGAAACTGGGTATTGCGAAGGAGGAGTGACGGGCTCGGTTTATTCAGGGGGGAAGCGGCCCCGCTCTGTTTTTTTCCGGCTTTCAACGGAGAACACAGGCTCCTCCACGGATTCGCACCTGCAGATGGGACACTTCCCCGGCTTTTTCAACCTGCCCCTCTTGCGGAAAACAAAGCCGCACTTGTTGCATCGCGCCGGCAACACCACGAGCTTGTACTCGCCCTTGTTCATGGTTTTGCGGATGTGCTCAAGATGTTCGTAAACGTCTCTTTCCGGGATCCTGAGCTCGTTCGATATCTCTCTTCCTGAAAGCGGCCCTTCTCTCAGGAGCATGACTATTCTTCGCCGAAGCGTCTCATACCTTTCCTCGGGTACAACCGGTTCCTTTGTCCTCTTGAGCGCGGCCATCAGCCTCTCGTCAGCATACCATACACAACATTGTAAGCGCGGACAGCCGGATATTCCACTACAGTCCATGGGGCAATCCCGATTTGAGTGAGAGCGTATGACACCCTTCCCGAGATGCGCGGCGGGGCCGCGGAGCGTAAAGGCGGGATCTCGCGGGAGTTGCAAAATCTTATCTCCTCCTGTAATATGCGTACAGGGAGATGAGGAGGCGCCATGACATTGATGGATGATTTGAGAAGAAAGACCGAGGATGGCCTGAAGACGCTCAAGGAGACCGCAGAGGGAATCGCCTTCAACGTCGAAAAACAGGCGAGAATAGCCGGAAAGAAGATGGATATCCTGAGGATTGAGAGGAAGGTGCGGAGGCTGTATACCGAGGTAGGTGAGTACGTCTACGGGGAATTCGCGCTGGAACGGCCCATTGCGATGGAAACCCCTTTCCTGAAAGAGAGCATGACGGCCATCTCCGAAATGAAGGCGGAGATACGAGAGATAGAAAAGGAGATCGAAGAGGTGCGCAGCACGCAGCCGCCCGGACGCGAGGACCGGTGAGGTTTTGTAACCTTTCCCTCAGCCGTGACCTTGAGGGGGCACTGCGCGACGTCCGCGATAGCTTCGCCCCTGCATAGAGGGTGAGAAGGCGCACCGTCGCTACAGATACTTTTCCGCAAGTATCTCCGCGATCTGGACGGCGTTGAGGGCCGCGCCTTTCCTGATGTTGTCGGCGACAATCCACATATTCAGGCCGCAGGCAATCGATTCGTCCTTCCTTATCCGGCCCACAAAGGTCTCGTCTTTCCCCGCCGCGTATATCGCCATGGGGTACAGGTTCTTCTTCGGATCGTCCACGACGACTACACCCGGCGCCTTTGAGAGGATCTTCCGGGCCTTATCGGGCGTCAGCGCTCTTTCGAACTCCACGTTGACCGATTCCGAATGGCTGTAAAAAACCGGCACCCTGACAGTCGTCGCCGTTACCTTGATGGAGGGGTCCTCCATGATCTTCACCGTCTCCTTCGCCATCTTTATCTCTTCCTTCGTATACCCGTTTTCCAGGAAGACATCGATATGGGGAAGGCAGTTGAATGCAATCTGATGGGGGTAGACGCTGTGGGTCACTTCCCTGGCGGCGTAAATGGCCGTCACCTGCGACTCGAGCTCGGCTATCGCCCTCTTTCCCGTGCCCGATACGGCCTGGTACGTGGAGACAACCACCCTCTTAATCTTTGCGGCATCGTGTAGCGGCTTGAGGACCACCACCATCTGTATGGTGGAGCAATTCGGGTTCGCAATGATGCCCCTTTTCTTGTAGCCCGCGATGGCGTGGGCGTTCACCTCGGGCACGACGAGGGGGACATCCCGGTCCATTCTGAAGGCGCTCGTATTGTCGACAACGACGCAGCCGCTCGCGGCGGCGATGGGGGCGAATTTCCGGCTGACCGAGCCGCCCGCCGAGAAGAGGCCTATGTCGATCCCCTTGAAGGAATTCTCTTTCAGGACCTGCACGGTGACGTCATGCCCCTTGTAGCTCAGGCTCGTACCCGCGCTCCTCTCCGATGCGAGGAGCACCAGGTTCCCCACCGGAAATTTCCGCTGTTCGAGCATTTCTATCATCTCATTTCCTACCGCCCCGGTGGCGCCGACAACGGCCACGTTGTAAGCCTTCATTTCCTTTCCTCCAGTTGCCTTCTCAGGTGGTTTATCAGCCCTCCCTCGCTGATCAGCTCCAGCATGAAGGGAGGGATGGGCAACGCCTGTACCTCTGCCCGCGCAGTCTTGATCAAACCCGTTGCCAGATCGACCTCGATGGTCTCCCCGGCGCTCACGGCGTCGCAGATGTCCGCCTCGAGCAGGCCAAGGGCCTGGTTGAAGGCGTTGCGGTAGAATATGCGGGCGAAGCTCTTCGCGATCACCACAGGTATCCCCAGGGACAAGATGGCAATGGGGGCATGCTCCCTCGATGAGCCGCAGCCGAAATTCGAGCCCGCGACAATGATGTCGCCCCTTCGAACGCTCCGCGCAAAGTCGGGGGCAAGCGGCTCCATGCAGTGCTGCCCCAGCACCAACGGATCCGTATATGCCAAATAACGGGCAGGGATAATGATGTCGGTATCGATGTTATCGCCAAATTTCCAGACTCTTCCGCTCAGCATCACGCAACCTCCCTCGGGTGGGCTATCTCCCCTTTTACCGCACTCGCCGCCGCGACTGCTGCCCCTGCAAGGTATACCTCGCTTTCGGGATGGCCCATTCTTCCCACGAAATTCCTGTTTGTCGTCGACACGGCCCTTTCACCCCGGGCCAGTACGCCCATGTGGCCCCCAAGACAGGGACCGCATGTGGGGGGTGAGATAATACAGCCGGCATCGAGGTATGTGTCGAAATAACCCCTGTTGAGGGCAGTGTGATAGATGCCCGGAGTGGCGGGGATGACAATGCATCTCACGTGTTTGGCCACCTTCTTCCCCCGAAGGATTTTTGCGGCGATCTCCAGGTCCTCCAGCCTTCCGTTGGTGCACGAGCCGATAATCACCTGATCTATGCCGATATCCCGCACTTCTTCCACGTTCTTCACATTGGAGGGAAGGAAAGGAAGGGCCACCTGGAGCCCCAGGTCGCTCACGTTGATCTCGGTGACCTTGCGGTAAGGGGCGTCAGGGTCGCTTTCAAAGACCTTGTACTCTCTCCCGGCGCGGCCCTTTATATACTCGAGCGCTTTCCGGTCGACCCTGAATATGCCGTTTTTTGCGCCTGCCTCGATCACCATGTTTGCCGCCGAAAACCTGGAATCCATGGAAAGGTCTTCAATGGCTTCCCCGTCAAATTCCATCGCCTGGTAGCGAGCGCCTTCCACGCCTATCATACCGATGATGGAGAGGATCAAATCCTTCCCTGTCACCCACGGCTGCCATTTCCCCTTGCAGACAAATTTTACACTCTCCGGCACCTTGAACCAGAGAGACCCCGTCACCATGGCATAGGTAAGGTCCGTGCTGCCCACACCGGTAGAGAAGGCGCCCAGCGCGCCGTACGTGCAGGTATGGCTGTCAGCGCCCACCACCACGTCTCCCGGCCCCACGAGGCCCTGCTCCGGCAGAAGGGCATGCTCGATGCCGCACGCGCCGCCTTCGTAGAAGTTGGTAATCCCATGTTTCTCTGAAAATTCGCGGATGATCTTGCAGTTCTCCGCGGACTGGATATCCTTATTCGGCGTGAAGTGGTCGAGGACGAGGACAACCCGCTCCGGGTCAAACACGGACTTCGCGCCCGCTTTTTCGAATTCCTCCAGCGACAGGGGAGCGGTAATATCGTTGGCGAGGGCGATATCGATCCTTGCCTCTATGATTTCCCCCGCCTCCACATGGTCCCTCCCTGCGTGGCAGGCCAGTATCTTCTCTGTCACCGTCATGCCCATGTCAAACCCCCTTTGCGTTCCTCTTCTTCACGAACTCAAGCTTGTTCAGGGCGTTTATGTACGCCTTGCCCGACGCGACGATGACGTCCGTATCGACGCCTTTTCCGATTACCGTCGACCCCTTTTCCTGCAATTTGACAAAGACTTCACCCTGCGCATCGGTCCCGCCCGTGATGGCGTTGATGTAGAACTGCAGCAGCTTGCTGTTTGTCTTGATGATCTTCTGTATGGCTTTGAGCGTCGCATCGACCGGACCATCGCCAAAACCCGCCTCCTGGTGCATCTGGCCGTCGACCTCGATCCTGACGGTGGCCGTGGGTATGGCCATGTTGCCGCAGACAACGCTGAGATACGCCATCCTGTACTTCTCGGGGACGCGGACTACCTCGTCCATGATGATCATCTCAATGTCTTCATCGTAGACTTCCTTCTTCATGTCGGCCAGGGCCTTGAACCTCTTGAAAACCAGGTTAAGCTCTTTGTCGTTGAGGGTGTAGCCCAGGTTTTCTATTCTCTCCCGGAACGCGTGCCTGCCCGAATGCTTGCCCAGGATCAGAAAGCTCTTCGGTATGCCGACGGACTCGGGAGTCATGATCTCAAATGTCAGCCTCGCCTTGAGCAGCCCGTCCTGATGGATGCCCGACTCGTGGGCGAAGGCGTTCGTCCCCACAATGGCCTTGTTCGGCTGTACGGGCGCGCCGGTGACCGACGTAATGAGCCTGCTCGTAGGATAGATCTTTTCGCTCACGATCCCCGTATCGAAGGCAAAGAGGTCTTTCCGGGTCCGCAGGATCATGACGACCTCTTCAAGGGCCGTATTGCCCGAACGCTCACCGATACCGTTGATGGTGCATTCTACCTGCCGCGCGCCGGCCTTCACTGCCGCGAGTGAATTCGCCACGGCGAGACCCAGGTCGTTGTGGCAGTGGACACTCACGACAGCTTCGGAGATATTGGGGACATGTTCCATGATATAGCGGATCATGGCGGCAAATTCGTCGGGGACCGTATAACCCACCGTGTCAGGGACGTTTATCGTGGTCGCCCCCGCGTCGATAGCTATGCCAAAGATGCGGCACAGGTAGTCCCAGTCGCTCCTGGTCGCGTCCATGGCTGAGAATTCCACATTGGCGGTATACTTCGCCGCCCGCTTCACCGATGCTTCGGTGATTTTGAGCACCTCGTCCCGGCTCTTCCGGATCTGGTACTTGAGATGTATGTCGGAGGTGGAAATAAAGGTGTGAATCCGCGGATGCGCCGCATGCTTGACGGCTTCCCAGGCACGGTCGATATCGTCGAAATCGGTCCTGGCAAGGCCGGCCACCTCGCAGTTCTTCACCACCTCTGCAATCTGTTTGACCGACTCGAAGTCCCCCTCCGAGGCGATAGGGAAACCCGCCTCGATGATATCGACGCCTAAAGACTCGAGCTGTTTGGCAACCCTCAGCTTTTCCTGGGCATTCATTGTATTGCCGGGAGACTGTTCGCCGTCCCTCAGGGTCGTGTCGAAAATAGCCACGCGCTCTGTCATCTTATCCCCTCATCGTGCCGCATACCTGCTCAAGCAGTGCGTCCTCGTTCTCGATCTCCGCCTCGATCAAAAGAGAGAAAAGGTTATCCCGCACCCCTGTCCCATCGATCTTCACCGCATCTTTTTCGGTGGTTATCACCATCTCCACGCCCTGCAACGACTCTATACGCCTCAGATCCTCTCTGTGGTAGCGGTAGTGGTCGGGAAACTCGACCGTCCGCACCACATCCGCGCCTATCTCTTGAAGGAGCCTGAAAAAAGAGCTGTTATCGCCCAGCCCTGAAAAGGCCAGCACCTTTTTTCCCCGGATATGGCGGTAATCGACCATCGCCCGGTCCTTCAGCCGGCACAGATGAAGGGGGCGGTACCGGACGTGAAAGACCGGTATGCCGGCCGTAAGGGCCCCGGCGCGACCGTCCATCTCGCCCCGGTTGACCAATAGTATATCGGCTTTCTTCACCATTTCAAGGGGTTCCCGCAAAAAACCCAAAGGAAACAGATGCAGGGCCGGCCCGCGCGCCCGGCCGTCCAGGATAAGCAGCTCCACGTCCTTGTGCACGTTCCGCACCTGAAAGCCGTCATCGAAGATGGCGACATCTATGCCGAAATCACGGATACCTCGCTCTATGCTCTCACTTCTCTTCTTTCCTACCAGCACCGGGAGCATTGTCCTCCTGGCCAGCATGATCGCCTCATCCCCCGCGCTTTCGGCCGTATCCGTGTTGCAGTCAACCGCAAAAGCGCCCCTTCTTTTCTTCTTGTAGCCGAGCATGACGATCCCCGGGCGAAAGCCCCTTTTTTTCAGCTCCCTGGAGAGGCGCTCGACTACCGTGGTCTTGCCCGTACCCCCGAGGGACAGATTGCCGACGCTTATTACCGGAACGGAAGGCCGCGCAACCCTTGCGATGCCCACCGTGTAGCAGAGATCCCTCGCTGCCAGGCCTGCTTTGTAGGCATATGAGAGGGCAAAAAGGAGGGGAAAAAGAAAGGCCCGCAAACGCGGCGCCTCTCCCTTCCAGATTCTTATCATCAGCCTGCGCATAGGTGCCAGTCCGCCGAGTTTATGCCAACCCCTGGAGATCGACCGGCCTTTTCGGAGCAGAGAGTCTGTCCTGAGAGCACGCAAGTGGCGACAGTCGATTGGCCGGCGTTGATCAATTTAGCGCAAAAGAGCAGCAAAGTCAAAGCGACTGCCGGTGTGGGTTGGGCGGCCGGGGGCGGTGGGTCGCATGCGTTGGATATGGCGGAGCCCGGCGCGCCTATCCTCCTGCTTGCTGTTTTTTCTTATAGTCTTCAAGGGCAGCCCGGAGCGCTTCTTCGGCGAGCACCGAGCAATGCTGCTTTGCGGGCGGCAGGCCCCCAAGCGCCTCAGCAACGGCCACGTTGGATATAGCCAGGGCCTCGTCAATCGATTTCCCCTTTATCAGCTCCGTCGTCATGCTGCTCGACGCAATTGCGGCGCCGCACCCGAAGGTCTTGAACTTGGCATCGATGATCGTGCCATTCTCGATCTTGAGATAAAGCCTCATTACATCTCCGCAGGCGGGGTTGCCCACTTCCCCCACGCCGCTCGGCTCCTCTATCTCACCCATATTTCGCGGGTGCATAAAGTGATCCATCACCTTCTCACTATACGGGCCCTGTGCCATTACGTACCTCCTCGTGCTTTTAGGTAAAGGGGAGACATCTCTCTCAGTTTTTCCACTATCCCGGGCAGGGTGGAAAGGGTGAAGTCGACTTCGGCCTCCGTATTCTCCGGGCCGAGACTGAACGCGATAGAGCCGTGGCATATCTCAGGCGGCACCCCCACCGCCGTCAGCACATGGGACGCCTTCAGCCCGGTCTCGTCTGCCGCGAGCACGTTGGAGGCGCAGGCGCTCCCGCTCGCGGATGCAATACCGTTCAGATTGAGCCACAGGAGAAGCGATTCACCTTCGACAAACTCTATCCAGAAGCTCACATGGCCGGGCAGCCGCAGGGTAGGATGGCCCGTAAAGTGCAGGTAGTCGATCTTTTGCTCTATCCCTTCCCACAGCCTTCGTCCCAGGGCAGTCAGCCTCTCGACCCTTCCGGTCATCTCTTCCCCGGCAAGCCGGCTCGCTTCACCGAGACCCACAATTGCCGGCACATTCTCAGTGCCTGCCCTGTAACCCGTCTCCTGGTAGCCGCCCTGCACGACCGGCCTCAAGGGAACGCCTTTTTTCAGATAAAGAGCGGCCGCACCCTTTGGGCCATAGAACTGATGCGCGGAAACAGTCATGGAATCGACGGACAACGCCTTTACGTCTACCGGAACCTGGCCAACCGCGCCCGCCCCGTCCGAGTGGAAGAGGATACCCCTGCTTTTCAGGAAAAGACCGATTTCGCGGACGGGCTCGATCGTGCCTATTTCCAGGTTTGCCTGCATAATCGACGCGAGCAGCGTCCCGGGTGTTGCTTTCTTCTCCAGGTCCTCCATGTCGATCAGGCCGTAAGGGTCTACCCTCACGTAGTCGACCTCGAAGCCGAGGCTTTTCAAGGAATCCGCCTGGTGCATGATCGAATAATGCTCGATATCGGAAAAAAGAATCCTGTTCCCTCTATTCCTGTTCGCCAGGGCGAGACCTTTTATCGCCAGATTGTTTGACTCCGTCGCCGAGCCCGTGAAGATGACCTCGTCGGTCTCCGCGTTGATGAGGCGGCTAACCTTAAGCCTCGCCTCGTCCATGGCCTTTCTCGGCTCAGCCCCTTCCTCGATAAGGATCGAAGAAGGATTTCCAAAGAATTCGCTGAAATAGGGGCGCATCGATTCGAGGACCCTCGGGTCTACCGGCGTGGTCGACGCATGATCGAAGTAAATCCGTTTCATGAGGCAAATATACTACCACATCTTGCCACACTGCGCGGCAATGTTTTTAAGACTGCTTTCCTTGACCTTATTCGGGCAAATCCGCTACAATAGGTATATTTTCGCTCATGCCGGGATAAGCTATTGTGCCTCTTCCTTTTTATGAGGGGAGGATAGGAGACGGCAGGGAGTGCGAAGGAAAAGGGGGCGACCTCCATTAAATGCATCGCTGATCTCCTGATAAAGAACGGCCTTCTGGTCGACCCGTTGAGAGAAACAGCCGAAAGGACGGACCTATCCATCAAGGATGGGAGGATCCTGGCTCTTTCCGATAACGGGGCGCGGGAAGTGATCGACGCAAAAGGCTGCTACGTCTCATGCGGCTTCATCGAGAGCCATCTGCACGTGGAGGGCCTGCACCTCCTGCCCGGGCACTACTTCCGGGCTTTTCTCGCCCACGGCACCACCACCATCGTCACCGATCTCCACGAGATTGCCAACGCCGGCGGCATGCATGGGCTCCGATGGTATCTTTCGCTTATCGACGAAGTCCCCCTTGACCTGTTTGTGATGGCCCCCTCATGCGTGCCGTCAAGCCCCCACGAAAGGGGTGCAGCAAAGATCGGGGCCGGAGACCTGCGCAGGCTTCAGGGGATAAGGAGGGTAATCGGCCTCGGAGAGGTAATGGACATGCGTGCGGTGATGCAGCGGCAAAAAACCATAATGCGCAAGATCGCGCTCTTTGAGGGCAAGCCCGTGGACGGTCATGCGCCGGGGCTCACAGGGGACGATCTGGACCTCTACATGTCGGCAGGCATCTATTCGGATCATGAGAGCACGTCCCTCCGTGAAGGCAGGGAGAAGCTCAAGCGGGGCATGCATCTTTTTTTACGGCAGGGCTCTGTGTCGCGAGACCTCGATAGACTACTGCCCCTGGTGCGGCCCGCGAATATGGCAAACCTCTGCTTGTGCACCGACGATCTTTCCAGCAAGGACCTCTATGAATCGGGCCACCTCGACCGGCTCGTAAGCCGGCTCGTGCAGTCGAAGGTTCCCCTTTTTCGCGCCCTCAGGCTTGTGACCGGGAACCCCGCCGCCTACTTCAACCTGAACGACCGGAACGCCCTGGCCCCCGGGCGGAAAGCCGACCTCGTGGTCTTTGACAACCCGGCAGAGATGCACGTGAGGGCAACGGTCAAAAACGGAAAGGTTGTCTATCTGGAAGGGGAAGATATCGGAGCAGGCAGGGAGACACGGCCGGCCCCGGCCTTCTCGGGACTCAATGTGGCGCCTTTCCGTAAGGAAGACCTGCGGAGAAAGGCAACGGGAAAAAGCATACGGGCGATAGGCGTCCGCGAGGGCACGATCATCACGGAGGATCTGGCAATCGAAGCACGGACGGAGGACGGCTATCTCATTGCCGACCATGAGAGGGACCTTGTCTTTGCCTACGTGTTCGACCGGTACAGGGCGGATGCGGCGTACGGGTCCGGTCTGGTGCACGGATTCGCATTGAAGGGCGGCGCCCTCGGCACAACCTACAGCCATGACAGCCACAACCTGCTTATTGTGGGCGACAATGGGGAGGATATTTACGAGGTCTTTTGCCTCTTGAGGGCATGCGGAGGCGGGATGGCGGCATCATGCAGGGGATCCGGCCTCGTCATACCCATGCCGTATTTCGGGATCATCTCGCACCTCGACGCACCGGCCTTGCGTGACAAGGAGCGGGAGCTGGACGGACTGGTGAGGAGGATGGGCGTACGCCTGTTGAACCCATTCTTCCAGATGTCCTTTCTCTCGCTGCCCGTCATCCCGGCCCTGCGCCTCACGACGAAAGGCCTCTTCCACGTCGGGACCTCGCGCTACGTCGTCTGATCTCTTTCATCCGTCCGAACAGGGTCAGGCATATTTATAAAACACGAGGCCCGCCAGCACTTTGGGGTAAAAATAGGTCGACTTCGGAGGCATGGAGAGGTGGTTTTCGGCAATGGCCTTCACCTCGTCGACGGTCGTAGCCGGAACGAAAAAGGCATAGTCGCATTGACGGCTGTCCACGCACGCCACTGCTTCGTCCGGGTCGTTCAGGAAGGAGATCTCCTCATCCGCGACCCCGAGAAGATACTTGAGGACGCCGCTGTGCACCACGTTGACCCGCAATTGCCGCACTGCCTCGTGACTCTCCGGGTTGAAGGGGATGGCTTGCTTCTGTTTGAGCATATAGAGAAAAGGCTTTTCCCGCGCACCGTAGAGGAGAAAGGAGGGAACCGGGGAAGAGGAGATGCCGGCAATGAGCCGACCCAGGGTTGGCCCGTGATCCCGTGATATCTCCGAACAGTCGAAATAGGGCTCCAATGGCGCGAGGACTTCGTTGATCCCCCTCCCGCGGGTGAACTTCACCAGCCTATGATAGGGGAGTATGCTGACCCCGGATGCGTGCATATCCGTCAGGTAGATGGCGACGTAGGGCAGACCGAGGTTGAATGAGACGCTCAGCCTGTGGTGGCCGTCGGCTATGTAAAGCTTCTTTTCATTCATGAGGGATGCGAGCCTCGTCATCTCCGCTCTATCGGTCATCCGGTAGAACCTGTTTCTGATGGAAAGCTCATCTATGAAATCGTACAGCTTCTCCCTGGCCGCGCCTTCTATGAGCCGCCCTATTTCCTTTGACCCGTCCTCATACATCGCGAAGACGAGGCTGGTAGAGGTCTTGAGGGCCTCCGCCAGCATCTGCCTGTCTTTTCTTGCCTTCTCCTGCGTCTGCTCGTGGGTGAGTATGCGCTGTCTATCGAGTCGCACGAGGGGAATAAAACCTGTCCGCCGAAGATGCGTATCGTGGACGGAAAACTCCTGCTCATACACGTACATAGAATCTTCGTCGTCGAAAGAAAGGGTCTTCTCGGCAATCCAGGCGTCAAGGGTTCTCCGGGCAGCCCCGTAAGGGTCGAGTCCCCCTTGCCCCATGGGCAACTCCAGTCGTATGGCATTGCACGGAGCGCGCTCGTAATAGACGCAAGGGTCCGCGATGACGTCGTAGGGAGGACAGACACACGTTGCTATATCGTCGACCCTCTCTCTGTTGTACCGTAGGCCCTTAAAGGCCTTTATCAGGGGTTCCGCCATGGAGCCTTTGTATACCACAGCCGCACAGGGCTTGTCAATCGCAAGGGTCGGCCCATAATTACTTATTTCTCTTGACGTTCTTTTTCCAATAATCTTAGAATATGCATGCTTCATTACACCCGCAAACAAGCAAGGAGGAACACATGGAAAAACGATATTTGTTGGCGCCGGGCCCTACTGCCATTCCGCCGGAAGTGCTCCTGAAAATGGCCGAGCCCATCATCCACCATCGGAACCCGCTCTTCGAAGCGGTCGTGGAGGAGGTGAGAGAAAACCTGAAATATGTGTTCGGTACCAAGAACGAGGTCCTCGTCTTCGCGTCGTCGGGTACCGGTGCAATGGAAAGCGCGGTTACCAACGCCCTTTCCGCCGGCGACAAGGCCATCTGCGTACGGAGCGGAAAATTTGGAGAAAGATGGGCCAATATCTGCAAGGCCTACAGCGTTGAGGCAATCAACATAGACCTCCCCTGGGGTGAATTACTTGACCCGGCGGTCGTCGAAAGCACGCTCAAGGCCAACCCCGAGGTAAAAGCCGTCTACATGCAGGCAACCGAGACCTCGACCGGTGCGAGATTCCCGGTAAAAGAGGTAGCTGCCATCGTCAAGAACTACCCTCAAACCCTCATGGTTGTGGATGGAATTACCGGTGTCGGTGTGTTCGAGCTTCCAGCCGACGCGTGGAGTATCGATGTTTTGGTCGGCGGCTCCCAGAAGGCGTTGATGCTACCGCCCGGTCTTGCCTTCGCGTCGGTGAGCGACAAGGGGTGGGAATTCATAAAGAACTCCACACTGCCGAAGTTCTACTTCAACTGGGTCAAAGAACGGACCAACCTTGAGAAGAACCAAACCAACTTCACCCCCGCGATCTCCCTGATTATCGGGCTTCGCGAATCCCTGCGCATCATCAAGCAGGAGGGACTGGAGAACGTCTACAGGAGGATCGAGGGGCTTGCCAAGGCAACGAGGGCAGGTGCGGAGGCCTTAGGCTTGAAGACGTTCGCAAAAGCACCCAGCCCCGCAGTGACGGCCATCGTCGCTCCCGTTGGCATCGATGGGCAGGCGATTTACAAAACCCTGTGGAAAAAGTACGGCGTGACGGGCGCGGGCGGACAGGATCAGTTAAAGGGCAAGATATTCAGGCTGGCGACCCTGGGGTATGCCGACAAATACGACGTGATCACCGCCGTCGCAGCCCTGGAGTTTACCCTGAGAGATCTGGGATACAAGTTCGAGATGGGCAAAGGAGTTGCCGCGGCTACGGAGAGTTTGAAAGACGCATAGCATGAACCCGAGGGTGACCTGGTACCCCTCGTCCGCTAAGCGCGGACAGGGGTACCCCAATAGCCCCGAAGGAGATGGGAATGAAGATACTTATCGCCGACGCCATGTCCGACAGAGCAGTCGATATTCTCAAGTCAAACCATCTGGACGTTGACGTAAAGACCGAATTAAAGAAAGGAGAACTGCAGGCCATCATAGGCGAATATGATGGCCTTATCGTTCGCAGTGCGACCAAGGTCACCAGGGACATTATCGAAAAAGCGGATAGGCTCAAGGTGATAGGCAGGGCCGGAATCGGGGTAGACAACGTGGATGTTGAGGCAGCCACGGAAAAGGGGATCGTCGTGATGAATACGCCCCAGGGAAATGCCCTCGCAGCAGCCGAGCATGCCCTGGCTCTTATGTTTGCCCTTGCCCGGAAAATAGCCCTCGCCGACCGCACGATGAAAGAGGGAAAGTGGGAAAAGAAGCTTCTCATGGGAGTGGAGGTCTACGAGAAGACCCTCGGCGTCATTGGCATAGGGAATATCGGCATGATCGTGGCAGAAAAGGCGGTTGCCCTGGGAATGAAGGTCATAGCCTACGATCTCTTCGTCTCCCGTGATCTTGCCGCCGGGAAAGGCATCGAACTTGTTGATCTCGATACGCTCCTCTCCCGCAGTGATTTCATCAGCATCCACTTGCCCCTGCTCAAGGAAACGAGGGGTCTCCTCAACAAAGAGAACATCTCCAGGATGAAGAAGGGCGTTCTGATCATCAATGCGGCAAGGGGGGGGATCATCAACGAGGCCGACCTTTTCGATGCCCTCGAAAGCGGCCAGGTGGCGGGAGCCGCCCTCGACGTCTTCGAGACGGAACCACCGCCCGCGGACTATCCCCTTGTCCTCTCGGACAAGGTAATTGCTACGCCTCACCTGGGCGCATCGACCAAGGAGGCCCAGAGCAAAGTGGCTATAGATATCGCAAACCAGATTACCGATTACGCCTTGAACGGCGTCATAAAGAACAGCGTCAACGCGCTTTCCGTTTCAATGGACGCCCAGACGGCCCTCTCGCCTTACCTTGCCCTCTCGGAGAACCTCGCCCGGTTCATCTCTTTCCTTTCCGAACCCCCCATCGAGGAAATTGAAATCGAGTATCGGGGAACGATTGCAGAAGTGGAGACGAAGATACTGACCCAGGGGATCGTCAAGAGCATTCTCTCGCCCTACCTTACTGGGGTAAATTACGTAAACGCCCTGATTATTGCCCGTTCGAGAGGTATCAAAATCAAGGAGATCAAGGAAAAAGAAGATGAAGATTTCGCGACTCTCCTCGGCATCAGATTAAAGGGATTCAAGGGCGAGAACGTGGCCTATGGGACGCTCCTCGGGAAGAAAAGACTACGGCTGGTCAAGGTAAACAAAATCCCCGTCGATGCAAATTTGACAGGCAGCATGCTATTCCTTTACACCCACGACAAACACGGCATTATAGGGGGCCTCGGATCGGTGTTGTCCAAACACGGCATCAACATAGGGGGCATGCATTTCGGGAGGGAAGCAGTGGGCGGTCTTGCCATATCGCTCCTAGACGTGGACGACCACGTCGACGACAGCGTAATCAAGGAAGTTCAGGCGCTGCCCAACGTCATTTCCGCAAGGAGGATAGACCTTTCATAGGCGGCGTCGTTGATCTGCTCCAATGGTGAGGTCTGTGTTGATTGGGAATGTGGGATGCCGGCGGCTATTCACCGCAGCCATCGTGGTCTTTGGAATCCTCGCCGGTGTAACCGCCCTCTTTGCCGGCCCGCCTTTCCGCACGGACGACCCAGAACCGGTGGATTACCAACACTGGGAATTCTACACGGCCACCCAGTATCAGAATGACAGGGGAAACCTCTCCGGCACAGCCCCCCACCTCGAGGCCAACTATGGGGTGGCGCCGAACGTCCAGCTTCACCTTATAGTCCCCGATGCCTACAATCGACCCAAGGCCGGCCCCGCCCTCTTCGGTCCCGGCGATGTCGAGCTTGGCGTCAAGTACCGGTTTATCCAGGAGAGCGAGTACGTCCCTATGGTCGGCACGTTCCCCCTCCTTGAGGCACCGACAGGAAGCAAGGCGAGGGGACTCGGGACCGGCCAGGCCCAATTATATCTCCCCCTATGGCTCCAGAAGAGCGTGGGACCGTGGACAAGCTACGGTGGCGGCGGATACTGGATAAACCCCGGTACGGGGAATAAAAACTACTGGTATGCGGGTTGGCTTCTCCAGCGTGATATCACCAAGTGGCTTACCCTGGGAGCGGAGTTATTTCACATAACGCCGCTTACCACGGACGGGCAAACCGAGACGGGATATAACATCGGAGCCATCGTCAACTTCACCGAAACACACCACTTCATCTGTTCCGCAGGCACCGATATCCACGGACCTGCGAATTTCTTTTTCTACGCGGCCTATCTCATCACGTGGGGTCCCCCGGAAAAAGGCCGGGAGGGGAAGGCGGACAGATGAAGATCCACATGCCGGCAGGCGCCCTTCTTCTGGTCCTGATCCTGATGATCGGGCTCGGGGGATGCGGGGGAACGCCGAAGCCGATTACTGCGGCGCCACAGAGGACCGATGTGTTCACAGAGGTGCGGGATTCATCGCGTCTCCCGCCGAAGGCGGCGGCAGAAGAGATCACCCTACCCGGCGGTTTTTCCCACGCGCCTCCCCTTCCACAGCATGTAGATCGCGGGGTAGATGAGCAGTTCCAGGATGGTCGAGGTGACCACGCCGCCCACCATAGGCGCGGCGATCCTTTTCATGACATCCGAGCCTGCGCCATGGCTGAACATAACGGGGATAAGGCCGGCCAGGATCACCGCCACGGTCATGATCTTGGGGCGTATCCTTTTGACCGCGCCGTGCATGACCGCGTCCTTCAGGTCGGAAAGCGATCTCAGCTTGCCTTGCCGCTCCCATTCCATATGCGCAAGCTCCAGATAGAGGAGCATGATCACGCCCGTCTCCGCGTCGAGACCGGCAAGGGCGATAATCCCCACCCAGACGGCGATGCTCATGTTGTAGCCCAGGAAGTAGAGAAACCAGAAGGAACCAACGAGGGAGAAGGGCACCGCGAGGAGCACTATGATCGTCTTTGTCACAGACTTCGTGTTGAAGAAGATGAGGACGAAGATGATCAGGGCGGTTAGGGGGATGACGAGCTTCAGACGCTCGTGGGTCTTCACCAGGTATTCGTATTCCCCGCTCCATTCCAGGCGGTAGCCTTCCGGTATCTTGAGGGACACCACATCCTTCTTCGCCTCGTTGACGTACCCTCCCACGTCCCGCCCCGAGAAATCGACGTAGACGTACTCCGCCAGGAGCCCTTCCTCACTCTTTATGCTCGTGGGTCCCCGCACGACCTTGATGTCGGCAAGCTGGGCAAGCGGCACGACGCGGCTCGATTGTGGATTGGCTGACCCCGATTGCGCCTGCACACCGCCGCCTCCGGCGCCCATGCCGCCGCCGGCCGGGGGGGCCTGCTGACCGCCCGCCATAGGCAGGGGCACCAACACCCTCTTCAACTGATCGATGTCGCCCCGGAGCTCCCTTGCATAGCGGACGTTCACCGGGTAGCGTTCCCTGCCCTCAATGGTGGTCGTCAGGTCCATGCCGCCGATTGCAGACTCGATCACCTCCTGGATATCCTGGACCGAAAGCCCGTAGCGGGCCGCCTCCTCCCGCTTCACGTCGATGTCGAGGAAATAGCCCGTGGTCACCCGCTCCGCATAGACGCTCCTTGTGCCGGGGATAGACTTCAAGCGTTGCTCGATCTGGAGTCCTATCCGCTCCATCTCATCCAAGTTCGGCCCGAGGATCTTGATGCCGACGGGCGTCCTGATGCCGGTGGCAAGCATATCGAGCCTCGCCTTTATCGGCATGGTGAACGAATTGGAAACACCGGGGATGGTCAGCTCGTCATTCATCTCGTCCTTCAGCTTCTCCACGGTCATGCCCGGCCGCCACTGGGATTCGGCCTTCAGGTTCACTACGGTCTCAAACATTTCAAGGGGCGCGGGGTCGGTAGCAGTCTCGGCCCTCCCGGCCTTGCCGAAGACACTTGCCACCTCGGGGATAGCGGCAAGGATCTTGTCCTGTAATTGAAGGAGGTCGGTGGCAACCGATATGGACGCCGCGGGCGCGGTCACGGGCATGTAGAAAAGGGTGCCTTCGTACAGGGGCGGCATAAACTCGGAGCCGAGCTGCGTGAAAGGAAAAACGGTGACGGCAAGCACAATGATGCCGAGAACGATGACCGTTTTCTTGAAGCGGAGCGCAAAACCCGCAATCGGCTCATAGACCCATCGGAGGAAGCGGCTCACGGGGTTGCGCTCTTCCGACCTTATCCGTCCCCTGATAAAAAGGGTCATCAGGGCGGGCGTCAACGTCACCGCAAGGAAGGACGAGAAGAGCATGGCGAAGGTCTTCGTGTAGGCCAGGGGTTTGAAGAGCCTCCCCGCCTGGCCCTGGAGCGTGAAGACCGGGAGGAAACCCACCGTGATGACGAGGAGGGAGAAGAACAAAGACGGGCCTACCTCCTTCGCGGCCTCGATAATGACGTCCGTCCTGCTCATGCTTGCGAGGACCGCCGAACTCATATCCTCCGGTTTATCAGATCCCTCTTTCGTCCCCCGCCCGCCGTCCCCCGTCCTGCGCGCTTCTTCCCACGCCTCCAGCTTCTTGTGGGCGTTCTCGACCATAATGATCGACGCGTCCACCATGGCGCCTATCGCGATGGCGATGCCGGAGAGACTCATGATGTTCGACGTGACTCCGAGATAGAACATGAGGATAAAGCTCATGATGATGGCGACGGGCAGCGTGAGAATGACCACCAGAGCGCTCGGCAAATGAAAGAGAAAGACGACGCAGACCACGCTCACCGCAATGGCCAGCTTGATGATCTCGTCCTTGAGGGTCGCAACCGAGCGGTTGATCAGGTCGGACCGGTCGTAGGTGGTGACGATCTTGACGCCGGGAGGTAGTGATGGCGCGATATCCGTCCTGATCTTCTCTTTGACGCGGTCGATCACATTGAGGACGTTCTCGCCGAAACGGACGACGACGATGCCGCCCGCCACTTCCCCTTTGCCGTCAAGCTCCGCCACGCCCCTCCGTATCTCCGGCCCGAGTTGGACGTCCGCCACGTCTTTGAGGTAGATGGGGGTCCCCGTAGCCGTCGCGCCCACGGAAATATTCTCGAGGTCCTGGATCCGCTTGATGTACCCCCTTCCCCGGACCATGTACTCCACGCCGGAAAACTCGATCACCCGCCCTTCCACGTCGAGGTTGCTTCTCCGAACCGCCTCCATCACCTTCGTGATGGGGATGTTGTAGCCGAGGAGGCGGTTCGGGTCGACGGTGACCTGGTATTGCTTGACGAACCCGCCGACGCTCGCCACCTGGGAGACGCCGGGAACACTCTCCAGCGCAAGCTTCAAGTTCCAGTCCTGGAGGGAGCGCAACTGGGCGAGGTCGCGGTTGCCGGATCCGTCCACGACCGCGTAGGAAAACCCCCAGCCGAGGCTGGTCGCGTCAGGGCCAAGCACAGGGTTGACCTCTGCCGGGAGCTTGTTCCTCACCGCCTGGAGGTATTCGAGAACCCTGCTCCTCGCCCAATAGATGTCGGTGCCTTCATCGAAGATCACGTAGATGAACGAGCTGCCCAGGTAGGAAAACCCGCGGACGGCCTGGACCCTCGGGGCCGCGAGTAAGGTGGATGAAATAGGATAGGTGACCTGATCCTCGACGAGGTCCGGGCTCCTGCCCGTCCATTCGGTATAGATAATGACCTGGGTGTCGGAGAGGTCGGGGATCGCATCGAGGGGTATGTGCGCGAGCGCCCAGTAACCCCATGCGAAGGCAAAGAAGACGAAGAGGAAGACAATAAACTTGTTCTTTGCGCTATATTCGATGATTTTCGCTATCATGTTAGTGTTGGCTCACCTTCGCGGCCATCCCGTGTCTGCCTCTCAGCGGTGGTGCGCTGCCGGAGCCGGCGGTGCTGCCTGTCTGGGCAGCGGCTCAACCCCTTTCAGCTTCGCCTCGGAGTCGATGAGGAAATTGGCCGAAGATACTACCCGGTCGCCCGGTTTCAGCCCCTCGGTGATCTCGACGAGTTCCCCCGCTCGCACCCCCGTCACCACCTCCCTGGGCTCGAACATGCCGTCCCCCTTGTCGACGTAGGCGATTTGTCGCAGGCCGGTATTGATCACCGCATCGGACGGGATCCCGAGCTTCCGGCCGAGATTTATCTTCAGCTCCACATTGACGAACATCTGGGGCTTTAGACGTCCTCCTTCATTAGGCATGGTGAACCGCGCTTTCAGGGTCCTTGCTTCTCCCTGAAGCGTGGGATAGATATAGTCGATCCGCGTGGAAAACTGCCTTCCCGGGAAATAACTCAACTGGACGGACGCCGTATCTCCCACCTTGATGAGGGGCATCTCGAACTCATAGATGTCGGCCGTGATCCAGATGGTCGAAAGGTCGGCCACGTCGAAAAGGTCCGTCCCCGGCATCACGCGCGTGCCCTCGTTCACGTTTTTCTGCAAGACGTAGCCGCTGTAAGGGCTATAGATAGTGAGGTCGCGGACCGGCTTCTCGCTTTCCTCGATCCGCCTGATCTGGCCGTCCGTTATATCGAAGAGCCTCAGGCGCTGACGGCCGGCCTCGACGAGCGACTGCGCATCAGCGCTGATCATGGCGCCGATGTTCGGCGCATCTTCCCCATCAGTGGTCTGCCCGGCGTCTGTGCCGCTTTTCGCACCCGCCCCTTTGGCCCATTTCACCACGTTGATAAATTCCTGCTGCGTCGCCCACAGCTCCGGGCTGTAGATGTCGGCGACCGGGTCCCCCTTTTTCACGTAGGTACCGGTAAAGTTGACGTGGAGTTTTTCGACCCAGCCCTCCACCTTTGTCGTGATCGTGTTGAGCCGCCTCTGGTCGTACTCGACAAGCCCCACCGTGCGGATCGTCTTCGTGAGGGGCACAACCTGCGCAGGCGTGGTCTTCATCCCTAGCAACTGCTGCTTGCCAACCGGTATTTCGACCGTGGGAGGCGATGGAGCAGCCGCCTCGGCCGGCGCAGCTTGCGATGGCGGTTTTCCGGCAGCCATCGTCGGCGAGGCGCCCGGTTTTTCCTGGGCGGCCGCGGCTGAGGTTGGGGCGGGCCGCGTCGGGCTCTTGCGCGAAAGGGCCGACCACGAGAAATAGAGTATGAGGGCTATCGCAACAGCCGCTGACGCACGCGCCATGGTCCGCTTTGTCATCGTGCCTCTCCTTGTGCGGGCTTACCCGCAGGCGCCTGCCCGATGCCTTGCGCCATCTCTTCGACGCCTGCAAAGGCATGGAGCCTGGCTATCGCCTTTTCCCTCTCTACGAGCTGGTTCCAGTAGAGCAGGTCGTAGTCGAGGAGGTTTTTGATCCTCGTGATGACGGTGAGGGCGTCGACCTTCCCCGTCACGTAACTGGAAAAGGCGAGCTGGACATCCTGGTTTGTCTTCGGAATCAGCCCTTCCTTGTAGAGTTTCATGAGCCTGTCCGCCGCCTGCACCATGGAAAAGCTCTCCCTCACGTTGGAGGCGAGCATCAGCTCTGTTGCCGCAAGTTCCCGCCTCGCTTCCGAAAGGCCGGCCTCGGCCTCTGCTTCGGCCTGCCTCTGCTTCGTTTTTTGGTAGATGGGGAGGTTGACGGTGACCGTCAGGTTCCACATGTCAGGCAAACCCATGGTCCTGGGGAAGTAACTCGCGCCCACGGCATAATCCGGATAATACTCCTTCTTGGCCATCTTCACCTTTGCCTCCGCCCCTTCCACCATCTTCTTCTTCGACCTGACTTCGGGTGAGTGATCCGCCGCCATACGCAGCATCTCCTCCAATGTCGCGCCATAGGGGGTGGGGGCGGGCTGGACCGGCCGGCCCAGCGGCGCGTCCACACGCCTCCCCACCGTGGTATTGAGCATACCCTGGAGCGCCTGCATGCGCTGCCGCTGCATCTCTTCCTTTTCCAGGATCATATACTTCTCCGTCTGCGCCATGATGACCTCCTGCTGCATGCCCGTCCCGGACGCGTACCTGCCCTGCGCGGCGTCCTCGATCCTGGAAAACAGCTCGCTCCTGTCTTTCAGGATGTCGAGGGTCTTGTGGCTGAGAAAGAGGTCGTAGAAGAGCAGCTTTATCTGTGCCGCCACCCTGTGCTTCGCTGCGTCGGAAAGGGCGGCCAGGCTCTCGGCGTCCCTCGCCGCCATTTCCCCCTTGAGTGCCCGTTTTCCCGGAAAATAGAACTGCTGGGAAAGGCTGGACATGCCCATGGCATTGGGGTTGTCCGGCCGGCCTATGGTGAGGGATTGAAACCCCTCGTTCTGGTAGCCGAACATGAACATGGGGTCGGGCAGGCTCTTGGCCTGCGGTATGCGGTACCCGGCAGCCTCCGCCCTCGCCTGGGCCGCGAGGATCTCCGGGCTGTTCCTCAAGCCCTCGGCGATCAGGTCGTCGAGGACCACCGTCTCATCGGCGCAAAAGACTGCACGCGGCGCCGCCAAGGAGACCAGGAGCATGAGAACGCAGAGCGCTGCGGCAGCGCGGTTCCGCCTCCCTCGCAGAAAGAACGGCATAGACACCTCCCGGATGGGCTACTTCACGTCGATGGTGAGCCTCGCGGTATCCGTTTTGCCACCGCGGGCCACCTTGATTGCCACGTTCCACGACCCAGCCATGGAAGGCGAGATTACCGCCTTGTAGGTCTCGCCCTTCAGCTCCGCGTCGGATTTATAGTTCATGGCAGGCATCCCCGGCATGCCGGGCATGGAGTACTCCACCGTCACCTTCGCGTCGGTCACGGCTTTGCCCGTCTTATCCTTCACGCTTACCTCGACGATATTTTTGCCCGTCACCGGCGGGTTCTTGTCCATGGTCACGTCCATTGTATAATCTCCGGCCTTTTTTGTTATGGCGCCCGCCGTAGAGGCGACGACTACCGTCAACAGAAGCACGATCCCAATTATTACTGACTTACGCATACACCTGCCTCCTCAATTTTCGTTATTTGTTTTCGTTTCATGAAATCGTTGGTCTCGCTGACATCTGCTAGTCTGGGCCAATCCCGTCCTCTCCCGAAATATAGTGCTGTCCGTGCTCAACAAACCCCATCTTCTGCACGCATCGTGTCGATATGGGTCACCATGATGACGTCGCCGCCTCCGCGTTTCACCGCGTGTGTTGAACTCGCCACGAAGGGGGCGTAATTAATAAGAGATTTAGAGAAACCCCGGCTGCAATTGCCAGGAGCTATGGGATCAACAGAGTAGGTTGAGGTTTACGGGGCGGCGGACTTGATCCTCAAAAACGCATCCGGGAGCGTGCCCTCCGTCACAAGTGGGGAGGGATAGGTCCGTGCGCATCGGGCTGACGTGAAGGGCTGCACGTTCGGTGTTCGAAACGGCGACAGGCGCGGGGTTTTGCGCCTGTCGCTCACATTTTGCCCTCATGCCTGCACACGGACCGCTTGTCTTTCCGGCGCAGCAGCAGCAGCATCCGGCGGCGCTTCTTTGCGCCGCATCAGGTCCCCCGCTTGCGAACATCCGGCAGATGTGCTGACCTGCGTTGGCCATTCCATTTCCCAGAAACAGAAGAGAAATGACCAGGGTCATGACAAAAAAGCTCCGGCAACTACTTCTTACCCTGCGGGATTTGAACACCATAGCAATACTATATAAATAATACGATACGGAGTTGTTGTCAACTATATGCATATGCCCCTGGCAATTCTCGGCTGTTGCTCAGCGGCAGAACCAACTATAGGTAGGTGATGAACTGACTACGGTCGTTTTTCCGGCCGGGGCGATTTTTGAGGTGGGGTGCGCGGGCATCAATGCCGTAGGCGGGTGCGACCCGGCAAGGCACTATTGAGCCGGGTACGAACATGTGAAAAAATCGTTTGAGGGGCCTTTGCCGTCATTCCGGCGAAAGCCGGCAGAGCGTAGCGGGCATTAATCCCGCGAAGGCGGGACATCCAGCTTTTTCAGTACGTTACAAAGGCCCTGGACCCCGGCGTCCGCCGGGGTGACGAGAAAAAGGCAATTATTTCACAGCTTCTACCCCGCCTGTAGCTCCATATTGCCTTGCCGGGTGGCAAACGTCGGAGTCCCTAAAGGCGCGCAGCGCAACGCCAAAGATGCGCTTTAGACGCCGCCGCTCCTGCTCGCCGGGGTTCGGCCGGCCTGATGCTATTTCGCCCGGAAAAGAGTATACTAGAGGCTATTGAGTTCAGCCGGTCTGTGTCCCGTCGCTTCGCGGCCGATAGGAGATCGGCGGAAGAAGGGCCGGCATCGCGAGGCGATTCAAAATGATGTTTCACACCTCACTAAAGTAAAGGACAAAACATGAACAATGTAGCAGAATTTATTCAGATCAGGCAGGGGATTGAGTCTCTCGCCAAAGAGATCGCCGCGCTGGTCGAACGGAAAACAATGCCCCAGTCAAAAGCCAGGCTTGACGAGGCGACCGAACTGCTGGCAAAGCTTACGGCTCTCGCGGATAACGATGTCCAGGAGGTCGCGGTCGGTCGCTTGACGAGGCTGCTCGGCAGCCTTGGAACGAAGGTCGGGGCCTTAAGGCCAAAGAAGCGGGTCGTAAGAAAGCAGTCGGTCTCTTAGAGGTTTTTGCAAAAATAATTACCCTTTCATGCTCTCTTTCCAGGCTTCGCCTATTCTTTTCCGGCCGCGGCGATTTTTGACGGATGACGCGAAGCCGGGGCGGCGTCCGGGCCGGAGCATACTGTGTCTGTATGTGAGGACCCGGGCACGCCCCGGCGACAAAGTCAGGCGCAAAAAGTGCCCGGCCGGCGTAGTGAAAATACCTCTTGACCTTTGCCCGGTATTCTGACATACTATTCATCGGAAGTTTACGTTTTTGCCGTAATGAAAGCCGCAAAGACTCTGAGCTTTGCGGCTTTTTTATTGCTGCTCGTAACCTTCTTAACGCTAAAAAGGAGGTGTTCGGGTATGGCAAAAGGAACTGTTAAGTGGTTCAACGATGCAAAAGGTTTCGGCTTTATCAGCAGAGAAGACGGCGATGACATTTTTGTGCATCATACATCGATCAGCGGCAGTGGATTCAAATCCCTGTCCGAGGGTCAGGCTGTTTCGTTCGACGTCGAAAAGACGCCGAAAGGCCCAAGAGCCGTCAACGTCGTAGTAGGGTAGACCACAGGCCGAACGATAATAAGGGCTCCCTTTTTCAGGGGGCCCTTATTTCCTTGCGCGGACCTGCCCGGGCGGACCGCCGGGAATTGGCAGGGCAAACGCATCAATCCCGATGCTTCTGCGGTATCATCGTATTCAGCACGTCTAGCCTTGTTTCCATTCCCGTTTCTTAAGAAGAGGAGTCGATCAGCCGTGCGGGATGAAGATGTACCATTGAAACCTGCGCAAGGTGTGTGCGAGCCTGGCGGTCCTTGAGGCCGCGTTGAGCCACGAGAACGAGGACGTGTGTATACCGGGGTTCCGTACGGTCGGGAGAACCGGACAGGGGTCCCGCCTCACGGCGCGATCTCATAATAAAAAGGAGCTTTATGCTTATAGGAAAGATCAACGACAGAAACAGACAGAAATTGCTGGTAACCATTCGGAGCGTCAAAGGCATCAAAATGATCGATTTCAGGCTTCATCATACGGCCGATGACGGTGAGCTGGTAGGGACGCCGGCCGGTGTCTCTCTTACCCTCGATCAGGCAGAACAGGCAATAGGGTTGCTTCAGGAGGCAAAGAAGCAGATCAGCGAGCAACCATGAGACAGCCAACGGCATAATGGACGCAAGGCTGCTCGTGCTTCCGCGGGCCGGCGCGAAACAGAGGGCGTGATCTTCGAGAAAAAACGTGCCTTCAGTAATGCCTTTGCCTCCGGCCTGTCGTGACGCGCTTCCGGAAAAAGAGTTCGCAGGCGGCCCGCAAAAAAGGATGGATAGAGGCTTAAGTAATCCCCGGACCATCCGATAATGTGCACAGAGGAGGGAGAAAGCCCATGTCCAGCATCAGCAGCATCAGCAGCGCCCTTACATCATCACTGCTCAGCAGCTTGCAGTCGTCGGCTTCGGCCTCGTCAACCGGCGCGAGTTCAGACTCCACCGGCACGGCCGCCGATATTGTCAGTCTCCTGAGCGGCTCCTCGTCGAGCTCAAGCAGCTCTCTCTACAGCGCGCTCACCGGCAGTTCGGGGTCCGCCTCAACGGATCCCATGTACAATATTCTCCTGTCGGCCGAAAGCGCATCCATAATGCAGTCCAATCCTGCCCTCGTCAACGAGATCACCGCTGCGGAGCAGACATCCACAACTGGCGGTTCCTCCTCCACCTCGACCAGCACCGAAAGTCTCGTGAATGCGCTCCAGAGCATAAATCTGCTCACCGTCAGTCCGGACACGCTCTTATCCATAATCGAGGGCTCCTCTTCGGGCAGCACCCCGACGGTAAGCACGACAGCCTGAAACCCGCACACAAAATCAGCGTAGTTGTCTCATCGCAGGAGAGGCGGCGGGTCTATGCCCGGTCAGGTTCTCCACAACGCTTCTACTCATGGACATCGCCGGTCTCGCCCCAGAGTTCCTTGAGGCGCGCGTCCCTGCCGCAATTCCAGCGGTAGAATTTATATCGCACCGGATTCTTCTTGTAATACTTCCGGTGGTATTCCTCGGCCGGGTAGAATTCCGACGCCGCCACGATCCCGGTAGCGATCGGACCGGGGAAGCCTTTCGATTCCTCCAGTCTTTTCTTCGATTCTTCGGCGAGCTTCCTCTGTTCCTCATTATGGGTGAAGATGGCGGAACGGTACTGGTTGCCCACGTCGCAGAACTGCCTGTCCTTTACGGTAGGGTCTATGTTGTGCCAAAACACATCGAGCAGCCTTGCGTAGCTGATTTTTGAAGGATCGTAGATAATCTGCACCGATTCCGCATGCCCCGTGCGGCCTGAAGATACCTCTTCGTAGGTAGGGTTCTTTTTCCGGCCGCCGGCATAGCCCGGCATCACGGATATCACGCCTCCCAGTTTGTCGAAGGCCGGCTCCATGCACCAGAAACACCCGCCCGCGAAGATCGCCTTCTCGAGGGGACTGCCATCTCCTGCCTGCCCGGCGGTTTTCCCGTGAACCGGGAGGGTCGTCAGCATAAGGACGGCCGATACGATAGTGCATATCATGGCGATCTTCAACGGACCTCCTTTTCTTCTCTCGCGTTATTCCCTAATGAATGTAAAGTCGGCTGCGCGCACTTGCAAGACACAACGCGTCCGCCTCCATGAGCAACGCGTTTTCCCCATGCCGCGGCCGTGGTGAAGGAGGTTTTTTCCTTATCGTGAGGAATTATTTTCCCACTTCCTCCAGGCGGCGAGGGGCGTAGGATGAGCGTTTTTCGCCCGTAAGGCGGCCGATCCCGTCCGATGCCGCGACGTCTCGTCCGTGGCCCGCATTTTGCTTTCCTTCCTTTCATCTCTTTGATGGGGAGCACATCATGATCGATGGGATCACAAGCATTGGGAGCTCCACTACGGCATCACAGCTACGCATGGCCTTGTCCAGGAAACTGGATGCCAACAAAAGCGGCGTGATCGATAAGGCGGAGCTGAAGGCGGCCCTGGAAAGGGGCAAGAAAACGTCGGCCGTCGGGAACAAGGGCGCTTCCCTCCCGGGGACAACGTCATCCCCTGTCAATCATCCGGTCGCAGCAAATGGCGCAAACGGGGCCGGATCGGCCTCAGCCAAAACCGGCGGAGTCAATAACGTTTTGAAGAACTACTTTGCCCAGTGCGGACAGTTGGCCCGCCAGCAGTCGGGACAAGGTTTTACGACGGTCGTGTAGGTGGTTTTTTTGAGGAAAGCCACGTCAAGTATTTTGTGTCGCCTCGAAATCGTGATTGACAAGCGCCCCAGTCTGTTGTACAACGTAGATAAGAGAAAGAAGTAAGCGCGTTCAGGTGCAGCGAAGCTTAATAGGGAATCCCGTGAAATCCGGGAGCGGTCCCGCCGCTGTGATCCCGATTCCGAAAACCTCGGAATAAGCGCCTCTGCCGCGTAGGGTCACTGTCCTTAAGACGAAAGGGGACGGGAAGACCGGTAAGGGGTCGGGAGAGCCAGAAGACCTGCCTGAGACGCAAAAAAGTTGCCTTCCCGTGGCTGGAAGGCGGGGACCAAGTAAATCAGGGTGCAATCCCCAGGCGATTATGTCCTGGGGATTTTTTTGACCACCTGAGTGACGTGGAATGATGAGCAACGTAGTATTCGTCATTGGCGGATCGAGGAGCGGAAAGACCGCTTTTGCCCTGGGCAAGGCGCAAGAGGCGGCAGGCGTTGGCAGCCGGATTTATATAGCTACCGCCCAACCCCTCGACGCGGAAATGGAGGACCGGATCGAAAAGCACAGGAGGGAACGGGGCAGCGCCTGGGCTACCTGTGAGGAGCCGCTGCATCTGGGCAGCGCCGTGAGGGCCGCGTCCCGCTCCTACGCGGTTGCGGTGATCGACTGCCTGACCCTTTGGCTTTCGAACCTCTTGTGCGGCAATCTCGATGTGGAAGAGGCGCAGGACGACTTTATCGACTCCCTGCGCACCCCCGGCCGGCTTCTCCATATTTTCGTCGTGTCGAATGAGGTCGGCATGGGGATAGTGCCGGAAAATGATATGGCCAGGCAGTTCAGGGACATGGCGGGAAGGCTAAACCTGCGCCTTGCAGGGCTTGCCGACGCGGTCTACCTGATGGTGGCCGGCATACCGGTGAAAATAAAGTAGGGGCGCCCCGGTCGAGGGAAAGCGCCGAAAAGAGGTACAACTAGGAGCCGCAATCATGGAGGGAGATACCATGCAGCAGGCAGGATGGAAGTCCGGAGAAAGGATCATGCAGAAAATCGCGCCGCTAAAAAAGGAGTTCATGGAAAACGCCCAAAAGAGGCTCGACGACCTCACGAAGCCGGTGGGAAGTCTCGGCAGGCTTGAGGAGTTCGCCCGCCGGCTCGTCGCCATCACCGAGGAGATGATGCCCGTCCCCGGCAGGAAAATCGTCTTCACCTTCGCCGGGGACCACGGCGTCGTGGCTGAAGGGGTGTCGGCATACCCGAAAGAGGTGACGCCGGAAATGGTCTTCAATTTTCTGCATGGGGGCGCGGCGATAAACGTGCTTGCCCGCCATGCGGGGGCCGAGGTCCTCGTCGTCGACATCGGGGTCGATTACACCTTCGAAGAAACGCCCGGCCTCGTCATACGCAAGGTGATGCCGGGCACGAGGAATATGCTGAAAGAGCCGGCCATGACCAGGAATGAGGCCGAAGCGTGCCTCAACGTGGGGATTGAGCTTGCGTCGCTCTATGCGGAAAAAGGATATCGCCTTTTCGGCACCGGCGATATGGGCATCGGCAACACGACCCCGTCCAGCGCCATTGCCGCCGTGCTGACGGGGAAGCCTGTGGCACAAGTGACCGGCAGGGGCACCGGCATCACGGATGCCTCCCTCGCCAGGAAGGTCGCGGTGATAGAGGAGAGCATACGCCTTCATAAGCCCCGCCCCGATGACCCCCTGGACGTGCTGGCGAAAGTCGGCGGTACCGAGATAGGGGGGATTGCCGGACTGATCCTTGGTGCGGCGGCAGCCAGGGTACCGGTAGTGATAGACGGCCTCATCTCGACGGCGGGCGCCCTCATCGCGTACGCCCTCGAACCGACTACGAAAGAGTACATGTTCGCGGCCCACAAGTCCGTTGAGATAGGCCACAAAGTAATGCTCGACCGGATGGGGCTCACGCCCATCCTCGACCTCGACATGAGGCTCGGCGAAGGCACCGGCGCTGCGCTGGCCATGCTGCTTATCGAAGGCGGTCTGAAGATATACCGGGAAATGGCGACATTCAGCGAGGCAGGGGTCTCAGGAGAGATCGGGGTCCCTTAGATAGGCTTTAGGAGACCGGGAGACAACGTGGCTAAAGCACTGATGGTACAGGGTACCGGCTCCGGCGTGGGGAAGAGTCTCGTCGTTGCGGGGCTGTGCAGGATATTCCACGATGAGGGCGTGAGGGTCGCTCCTTTCAAGGCGCAGAATATGGCCCTCAACTCCTACGTCACCGCTGACGGGGGGGAGATCGGGCGCGCGCAGGTGCTTCAGGCGCAAGCCGCGGGCATCGACCCCACCGTCGATATGAACCCCGTGCTGCTCAAGGCGTCCGGGGAAATGGGGTCGCAGGTGATCATCCAGGGCCGCCCGCACCGGGTCATGTCGGCGCGGGAGTATTACGGCTTCAGGGAAAGGGCCTGGGAGGCGGTAAAAGAGTCGTATCACCGCCTTTCGAAGACCTTCGACCTGATCTTCATGGAGGGGGCGGGCAGCCCGGCTGAAATCAATCTCATGGACGTCGATATCGTCAACATGTCAGCGGCAAAGCTCGCCGGCGCCCCGGTGCTCCTCGTCGGGGACATCGACAAAGGCGGCGTCTTCGCCTCCCTCTACGGGACCGTGAAGCTCCTCGGCAGGGACGGGAGGCGTATCAAGGGATACCTCATCAACAAGTTCAGGGGAGACCTGGACATACTCAAGCCGGGTCTCGACATGATAGAAGCAGCCACGGGCAGGCCGGTGATAGGCGTCCTTCCCTACGCGGCCGATCTGGGGCTTCCCGAAGAAGACAGTCTTTCCTTGAGGAACGGGACAATGAGCCGGGGAGACGGCACGATCAGGATCGTCGTGGTGCGGCTCCGCTACATCTCCAACTTCACCGATTTCGACCCTTTCCTCTGCGAGCCGGACGTGCAGCTTCAGTATTCCGTCAGCCCCGCTGATATAGAGAACGCCGACATGGTAATCATCCCGGGATCGAAGAACACCGTGAAGGATTTGCTCTTGCTTAAGGACGCCGGGCTTGACAGGAGCATCCGGACGGCCCGTGACAGAGGCGCCCGGATCGTGGCTATCTGCGGCGGCTACCAGATGGCGGGCAGAAAGATCTACGACCCCCATTTTGTCGAAAGCACGGTCGGCGAGGTCAATGGCCTCGGTCTTCTGGACATAGAGACTACCTTCGGAGAGACGAAGACCACGTGCCAGGTGGAGGCAAAGATCGTGCAGAGACCGGCAGCCTTCCTTCCGGGCGTTGACGGCGGAGAGCTGAAGGGTTATGAGATCCACATGGGAGAAAGCAGAGGCGATATCGGTCTCTTTGAGATAAGGAGACTCTCCGGGCAGGCGTTGCCGTCCGTCTCCCTACCGGACGGGTCGGCGCGGGACCATTGCTGGGGTACGTATATCCACGGCATCTTTGAAAACGACGCATTCAGAAGGGGTGTCCTGAACCGGCTCAGAGAGAAGAAAGGCCTGGCCCCCCTCCCGGGCTCGGTCTCTTACACGGAGATGAAGGAGAGGGCCCTCGACAGGCTGGCCGACCTGCTGCGGCTGCACGTCGACATCGGCTTTATCAGGAGGATTCTCGGTCTGTGATAGCGCCTGTTAACCTCGTATCGGCATTTTTCCTCGACCTCGCCATAGGCGACCCACGGTGGCTGCCCCACCCGGTGAGGATCATCGGGAAGTCCATAGAAGCGATGGAGAGGCTCCTCCGCGGCTGGTTCGACGACGAGCATGAGAAGGCGGCAGGCGTGCTCCTCGTCTGCGCCGTCGTGCTGCCTGCGACCTTCATTGCCTTTGTCGCCGGCCGTCTCCTTCTGTCGTTTTCCGGCCCCCCCCTCTCCGTTATCGGCGCCCTGGTCTTTATCTACCTGGTGTCGACGACCCTTGCCCTGCGCGGGCTTATCAGCTCAGCCCGGCACGTCATCGGCGCAGTCAGGGAGAAGAGCCTTAGCGTATCGAGGCAAAGGCTCGCCATGATCGTGGGCCGCGATACGGACAACCTCGGGGAAGAGGCAATCCTGCGCGCAACCATAGAGACCCTGGCCGAGAACCTCTCTGACGGGTTCGTTGCGCCCCTGCTCTACCTTGTCGTGGGAGGGCTGCCCCTTGCCATCGCGTACAAGGCGGTCAACACGCTCGATTCCATGGTCGGCTACAAGAACCCGCGGTATATCAGGTTCGGCTGGGCCGCAGCGCGGCTCGACGACGCGGCGAACTATATCCCCGCCCGGATAACCGGGCTCATCCTTGCCCCTGCTGCCTTCTTCTGTGCATTTGCAGGCGGCGCTTCTCATACCGAGTTGCATTCAAAGGCCCATCAAGGCGGCGGCGAGGAGCCGCCGCAGGCGTACTCCGTTGTACGTCGAGGAGGGCGACGAGGTGCCAACAAAGATGGGGCGAAGAAGGCGACTTGGTATGACGCCTTCCACGCTGCCCGCAGATCCTTCGCCATCATGCGCCGGGACGGCAAAAACCACACGAGCCCGAACAGCGGCATCCCGGAAAGCGCTATGGCAGGCGCCCTCGGGGTGAGGCTCGGAGGCCCTTCGACCTATGGCGGCGTTATGGTGGAAAAGCCTTTTATCGGCGACGGCGTGGCCGCGGACTATCTGCGATCGGCCGATTGCGCAGTCGCCCTCGCGGCATGCGCGGCATCCCTTACGGTCGTGCTGGCACTTCTGTGCGTCGGGGTATTGTCAAGGGTCTTATGAAAAGCCTAGAGGTGAACATAAAACACCCATTTGCGTCTCTTCCTTTTTATGAGGGGGTGGCTTCGGCGGCTTTGCCGCCGGAGGGGGCGACCGGGTACCCGCTTGCGGGTGTCCCGGTAATTGTCTTCCGGAAGGTCATATGAGTGATCACGGCGGAAATATTTATGCAGCGTCGCGGAGGACCGGCATCCCCCTATCGCAGATCCTCGACTTCAGCGCGTCGATCAATCCCCTCGGCGTACCGAAACGGGCGGCCCTGCTCATGAAGGAGCATATCAACCTCCTCCGCCACTACCCCGAGCCCTATGCGGAAGGGCTTGCCGCTCATATCGGGCGGCAGCTCGGGACCGGCGGCGAGACAATCATCTGCGGAAACGGCAGCACCGAGCTGATATACCTTATCCCCCGTGCATTGCGGCCGGCAAGGGTCCTTATCCCGTCGCCGACCTTCGGGGAATACGAAAGGGCATGCGGAAGCAGCGGCGCACCGGAAGTGGTGGGCTACCGGCTGAGACACGAGGACGCCTTCGACGTGGATCCGGAACTCTTTGTCGAGGCGATGTCGGGAAGGCCGGGCAGCAGCCCCGCGTCCGGGCCGGGCGCCCCCAAGGGGCATGAGCCGTGCCGCATGGCCTTTCTCTGCAACCCCAACAATCCGACGGGACGGCTCATCTCCAAAAAAGAGGTGCTCAGCATAGCCGACGCGGCCGGAAGTCTTTCGTGCTACCTCGTTGTCGACGAAGCCTTCATCGATTTCTGCCCTGCCGCCTCCGTGGTCGCGGAGGTCGCCCGGAACCCCTACCTGATCGTGCTCAGGTCTTTGACGAAATTTTATGCCCTTTCCGGCATCAGGATAGGATACGGCGTGTTTTATCCCTCGGTCGCGGAAAAGATAAGGGCCTGCAAGGAGCCGTGGACGGTCAATTCCCTTGCCCAGGTCGCAGGGGTCGCGGTCCTTGAAGATACCGCCTATCAGAAGGCCTCGCGGGAGACGATGGAGCGGGAAAAATCGTTTGTGGAAGCGGGATTCAAAAAAATGGGCATCGCCTTCATCCCGTCGGCGGCCAACTATTATCTGCTCAAGGTGGAGCACGGGGCCGCGAAGACGGTGGCCGCCCTCGAGGGGAAGGGCATCCTGGTGAGGAATTGTGCGAGCTTCGCCGGGCTCGACCGGACGTACATCCGCGTGGCTGTCAGGTCGCGCGCGGAAAACGAACGGCTCCTGAAGGAGATGGCGGACATATGCGCGGGTTCGTGATAGCGGGCACCCACTCAGGCTGCGGCAAGACCACCGTGACCCTCGGTCTGCTCTCGGCCCTGCGAAAAAAGGGCTTCGTGGTTCAGCCGTTCAAGGCGGGTCCGGACTTTATCGACTCGGGCCTCCACCGTATCGCGGCAGGCTTGACATCGCGCAACCTCGACCTCTGGATGTGCGGGGACGCCTACGTGAGGGAGTGCTTTCACCGGCATGGATCAAAGGCGGACATCGCGGTTGTGGAAGGGGTCATGGGACTTTATGACGGTCCACTGAGCACGGCCCGTCTCAGCCGCGTCCTCGGCATCCCGGTGATCCTCGTTGTCGACGCCTACGGCATGGCTGAGAGCGCGGGTGCGCTCATCAAGGGGTTCAGGCAATGGGGATCGGAGCTGCCCGGTTGCCCCATAGAGCTGAAGGGAGTTATTTTCAACCGTGTCGGCTCCAGCCGCCACTACGAGCGGCTGACCCATGGGGTCGAAGAGGTTAATCTCCTTGGTTACGTGCCGAGGGACATGGGCTTCGAAATCCCCCACAGGCATCTTGGGCTGATGGTCGCGGAAGAGGAGCCGGTCTCGCCTGCGGCCCTCGACAGGCTCACCGAGGCGGTCATCGCATGCGTCGATGTCGACGGCCTCGTGGCCCTGTCCACTTCCACCGGCCCGCATTTCCCCTTACCGGCCGGGGAGACGCCGGGAGGGGAGCACGTTCTCGCGCCGTGCCGGGTGGCCGTCGCGTCGGACAGGGCCTTCTGCTTCACCTATCAGGACAACATCGACCTTATGCGGGAGGCAGGGGCCGAGATACTCTTCTTCAGCCCCCTCGCGGACGGCAGCCTGCCCACCGGCATCGACGCGGTCTATATCGGCGGCGGGTACCCCGAGCTCTACGCGGGTGCGCTTTCGCAGAACGCTTCCATGGGGAGGGCGATCCGGGAATGGGCGGCTTCCGGCGGGCCGCTTTACGCCGAGTGCGGGGGATTGATGTACCTTTCCCGGAGCATACGCGCATTCGACAACCACGTCTTCGAGATGGCGGGCGTTTTCCCTTTTGAGATAGCCATGGGGAGGGAGAGGGCGCACCTCGGGTACCGGGAGGTGCTGCTGAGAGAAGACTGCATGCTCGGCCCGGCCGGGCAGAAGGTGAGGGGCCATGAGTTTCGCTACTCCGATATCATCGAAGGGAGATGCGGCCGGCCGGGTAGAAAGGTCTACGCGGTGACGGACGGATCGGGTAAAGAACAAGCAGCCGAAGGGTATTGTTATAAGAATACGCTGGGAAGCTATATTCACGTCCATTTCGGCAGTAACCGCACGGTTAGCCGGAGCTTCATCGATTTCATAAGAAAAGGAAGGACCTGAAGAACCGATGGAAAGGATCATCCTTGTAGGACACGGCAGCCCAAAAAAAGACGCAAACAACGTGGAGATTATCGGCGGACTCCTCCATCGGATGCTCCACCCGGGCTGTGCCGACCACTGCGTGAAGGTAGCCTACCTCCAGTTCGCCCAGCCCGATATCGGCGCCGCCATAGATGCCTGCGTCGCCGAAGGTAGCCGGAGGGTCATCGTCCACCCCTTCTTCCTCTATGGGGGCGTGCACGTGACAAGGGACATCCCTGCAAAGATCGCGGAGGGGAAGAAAAAGCACCCCGGTGTCGAGTTCGTCTATACCCAATCTCTCGGCATCCACGAAGGTCTCGCCCGCATCATTGTGGAAAGGATCAGGTCCGCCGGCGCCTCTGCCCCGGAGGACATAGAAAGACGAAGCTTCGAGATCATCTCACAGGAAGCAGACCTCAGCATGCTGCCGGCAGAGCGGCAGCCCATCGTCAGGAGGGTCATCCACGCCACGGCCGATTTCGAGTACGCATCGGGCCTCGTTTTTCACCCCGACGCCGTGAGGACGGGCATCAGTGCGATCAGGGCCGGGAAGGACATCCTCACCGATGTGGAGATGGTCAGAACGGGGATCAATAAGCGGCTCCTTGCCCGATGGGGCGCGTCCGTCTCGTGCGGCATATCGGCCGGTCCTGCGGAAGGAGATGCGCCGCAAGGGAAAACCAGGGCGGAGATGGGGATAGAGCGGGCCCTCAAAGGCGAGCATACTATCGGTATCATCGCTATCGGCAACGCGCCCACCGCGCTCCTGAAGGTCATCGAAACCTTCAAGGCGGAGCAACCTGCCTGCCCGCCCCTCGTCGTCGGTGTGCCGGTCGGATTTGTCAACGCCCTTGAGTCGAAGGTTCTGCTCTCCAGCCAGAAGTTTCCCTTTATCACGAACCTGAGCAGAAAAGGCGGGACGCCTGTTGCCGTCGCCATCGTCAATGCCTTGCTCACGATGGCAGCGGAGGATGCATGATAACGAGTTGCATTCGAAGGCACATCGAGGCGGCTTTGATGCGCCGACGCAGGCGTACGCGTTTGTACGTCAAGGAGAGCTTTGATGCGCCAACAAAGATGGGACGAAGAAGGCGACTTGGTATGAAGGCCCAACCCAGCCGCACGACATACCTGCGAGGTCTCGGAAGCGGCTGCGCCCTCCTCATGGCTTGCGCTCAACCCGCCCGGGCCATGCATATCTCGGAAGGGATACTCCCTTTTCCATGGGCCCTTTTCTGGTTTTGCGTCGCGGCCCCCTTTCTCGCGGTGGGACTTCGCCGTCTCGCGGCTGCCTCAAAAGACGACCTCTCCTTCAAGCCCCTTGTCGGCTTTATGGCGGCGGTGGTTTTCATCATTTCCTGCATCCCCTTGCCGGTCCCGACCGTCGGGACCTGTAGCCACCCTTGCGGCACGGCCATCTCCGCCATACTCCTCGGCCCCGCGATAAGTGTTCTGGTCGCTGCGGTCGCTTTGCTGATACAGGCGCTCTTTCTTGCCCACGGGGGCCTGAGCACGCTGGGCGCAAACATCGTGTCAATGGGCATCGTCGGGTCGTTCTCGGGGTTCCTCATGTTCAGGCTCATGCGGGCCTGCGGGGCGGGCCTGCCGGTTGCCTGCTTCGCAGCGGGTGTCGCGGCAGACTGGCTCACCTACCTTGCGACGTCGTTCATCCTGGCGTCCGCCTTGAAGGGGAGCGAGCCCCTGATGCCGCTCCTTATAAAAATATCAATGGCCTTCGTCCCCACCCAACTGCCTATCGGCTTTCTCGAAGGGGCGATGACCGCCGGCATGGTAATGCTCCTTCAGAAAAAGCGGCCCGATCTCCTCGTGAAGATGAAGGTGCTTAAAACCGGGGAGGTTGCGCCTTGAGCGGCAGGGGCACAAACGCAGGCCTGACAATAGCGGCGATCTGCCTGTGCATCATTGCGTCGGTGCTTATTCTGCCCGCTCTCTACGCTGCCGCGGCCGAAAGCCATGGGGAGGGTAAATGGCAGGGAGTCGATGAAGCGGTTGTGGAAAAGATCGCTAGAGTTCACCACAGGGAGGCACGGCCTCCCCTCATCGATACGGGCCAGGGAGACCTGCTTCTCTTTGTCTTTCTTGCGGCGGGCGCTTGCGGCGGCTTTGTCGCCGGGTACTACTGGAGGAAACTGACGGAACAACGGGGGCACTAGCACATGCATACGTTTTTTTGGGAAGAAAAAAGGAGCCACCCCCTCACGGCAATCGACGCAAGGATCAAGCTCCTCTGCGCCGCGGCCGTTCTTTCCATGGTGCTGACGTGCCGGGGCTTCCCCTTTCCTCTGCTCGTCGCCCTGCTCTGCCTTGCGGCCTGCGCGTCTCTGCGTATACCGCTCAAGAGGCTCCTCGTGCGGTTTTCTGAACCCGCGTTCATTGTCGTTGTCCTGATAGCGCTGAAGGTCCTCTTCTCGGGAAAAGAGGTCATCGGGACATGGCACGTCCTGGGGATGGGAATCACGGCCCACAGAGACGGGCTCATCGACGGTCTTTTCCTGGGCGCGCGGATAATCAGCGCGGTCTCCGTGATCGCCGTGCTCGGCTTTGCAACCCCCTTCACCGAGTTCCTCGACGCCCTTGCCTGGCTTCGGGTCCCGAAGGGTTTCATAGAGATATCGACCTTTGCGTACCGTTGCATCTTTCTGCTCCTCGATGACGCGACCGTCATTTATTGCGCGCAAAAGAACCGCCTGGGCTATTCGAGCGTCAGGCGGGGAGTGACCTCGTTCGGCGTGCTCGCAGGCGCCCTTGCGCTGAAGGCTTTTGAGAACAGCCGCACGTGCGCCGTAGCCATGATCCAGCGGGGCTATGACGGGTCTCTGCCTTCCACCGGCCGGAGGCGCTTGAAAGGCGGTCATCTGGCGCTGTCGGCGCTCTTCCTGTTCCTCATGGGGGTGCTATGGAGGATGTAGCCAGACTCCGCGTCGCCATCGATTCTTTTGTCTACCCGGACGGCACGGCCGCCATGCACGATATCAGGCTCGACGTGAAAAGCGGGGACTTTGTGGGCCTCCTTGGCTCCAACGGCTCGGGGAAAACAACGCTTCTCAAACTCATCGACGGGCTGCTGAAGCCGTCCCAAGGCAGGGTCATGCTCGATGGAACCGATATCAGGAAGCTGTCGCCCCGGGAGATCTACCGCAAGGTCGGCCTCGTCTTCCAAAACCCCGACGACCAGCTCTTCGCGCCCACCGTCTCGGAGGATGTCGCCTTCGGTCCTCTCAACATGGGGTTCTCTAAGGAAGAGGTCACGGCCAGGGTAAGGAAGGCCCTCGCCGACGTCGAGATGGAGAAGTATCTGGATAAGTCCATCCACACGCTCAGCTTCGGGCAGAAGAAGCGCGTCTGCATTGCCGGGCTTCTCGCCATGGGCCATGAGATCCTGCTGCTCGACGAGCCTACCGCCGGGCTCGACCCCATGGGGGAGTATAAGATGATGGGCCTCCTCGTGAAGCTGAACAGGGAGGGGCGGGTCACCATCGTCATGGCGACGCACAGCGTTGACCTGGTGCCCTTGTTCCTCGATAACCTCCATATCCTGAGCAAGGGTCGGGTAGTCAGGAGCGGTCCGCCTGAGGAGGTTTTTACAGCCCCCCAGGATATGGAGCATGTGCGGCTGCGACTGCCGCAGATCGCCGAGCTGATCTACAGGCTCAAGCACGAGGACCGTCTCCCTTTTGAAAAGGTCCCGCTGACCATAGGAGAAGCGAGAAGAGAGATCTTACGCCTTCTGGAGGGGTCCCATGCGTAAAGGTTATGTGCAGGTGTACACGGGCAACGGCAAAGGGAAGACAACGGCTGCCCTCGGGCTTGCCCTCAGGGCGGCGGGGGCCGGGCTGAAAGTGTTCATCGCCCAGTTCATCAAGGGGCAGCGGTGCAGCGAGCACCTGATGCTCGAACGATTCGGGGAGATGATCACGTGTCGGCAGTACGGGCGGGGTCTGATCAGGCATACTCCCACTGGGAAGGACATCGCCGGGGCCCGGGAGGGTATGCGGGAAGTCGGCGATGCGGTCCGCTCCGGCTCCTATGATGTCGTTATTCTCGACGAGGTAAACGTGGCGGTCAGTCTGGGGCTCATCAGCGTGGAAGAGGTCCTTGGGTTGATAAGGGGGAAGCCCGCAGCCGTCGAGCTGGTGCTCACCGGGAGGAACGCCCACGACGCGGTGATGGAGGAGGCCGACCTCGTGACTGAAATGCGCGAGATCAAGCACTATTATGAAAAAGGGGTACACGCCCGCCGTGGGATCGAAAAGTAGACATCTGCGGTCCGGCTATACAAGCGGCGCCTGCGCCGCGGCAGCCGCCAAGGGGGCAACCCTGCTCTTGCTTTCCGGGGCAGCCCGCACCTCCGCGGCCACGGCGGCGCGAGGACCGGCAAGAGAGGACAGGGGCGGGGCGGTGGAGGTCCCGTTTCCCGACGGCTCAAGGCATGCGTTCACGATCGAAAGGGCATGGCATGAGGAAGCAGGAGGCGCGGCATGTGCGTCGGTCATCAAGGATGCGGGAGACGACCCCGACGTGACGCACGGGGTCGAGATCATCGCAAGGGTTATTTTCAGGGATACGGCGAGGGGGGGTGCTGCCCCCGGGGAAGAAGAGCTGTCCCGCGTCGTGATTAAGGGCGGTGAGGGCGTCGGTGTCGTTACCCGCCCCGGGCTGCCCCTGGCTATCGGCGAGGCGGCAATAAATCCGGGCCCAAGGGCGATGGTGCGTGAGGCGGTAATGGAAGCGCTCACCAGCGTACCGGTCCCTTTCCATAACCCGCCTGCGGGGATCGAGGTGACAATCTCAGTCCCCCGGGGCACATCACTTGCCGGAAAGACCTTGAACTCGCGCCTCGGCATTGTGGGGGGCATCTCGATCCTTGGCACGTCCGGTATAGTGAGACCGCTTTCGAGCGAGGCATGGACGGCGACGATCGCTGCATCGATGAGCGTGGCTCGCGCCATGGGGAGGAAAGAGATCGTGCTCTCGGCGGGCAGGAGCTCCGAGCGGGCCCACATGGCGCGATACGCCTTTCCCGAAGAGGCGTACGTCATGATGGGTGATTACGTGGAATACGCGCTTCTTGAGACAAAGAAGCACGGGTTCGACAGGGTTCACCTCTGCGCGCAGTGGGCAAAGATGCTGAAAATTGCCATGGCGACACCCCAGACCCATGTGAGGCACGGGGTGATCGATGTGGCAAGGGCGGCGGCGTTCCTCGGGGACCTGGGTTTTCCTGAACTCAAAGGCAGGGAGTTCACTACAGCGCGGGAGATGTTCGAGCTGATCGCGGCGGCATCGGGCAGCGCCCGGCGGCCGGTCTTTTCCCATGTCTGCGCTGCGGCAAAGGACTTCGCCGAATCGATTACCCGGGGGGTCCCGGTCTCTGTCTATCTCGTTTCCTACGAAAAAGAGGTCATGGCGCAGCATGGCTAAGCTGACAATTATAGGCATCGGGGCTAGACCGCTCGACACAAGGGCCCGGCAGGCCGCCGTGTCGGCCCAGGTTATAGTCGGCCCCCGGCGCCTCTGCGCGCTCTTTGCCGGCTACGCCGAGTGGCCGGAGGCGCAAGGGCGAATGAGACAGATCGCTACGCCCGACGAGACTATCGATTTCATTCGCGAAAGCTTCGCCAGGGGAAAAGAGCGAATCGTCCTCCTCGCGTCGGGAGACCCGCTTTTCTTCGGCATAGGCAGGCGGGCGGTGCTGGAGTTCGGCGGGGATAGCGTTGAGATCATCCCCGACGTCTCCAGCGTCCAGCTTGCGTTCTCCCGCATCAAAGAGCCGTGGGACGACGCCCTGCTGATCAGCCTGCACGGGAGCTCGGATGCGGGCAGACGGCGGAAATTACGGTATGAGCTACCGGACCTGCCCGGACTTCTGGCAGCCCATCACACCATAGCCGTGCTCACGGACAGGGCGCATAACCCGGCCGCCATTGCCGCGGCCGTGAGAGACGGCTGCGCGTCCCGGCCCTCTCTTCTCCTCTCCGTCTGCGAAAGACTGGGCTATGACGATGAGGGGATTACCGAAGGGAGTCCGGATGAAATTGCCGCCATGTCCTTCAGTGATCCGAATGTGGTGATCATCAGGGACACGGCGGACCCACCCCGGGTCGACGTGGAAGCGACGCATCCGAGGTTCGGGCTCCGGGAAGAGGAGATGGCCCACTCAGGCGGGCTCATTACCAAGGATGAGGTGAGGGCCGTCACGCTCCATAGCCTCAGGCTGCCCGAGAAAGGCGTGTTGTGGGATATAGGGGCCGGCTCGGGCGCAGTGTCGATAGAGGCGGCACGCCTCTGTCCGGGGCTTCAGGTCTTTGCCGTCGAAAGGGATGAGGGACAGCGCGGACTCATCAGCCGGAACCGCGCGCTTTTCGGCCTCCTGACACTTACCGTAGTGGGCGGTGAGGCGCCACGGGCGCTCGCGTCCCTCCCCTGCCCCGATCGGGTTTTTATCGGTGGGGGCGGCGGCAAACTCCGCGAGATCATCGACACCGTGCAGCGCAGGATGGAAGGCGGGATCGTCGTCATCAATGCGGCAACGCTGGAGACATTGCATGATGCCTGCAGGGAGCTTGAAAAGGCAGGTTACGCATTGAGGATATCGGAAGTCTCCGTGGCGCGGGCAAAACCGGTGGGCGAAAAGCGGCATCTGGCCGCCCAGAACCCGGTATTTGTGATAACGGGAGAGAAAAGATAGATGGCCGGGACCCTCTATGTGATCGGTATAGGACCGGGTGATCCCGAGCTCTTGACCCTCAAGGCGGCACGGATACTCGGACAGGTGGGCGCCATTTGCGTGCCGAAGGGAAAAGAAGAAGGCCCGAGCCTCGCCCTCTCGATTGTGCGCAAGGCAGTCAGCATTGAAGGCAAAGAGGTCGTGGAGGCCTTTTTCCCCATGAAAAAAGCCGACAAGGCCGCCAATGGGCGGGAGCTTAACGCGCGATGGGATGAGACCGTCGCCGCCATGCTCGGCAGGCTGGAAAGGGGGGTCGATATGGCCTTTATCACTATCGGCGACCCTGCCGTCTACAGCACCTTCTTTTACCTCTATGAGAGGCTCCTCGAGGCGAGCCCCGGACTGCGCATAGAGATCATCCCCGGCGTCTCATCGATCAACGCCTCCGCGTCACGGGCGCGGATATCCCTCGGCCTCGGGGAAGAGCGGATCGCCATTTTACCCGCAGCCTGCCTGGATAGCCTGGGCGTCGTGCTCGAGCAATTCGACACGGTGGTGCTGATGAAGGTCTACAAAGTCTTCGACCGGGTCGTCGCGACGCTAGCCGATTTCGGTCTTCTGGAGCGGGCTGTCTGCGTGTCGCGCGTGGGCATGGCCGATGAGTTCGTCTCCACGGACCTCGCCGGCTTGAAGATGCGGGACCTCGACTATTTTTCACTGGTGATCGTAAAAAAAACGAAAGGAGCATACGATTGGCAGAAGAGAGGGTGACCGTCTACTTTGTCGGAGCGGGACCGGGCGACCCCGAGCTGATCACCGTGAAGGGCCGTAAGGTCCTGGAGGCGGCCGATATCATCGTCTACGCGGGAAGTCTCGTAAACCAGGCCCTCCTGGAGGGTCTGAAGGCCGCGATCTACGATTCGGCCCATATGACGCTGGACGATATCATCGGGATCATGAAAGGGGCGGCGGAAAAGGGGTTGCTCGTCGCACGGCTCCACACGGGAGATACCGCCTTTTACAGCGCCATATCGGAGCAGATAGAGCGGCTCCGGGACCTCAAGATCACCTATGAGGTGATCCCCGGCGTTTCCTCTGCAATGGCGGGCGCGGCCTTCCTGGGACAGGAGCTCACCGTCCCTGAGATAAGCCAGACCGTAATCTTCACGAGACTTGGCGGGCGCACCCCGGTGCCGGAAAAAGAGGGGCTCGCCGGCCTTGCCCGGCACAAGGCTTCCATGGTCATATTCTTGAGCGCCGGGATGATCGAAAAGGTCGTGGAGGAGCTGCTCAAGGGCTATCCCGGGCGGACCCCTGCCGTGGTGATCGAGAAGGCGTCGTGGCCTGAACAAAAGGTGGTGAGGGGCAGCCTGAAAGAGATCGCGGCCCTTGCAAGAGAGGCCGGGGTGGAGAAGACGGCCCTCATCTACGTGGGTGAATCGCTCAGGGCATCGCGCGAAAACCTCGGGAAAGCATCGAGGCTCTACCATAAGGCGTTCACCCATGGCTACCGGAAATAGGGTCGTCTTCTTTTATGTCACCGAAGGGGGACGCAGGCTGGCAGAGACCCTCGGACCATACTACCCGGACGCCGCGAGGAAGCGCTTTTCAACGGGCGCGGTCAGGCAGAGCTGGGGAAAAGGCGGGAGGCTCGTTTTCATTATGGCGGCAGGCATCGTCGTGCGGGCGATCGCCCCGCTCCTTGCGGATAAACGGGTCGACCCGGCGGTCGTCGTTCTGGACGAGTTGGGTACTCATGTGGTCAGCCTGCTTAGCGGCCACGTAGGCGGGGCAAACGTGCTTGCGGGAGAGATCGCGCGCATCCTTGGCGGCAGCGCCGTCATCACCACCGCAACCGATGTGAGCGGGCTTCCCAGCCTCGACCTTTGGGCTAAGGGTGCGGAACTCGCCATCGAGGACTGGAAGCGCCTTCCAAAGACCGCGGCGAAACTGGTGGATCAAAAGACGCTTCGGCTCTTCTCGGACGTCCCCCTGGATGCGCCTGCGGCCTTTCTTCCCGCTGAAGATCCTGCCTCTGCGGACGTTGTCGTCACGAACAAGGAGGGGCAGGCGCAGGATTTGCGACGGGATGCCCTTGTCCTGCGGCCGAAAAACCTGGTTGCAGGCATAGGATGCAACAGGGGCGCATCGGCCGATGAAATCGAGGACGCCGTGAGAAAGACCCTCGCTGCCCACAAGCTCTCCTTCCTCTCTCTCCGTGCCGTCGCGACCATCGACAAAAAAGGGAGCGAGCCGGGGCTCGGTGGATTTGTTAAAAGAACCGGATTGCCCCTCATCACCTTCCCCGCTCATCAATTGAACCGGGTCCCCGGGGTGACGCCTTCTCCCGCGGCATGGAGGGCCACGGGCGCACAAGGCGTGGCAGAACCCGCGGCAATTCTGGGCGCCGGGAGCGGTGGCCTCGTCGTCCAAAAGCAGCGGATGGGCAATGTGACAGTCGCCATTGCCGAAGGGGCGCACCGGTTCGCACAAGAAACAGACGAAAGGAAGAAGCCGGGGAAAGGCACTATCTACATTGTCGGTACCGGACCGGGGAATGTCGACTATCTGACGCCGGCCGCGTTGGCCGCTATCCGGGAATCGGACGTTATTGTCGGTTACGGCCCCTATCTGGACCTCCTGGGGGGACTGATCGCGGGCAAGGAGTGCGTGACAACGGGGATGACCCGCGAGATCGACCGCTGCCAAAGAGCCATCGACCTGTCCGCCCAGGGCAGGACAATTTCCGTGGTCAGCGGCGGGGACCCGGGCATCTACGCCATGGCGGGACCGGTGCTTGAGCTCCTGAGGAAAAGCAGTGGACCGCACGCCATGTGCACGGTCGAGGTCATTCCCGGCATATCAGCCCTCAGCGCCTGTGCCGCACGGCTCGGTGCGCCTTTGATGCACGATTTTGCCTCGATAAGCCTTTCCGACCGGTTGACGCCCTGGAGGGCAATTGAAGAACGCCTCGACGCCGCGGCCCGCGCTGATTTCGTGATCGTCCTCTACAACCCGAAGTCCAGGACACGCTGCGACCATATCCGGAAGGCGCAGCAGATCATCCTGAGATACAGGGTCCCGGCGACGCCCGTGGGGGTCGTCAGGGCGGCGATGCGGGAGCATGAGTCGGTAATGGTGACCGACCTTGCCCATATGCCGTTCGATGAGATCGATATGCAGACGACGGTGATCATCGGCAACTCGAAGACGATTGTCTGGAACAACCTGATGATCACGCCCCGGGGCTACGAGAATAAGGAGAAATGGGAGGGCGCGGGCGGAAAAGAGGGGAAAAGGGAGGTTGACGGTGATTAAGCCACAGAAGCTCCCCCTTTCCGAACTCTTTGCGGTCGACGACTTCGGCGCTGAACAGGTTGCCGGGTTGAGCGACGGTTTGCAGAGGGTGTTTGCCTACTACAGGGAGAACGCCATTTACAGCTTCAATGCCTCGCTGTTCTTCGGCCCGGCCGGCCGGAACTCCTTCTCATGCCATTTTAGAATAGCCGCGCGGACCTTCCTCAACATGAGAGATTTCGCCTCCGATATGAGCTTCCACCAAATGCTTCTCGCAGAACCGGTAAGCGTCGTCATGCCCGAGCAGGTGGCCGCGGACATGAAACACTACTTCAAGACCTGTTGACAGCTCACATCCGCACCGTTCGATTTCCTTGCTGCAACCGGCGCATCCACTCGTTTCAGACCTGCCGTTGATGGACGTGCTCGTGCATCTCCCTCTGATGAGCGAGATGGTCGTGGTCGTGAGGACCGTGCTCGCCGGTATGGGCATGAGCGTGCACCGCCCCCTGGCCTTCGTGCGTGTGAGCATGCTTGTGCTCGTGAGCATGTTCGTGAGAGTGGAGATGCGTATGCTCGTGAGCATGCGTTACATCGGCGTGCGTATGTTCATGGCTGTGCACATGTGTATGCTCGTGGCCGTGAAGATGGGTATGTTCGTGCTCTCCTTCCATAGGTGCCGCCTCCGGGGATGGTTATTGGCGATCGTTTCTCATAATATAGTGCGGTCCCGCCCAAAGTCAAGGAGCCCGTGTCGCGGATGAGAAAGCAAAAAGAGGGCGAAAAAAAATATCTTCAATCGTTTTATTTTTCCCAACAAAGTAATACAATATTGTGGTATTTATTTTTATCTTGTGGTATAAGGAATAGGAGTTCATTCCATCAGCAAAGGGGGGATGGCATGCGGGATACGGTGATATGCTTCCGTACAAGCGAGGATTTACGCAAGGCGTTGGAAAAAGTCTCGGAAACGGAGAGGAGGTCGCTTTCTTCCGTCATCGAGAATATCCTCTACGATTACGTAGAGCGGAGGGAGCCGAAAGAGATAAGCGAAGAGAAGCGGCGCTATCCACGGAAAAAGATCTCCGCCCCCGCCCTGGTGACCGACCTTGACGGGGTCGTGCATGCCGGGATGGTAAACGACATTTCACTCGGAGGTCTCCATATCTCGGTCCCCAACAACTTTCAACAAGAGATGCGGGAGGATTCCAAGATATCCGTCGTGTTCACCCTGCCTCAGAGTGAAAAGCCGCTCACCATGCAGTGCGCACCCCGGTATATCCGTCCCAACGGTCAGCTAAACATCGGGGCATCATTGGTCGATACCGATTTCCACAGTTATAGGAGCCTTCAGGACTACCTCACCGAGTGAACGGAAAGACCTAAAGCGCGGGGAGCGACGACAGATCGGCACCAGTGCTAAACGCCCTATCAGGGGCGGTGAGCAGATTCTTTTCCTGTCTGTCAATTATTCGAGAAAGCTCTCGAGCCTTTTTCGCCTGGAAGGGTGTTTGAGCTTTCGCAGTGCTTTTGCCTCAATCTGCCGTATCCTTTCCCTGGTGAGACCGAAGACGTCACCTACCTCCTCAAGGGTATAATCCGTTTTTTCGCCTATACCGAGTCTCATGCGTATTACCTTCTCTTCTCTCGGCGTCAGAGTGGAGAGCACCTTGTCTATCTCCTCTTTGCACGAAATGTTCACCAGCTCTTCAAAGGGGGAAGGTGATTTGGGATCGGCGATGAAATCGCCAAGCTTCGAATCATCGTCGCCGATGGGAGTCTCTATCGATATGGGCTCGTTCGAGACCTTCATGATCTTTCTTATCTTTTCGAGAGGCAAGGCCGCCTTAACCGATATCTCTTCGAGGGTAGGCTCTCTTCCCAGCTCCTGAAAAAGGGAAATGGTCACCTTCGTTATCTTGTTCATCGTTTCGAGGACGTGTACCGGCACCCTGATCGTCCTCGCGTAGTCCGCAATGGCCCTCGTGATCGCTTGCCTGATCCACCAGGTCGAATACGTGGAGAATTTATACCCTTTCTGATAATCGTATTTTTCCGCAGCCTTCATGAGACCCATGTTTCCTTCCTGTATAAGGTCAAGGAAGGAAAGTCCTCTGTTCAGGTACTTCTTGGCGATATTGATGACGAGTCTCAGATTGGCCTTGATCAGCCGGTTCTTTACG